>Ga0190363_1000887_pt1 | contig 17862 bp, 17 predicted proteins | sample 48721867_MG_FD_161272 | JGI IMG/M metagenome (GOLD analysis project Ga0190363, IMG submission 161272) | Hydrothermal vent microbial mat bacterial communities from Southern Trench, Guaymas Basin, Mexico - 4872-18-6-7_MG | ecosystem: Environmental > Aquatic > Marine > Hydrothermal vents >... | reverse complement strand
AATCTCAGTATAGACCTAAGGTTTAGACCTAGAGTTCATAAATGATTTAATATTTTTGAAAGCCGCTTTCTGCCAGAGATCATAAAAGGGAGATTGACTATACAGAATGAAACACAAAAAGATTCTATATCTCTTTATATTTGCGGCTTCATTTACAATTTTGTTGCTCACCTATTCTCCTCGGAATTTGAGGGGAGCATCAGTCTCTATAATGGAAGGAAACAAAACCTACATAAGTAAGCCGGGATATCCGGTAAAAATTAACGCTTCGCAGATCCTCATCGGCAGTAGCTGGACCTTCATTTACCCTCTGAATAAAGGTTCTTTTTATCACGTATACTTCATAGGCGACTGGATAGGTTCAAAAACAGATTATGATGTCTACGTTTACAACCCTGAAGGAAAGCTTGAAGCCGTTCATACAGCATCATCCGGTCTTCCTGAGCATTTGGGGAATAAGCCTAATGATCCCTTCTTCACGCCTAAAAGAACAGGGCTCCACTATTTCTTGATCTATAATGATCCAAAAGAGAGTAATAGTGAAGATGCAGCCACCCTAATGGTTATTGAGCATTTAGAATGTAACAGATGGTATGAGAAATATATTAGAGGAAAAGTTAACTTCAAGGATGTACATGAAACCAGATGGGCTTATGAATTTGCAAGCAATAGTGATAGAATCGAGGTTATAATAGAAGTTCCAGAGACCCTTGACATGTATGAGGCGCGACTATATCTATTAGCGAATCCATCAAAGGGCATAGGTGACATATTAGATGGCTATCCCGTAGCTTGGGAACCGGGATTATACGGTGAAATTGATTCTTCTGGACATTACGGCGGATATAATTGGGAAGATGAAGGATACAGAAACTTGGATGCTATGGCTAGCTGCGAATTCTTTGGGCAAGATATGCTGATAAATTATACATCGCCATCGCCTGGAGAAACTATCCTTTATCATTTAGTTCTCATCGGTGAGAACGGAGAAGGCATCGTTAGATTCATGATAAAAACTGATTTTAATCCACCGTCGATTAGTCTTATGGCAACCCCTAAGGAAATTGCATCTGGACGTAAAGTAGCGATTAAGGCTAAAATATATGACGAGGATTCTTTGAAGTCAGTTAGGTTATATTATACGAATGATGACTGGGCTTCATCTCACTCAGTTGAAATGAAGGAGACTTCTGACGGGATCTACGTTGGAGTCATACCGGAATATCCTGGAGGCAATAAGATAAAATATAAGGTTGTCGCCGTTGACATGGTTGGCAATACAGCGGAGGCTACAGGCTCCTACGTTGTTAAGAATAAAACGGAACTTAGCATCAACTTGTCGAGAAGAAAGATCTACATTGGAGAAGAGATAATAATAACTGGACAGATGTCTCATGGCAGAGACAGCATACTCCTAAATTTCACTTCGCAAGGAGAAAACTTGCTTAAATCCATCATGGTTGATGTTAATGGATCGTTCAATTACAAGTATACGCCCAACGCTATTGGCGAATGGACAGTTATAGCCACATATCCGGGAAATAAGGCATACTTTGAAGCATCCGCTAAAGAAACCTTTAGAGTTGAGAAGATACCTACATCGATCGAGATTGCATTAAGTAACGATACGATCAATATCGGAGAAAAGATTGACGTTATAGGGAATATTGACCCGCCTGTTAGAGGGAAAAAAGTTGAGATACTGTTTACTCTGCCGAACGGCACCGTGATCAAGAAGGAAACCAACACGGATAGTCATGGCAGATTTAACATAAGCTTTACTCCTCCGACAACAGGGAATGTTAGTATACAGGCATTATTAAAAGGAGACAACGCTTACCTTCCATCAACAAGCAAAAAGAAAGAGTTAATTGTAAATAATACTTGGATAAACATGATCCTAACGCTTCTAAGTCAGTTCATGTTGTACATAGTGATGGCCATAGGCGGAACCATTTCAGCAGTAGCTTTCTTAATATATTGGAGACGAAGAAGAGAGTACCTCTAGACAATGCTTCATACTTACGCATTTTCTTTCTTGTTTTTCATCATCTTTTCCACAAGGATGTGAAAGCGGTCTCTAACTGGCACATACACTTCCTTATAGAATCTCTGCTGATCCAGAAGGACATCTCTAGAGAAACGACTCAAGTACTTAATAGATGCTTCCCAGGCATCCCTATATGATATGGCTGTACTTTCTATACGCTTAGCTATTTGTCGATCATAATCTTCCGGTGACTGTTCAGTTCCGCCTATAACGAACCAGCCTTTAGGCGAAAGATAAGCCGTTTCGTTGCCGACTTGCTCATACATTGGCTTAGCGATTCGTGTGCCGGCTTCTTCGATTTTGGGTCTCTTTGTGATTCTCATCAGCCTATCTCGAGCATATCTCTTAGCCCAAGCATAGAAGATAGCCCTATTCAAACCGAACGACTTAGCCTTCTCAATATCTCCCTTAATCAGATAGTAGCGAGCGGCTTGGAGGAGACCCATAACTTGAAATCGTCCAATCTTTCTATAGGCGGGCTCTTTAGCAGCAACCTTAGCTGGAGCTTTTGCCTCCACGACGACGCGCTGACTTATCTTCGGCGTTTCACGCCATCCATCATATCCACCAATTTCAGCTAAAGCCTTCTCGGCGAGATGGTCTGCTTCGCCCTCTTCATATATCTTCCATGAAGGGTCGTGGCGAGGATTCTTGACATGAGCCCATTCCGGAGAGAAATCGTTGATGTCATTCGGTTTGAAGCAGACACAGCATAGGTCGAGTTGCCTATGAAGGGAGAGCGGAGCGGTAAAAACCCGCTTGATATCTATTTTGTTTTCAATCCTAAGCGGTCGTTCTCCTGCCTCCGGGGCTTTCTCAGCTAGCTTAACGAGCTGATCTTTAGTCCTCCCCAGGGCATATTCTACAATAGAGAACGATACATCGAGGGGATTATGTTTCTTCAAAAGATCCTCAGAGAAGGCTTTTTCGTGAATGTGAATATGAATTCCTCTCCCCGACCACTTCAAGTAGACTGAATGATTAACTCCTTCTTTATCTAGGAAATTAACGATTATCTCCGAAGCTTTTACCGCGTATTCCCAAGATTCTAAGCTGGCATCAACATCCCATATGGGCGTGGATTCTACAATATTGCTTGGCTGGTCAGTATCTTCACGGCTTTTTAAGCGTCTATAACGGTTTATGGATGCATATATCGTTCTAGGCTTGAAGAACCTGAACCTGTTTAGGATGAGGCTAACATCATCCGAATCACTTATTATGAGAGGTGTTCTCCGACGGGTGTACCTTATAAAAACTCTTTTACCGCCGCGTTCAAGCCCTTCTATGGCAACCCATCGATTTTTACAGTAGGAGGCAATTTCATCTTTCACTTCTTGTCTTGAATAATATTCTAGAACATCCTTAAAATCCAAAGGCAATCAAATAGTTCTTTTTCGACATCTCCTTTAAATTTTTTGCAGAAATCACCTCTTAGAAAAAGAAAAGACAACGGCTCATTTCATCGAGTCGTCTCGATCCTGATGATCTTTTCTAAGGGCTCTGGATTCCTTTCGAAATGATCCCTTACAGGCTTAAGTATCTCTATAAGGGCTTCTGCAACCCCATTTTTCAAATCAAGAGGATGAATTTCGCCCTTAAGGTAAGACCTCCTTAGATCTTCATAGCTCTCAAACATTAATGGTCCGCCATACTTTGAGGGTCTAGGCACTTCAAGATGATTTAGATGTGGAAAGACTATGTATTTCGCATGCTCAAGCACAGGGTTTCCCTCTTCTTGTTTCGGTGGGCAGTAGGCATTTCTCATCTTAGTTCTAATTGTCTCTGGACTATCATGAACAAATATGCAGCTTTCAGGTTTACTCTTAGACATTTTTGAGCTTATCCTTACGTTTAATCTCGCGTCCTCATCATACTTTCCTCTGCCGACTTCGGGTTTCAGAAGACCGGGAAGCAGCGGGGTGTGCACGCATATCGGTTTTCTCCATCCGAGCTTCTCAGCCGCGTCTCTAGCTAGCATATGTGCCTTTCTCTGGTCTATGCCTCCCGCGGCGACGTCAAGATTCATATGAAATATGTCCGCAGCTTGCATACACGGATAGAATATCCAAGCCGTTTCAATATCTGAGAGACTCATCTCGCGTCCCATGATCGTTAGGGCCCTTCGAACTCTTAGGAGAGAAGAGACTTTAGCTATTCTGATAACTTTTTCCCAGTACCCTATGTCCTCGGCTATCTCAGATGCCCAGACAAAACGCACTTTGTCTGAGGATATCCCTAATGCTTCAAAGCAATGCTTGAAATATTCTCCGCAGGCACGTATATTATCCATAACTCCGCCGAGCTTATTGTTTATCCAGCTGTGCCAATCAGCAAGGAAAATTGTGAAGTCAAAGCCAGCTTCAATCATATCTTTAATTTTTGCCCCTGGAATCAATCCTATTCCCACATGCATGAGTCCTGAGCATTCAAATCCCCAGTAAGCCTTAGGTCTACTATTTGTTTCTAGGAGGACCCGCATCTCCTCGTAGGTTACGATTTCCTCAGTATTTCTTGAAACCAGTTCCAGACGTTTCTCTAGATCCAACACTATTCCCCGCTTATTGAAAACTACTATTAAGACGCCGCCGAGGAATATATTTATTTAATGCTTTAATGTAAGAGATGCAAATAACGATTTCGAGAGAGAAAATATGCCTTACTGTGAAAAATGCGGAGCAAAGATCCCAGAGGATGCCGTTTTCTGCCCGAATTGCGGCGCGCCAGTTAGAGCTTATTGGAGAAGTAGACTTGAGACTGCAGGTTGGGGTGAAAGATTTGTAGCATGGATGATCGACATGATAGTTGTTGGTGTTCTTCTCGCATTGTTTAAGTGGTATTTCCTTTGGTTAGGATTTGTGTGGTTCAAAATCATAGACTTTAGCAAAGTATTCATCTTTATGAGGGGAATTCCATTCATCGACGTTGGATTCGATAATATTGTATACTTCCTTTACTGGACATTCAGTGAGGGTATATGCGGTCAATCGATTGGAAAGATTGTTATGAAGATGAAGGTAACGCGGCTGGATGGAGGAAAGATAAACATGATGCAAGCAGCTGTGGAAAGTATTGGCAAAGCTTTTCTGCTTCCCATAGACTGCATCATCGGATGGCTTCTTTATTCAAAGAAGCGACAAAGACTTTTCAATTATATCTCAGAGACAATCGTGATAAAGGTCTCCTATTAGAGATACTATGACAGGTTATTAAATTCTCTATGGAAAATGCTTATTCAAGTCTGATAGAATTAAGTAATATGTATTATGTAATATCTCAGAGAAACGAACGCTTATAGTGGCTTTGGATGATTGAGTTTATTCTATTATCCAGAAGAGGAAGAACTGATGGATCCTTCAGAAGCCTAAGGGAAGCTGGTAGACTGGACGTCGTATACCAGTGTATTCTCTTTGCGTTTTTTACCTCCGGAGCCATACGTCGCGATGTGATTTTCCACGCTATCTTGGGAGGGCCGCCTAGGCCTCCGCTTCACCTGATTATTGATGGAAGAGAACTTCGAGGAGTGAGAACGGATGAGAGAACGTGGGAGTCAATTCTAAGGAAGGTTTTATCCGGAGGCTCTCATCCCGGAATCTACGTAGAAAAGAAAAGTTTCCAAGCATTGCTTCGTTCATTTAGTAATAGAAACATCTTTGTGCTGGAGGAGAAAGGACAGGATATAAGGGAGATAGATTTTGGGGCAGACCCCGTATTTGTTTTAGGCGACCAGATAGGTCTTCCAAGAAAGGATGAAGAATTCGCCCTGAGATTCGGAACTAAGGTGTCTATAGGAAAGAAGCCTTATTTAGCTGCAACATGCGTTGACATTATAAATTATATGCTTGATTTAGAAACGAAACGAAAAGTATAGAATGCCGAAAAGACATAAATTGACATTCTTCTCTCTTCTATTCACAAAAAGGAGGCATGGTGAGTTGTCGAGAAGCTACAGCATTGCTGTATTACCTGGGGATGGAATAGGACCTGAGGTTATAGAGGCAGCTGTTAAAGTTTTAGACGCTGTTCAGAAAGCATTAGGAAGCCTAAAACTCGAGCTTAAATTTGGGGAAGCAGGATACAACTGCATTGAAAAATATGGAACGAACGTTCCGGAAAAGACCCTTAGAATGCTTGAAGAAACTAATGCGTGTCTAAAGGGGCCTATGACGACGCCGGAGGAAATCGGAGCTCCTCCGAGCGCCGCCGTGACTATAAGGCGGAAATTCGGTTTATATGCGAATGTCAGGCCGTGTAAATCTTTGCCTGGCGTTCCATCATTAAAACCCAATATTGACCTCATCATTGTTAGGGAGAATACGGAAGGGCTATATTTTGGTGAGGAATTCGAAGTGTCGCCTGGAAAAGGCGTAGCGATCCGCCTTATAACGCGAGATGCATCCGAGAAGGTTGCACGGTTAGCTTTTGAGCTTGCTATGAAAAGAAAACGCCATGTAACCTGCGTGCATAAGAGAAATATACTACGAGTAACCGACGGTATCTTCCGAGATGCTGTCTATAGAATTGCAGAAGATTATCCATCAGTTATTCTAGATGAAGTGCATGTTGACGCTATGGCCATGAGGCTGATTAAGGAACCAGAAAAGTTCGATGTAATCGTTACCACGAATATGTTTGGGGACATTCTCTCCGATGAGGCTGCTCAGATCGTCGGCGGTCTAGGAGTAGCTGCTGGAGCAAATATAGGCGACGATTACGCGATGTTTGAACCCGTTCACGGCTCCGCCCCCAAATATGCTGGCAAGAACAAAGTGAACCCTATAGCGACTATACTCGCCGCTAAGATGATGATGGAGTATCTCGGAGAAATAGAAGCCGCTGAAATCATTGAGCAAGCAGTGATCAAAGTTTTGAGAGAAGGAAGGGTTAGAACATACGATCTTGGAGGAGACTCGACAACGCAAGAGGTAGGTGAAGAAATAGCCTCAAAGATCATGGAGATCTCGTAGATTTCTACAATATATTTCGGCGGTCTTCTCAGCTCAGAATAGCTTTCCGAGTACATGTAATTAGGAGCATGAAGACTCCTTTTTATCTATGAATCCCCGCCTCGATTTATTAATGCGCTTTTCCTCGGGCAACGCCTCTATGGCTCTGAGTACTTTATCAACAACTTCTAATGCGTTTTTGCCGAGCACTCTTATCATGGGTTCCTTTCCAACTTCGCCCTCATCGTATATCACGTCTGGAACTTCGCGTATTTTATGAATGGCCTCCTCAACGCCCCATGGAAGAGACTTGCCTTCAACGCGTTTTATCTCAGCCGGTTCAAGCTTTCTATCGAACCCGGAAACTTTGCAGCCTATCTCCCTAAAGGCCTTTAGGAGAACAGGGCTGTAATGCAGATTCATAGCTGCACGAACTTGCGGGTCATGCTTCATAGCCGTCAAAATTACGGATGCCATATGTCTCGAAGCGCCGAGACGCGGGGGACCCGCTGCCTTCAGTCCATCACGAGTCTTGATTATTCTTCCATCAATAGCAACTATCTCTTCGGGTCCGCGGGGATATGGAGGAGCCATCGCTATTTGAATCCCAACCTCGGCGTAGAACCGGGATATACTCGGATTTCTCTCAACAGCCTTGGCTGCTTCATCCACCTGCTCTATGGCTTCAGCTATCCCCGCTTTATTATATAAGAACGCCATAGGATTCGCCGGTGTTCTTCCAGATCCAATCTTTAGAGCTCCTCTGAAGCTAGTCTCAATGAACTTTTCGGCTTCTTCAACAGCACTTTCAAGGCTTTCTCCATATGCAAGGAACGACGCTATCGCAGCTGAGAATGTACATCCCCCTCCATGAGGATTTATCATCAAACGTTTCTTCCTAAAGATTCTGAAGGATCCCTCATGATAGAAGAGATCGTATACTTCCAGATTCTTCTCTTTCATGTGGCCGCCTTTTATTATAACAGATTCAGCGCCGAGATTTACGATTCTCTTCGCCGCGTTCTTCATGTCATTTAGGCTTCTTATTCTAATGCCGCTTATCATCTCAGCTTCGAACACGTTTGGAGTTAGGATCATGGATCGAGGCACTATTAATTTGATTATGGCGTTCTTGTCCTCTTCGATTATTAAGGGACTGCCGGAGCCAGCTCTGATAACGGGATCCGCAACCAGCGTGATCTTATATTCATCTATGGCTTTGGCGACCTCTTCCATGATCTCCTGTGAATAAAGCATGCCCGTCTTCGCCACTCTTACTGGGATATCCTTCATCACAGCTTTGATCTGGGACTTTACTATGCTTGGAGGAAGAGGAAAGATGCTCTCCACTCCTCTAGTGTTCTGGGCGGTAACAGCCGTTATTACACATGTTCCAAATACGCCTAGGGCTGAGAATGTTTTAAGGTCGGCTTGAATTCCGGCTCCTCCACCGCTATCTGAGCCAGCGATCGTCATCACGCATGGAATCTTTCTGCTCAACATAACATTCAGATCCAATCTTTCCCCTCTCTCTTATTATTCGTCATGGCTAAATAGTATGGTTTATCCCTTTAAAATTCAGGTCTAAATCAAGATTCTTTAAATAATATGATGAAGTATTTATTCCAGCCAATGTTAGATGTGAACGCTATGTCGCTTAGGGATGCTCTGGAGAGAATACGGAAAGAATTAGCCAGAAAAGATATGTTTAAACAAGAGATTCAAATAGCCGCGCGTAAGGCTACGAGGCTCTCTAAACAGGCTATATTTCAAATTCACAAAGAGAATCTTAAAAAGGCCAGAGAAACACTTGAAGAAGCTAAGAGAACCCTAGAAGAAATCAAAGAGATATCAAAAGATTACCCAGATCTTTTTTATACGGGCTCGGTGAACTCAGCGCTTCAAGAATATGCGGAGGCGAATATACTCTTGACTCTCATCAAAGACTCAAGATTTCCGGAATTTGAAGAACTAGGTGTCCCCATGGATGCTTATGTTCTCGGACTTGCAGATGTAATAGGAGAACTAAGAAGGAGAGCTCTTGAATCATTGAGAAAGAATATGAGATGCGAAGCTGAAAGGTGCTTAAGATTAATGGAGACGATATATGAGGAGATCATTAATCTAGAAGATATCCAAGTTCTTGTGTCAAGCTTGAGAAGAAAATGCGATACGGGTAGAAGAATAATCGAAGCCACAAGAGCGGATATAATGATCGAGTCTGGCAGAAGCTCGCTTGAGCGGCAGATCATGAATCTGATTAAGGCGTTAGATGAGAGGATGAGAGATGAGCCCGCTGAATCCACATGAGATTCTAAAAAAAGTTGAGAAGGAAGGATTTGAGAAAGCATGGAAAGAGAGCTCAAGTCTTATACCAAGAGCCTCGAAGAGACTTGCTCTCCATCCGGAAAGACGAGGAGAGCCCCATCCGATCTATGAGCTTATACAGAAGCTCAGAAACAGATTTCTCAGTTTAGGATTCGATGAAGTCTTTAATCCGGTTATAGTTGACGAGAATGAGATATATCGTCAATATGGACCGGAAGCACCGATAATACTTGATCGCTGCTATTACTTGGCGGCTCTGCCGCGTCCAGATATCGGGTTAAGCAAATCTAAATGTGAAGAGATTGAGAAGCTAGGGGTGAAGCTGACCGATTCCAAAATTCTCGCCTTGAAGGGAGTATTTAGAGATTATAAGAAGGGGAAGATAGAATCTGATGATCTTATTGAGGAGATAGCTGAAGCGCTCGATGTCTCCGATGACGTTGCGACTCGTGTTGTCTCCCAGGTTTTTCCCGAATTTTCATCCCTAAGACCGAAGCCCTCAAAGCTAACTTTACGTTCACATATGACGAGCTCTTGGTTTCTGACACTTCAAGCCCTCCAGCACATAGCGGATCTTCCTTTGAAGCTCTTCTCTGTAGACGTGAGATTTCGAAGAGAACAGAGGGAGGACCCTACACATCTCAGAGTACATCACTCCGCCAGCTGCGTTGTGATGGATGACGAGCTGAACATAGAAGAGGGAGAGAGAATAACAAGAGCTTTACTTGAGCCTCTAGGTCTTAGAAACTTCCGATTCGTTAAGAGGAAAGTGACCTCTAAGTATTATGCCTATGGAATGGAGTATGAAGGATTTGTTTACAATCCCTCCTCCGGAGAGTGGGTTGAGATAGTTGATTATGGGATTTATAATCCTATATCTCTGGCAAGATACGGGCTGGAGTATCCAGTTTTAAATGTTGGCTTAGGAGTGGAGAGGCTGGCAATGGTACTTTATGGAGAAAGCGATGTTCGAAGACTTGTTTATCCACAATTCTATAAAGAGCTGTTTCTTACTGATCAGAAGATCGCTGAGGCGCTTAGATTCAGAGAGGAACCAGTGACCGAAGAGGGCAGGAGAATACGAGACGCGATAATCCGTGAAGCTCTTAAACATAAGAACTCCGTAGGTCCGTGCCGGTTTCTCGTATATGATGGAGAGATACTTGGTAAGAGAGTTAAGATTTACATTTATGAGGATGAGGAGGGAGCTTCTCTTTTAGGAGCCGCAGCTGAAAATCGCATATTTGTCTATGATGGGAACGTTATAGGAGTGCCTCTCAAAGGTATGGATGACTCTCCGCTAGTTAGGGAGACGCGGGAGAAGGGACTCTGCACGGACATTAAATACTTAGACGGTGTAGCTTCATATGCTGCCGCCAAAATAGAGGAGGCCTTAAGAAAGGGGCTTGAAGCAGTCGATGTCAGGATTAAGATGGTTAAGAGACTAAGCGATGTGAATCTTGAGCTGAGCAAAAAAGCGCGTAGGTTCATAACAAGTCGGAAAAAGAGAATAATGGTGGCGGGTCCTGTTTTCCTAGGCATACACGCAGAGATAAGCGAGTAAGCCATGAAATGGGTGCCATCGCTTCCGGATTCTAGAATGCTTCCCCTCCTCAAGCGAGCTGAGAAGATTCAGAGATATCTCTCAAAAGCCGTGATTACCTACGATTCTCTACCAGAGGAGATTAAGTATATTGCTGGGATAGACGTCGCATACTCAGCTGGCAGAGCATACGGGGCCGCCGCTGTACTTGAGTATAAGACTATGAGAATAATTGAAGAAAAGACTTATTCGCTGAATATGACGATTCCTTACATTCCAACTTTTCTCTTCTTAAGAGAACTCCCTCCAGCGATAGCCGTAGCACGAATGCTGAGGGTAAAACCAGATGTTTTTATGATTGAGGGACATGGACGAGCCCACCCCCGCCGTTTCGGCCTCGCTTGCCACTTTGGTTTAATTTTAAACGTGCCCACGATAGGAGTTGCTAAAAGTCTTTTATGCGGAAAAGTTAGGAGCATTGAGGATTCATTGAAACCTATAATCGATGGCGAAGAGATTATAGGCGCAGCTGTTTTAACGAGGAAGAACAGTAAGCCCATATACGTAAGTGTGGGTCATAAGGTCTCTCTTGAAACAGCCGTGAAGATAGTGCTTAAATGCTCCAGATATAGGATTCCGGAACCCATTCGATACGCGCACCTTATTGCTGAAAAAGCGAAAAAAGAAACTTAGCGTATGGGTCTGCTGAAGAAACCCTTATATCCGGATTATTGTTGCGTCCTTAGTTTTTGTATCAAGTATACCTATAGTTGCTTCTCCTGTGAGATAGCCGCATACCTCTCCTGGATTAACTATCAGAACTCCGTTTCTCCTCTTTACTTCAGGATGATGAGTATGTCCATAAACCACTACATCGTAGAACTTAGTATTTATAATGGAGTTTAAGAGCTCCTCTTCATCTCCATGGAGAAGAGCAATCTTGACGCCGTCGGCCTTTATCTCCGCGAATCTACCGCGTATATCAACGCCTATTTCGCTGAAATTTCTCCGCAATAGTTCTCTTTCAGCATCATTGTTTCCAAGAACCCCTATCATCTTGGCCTTTAGAGGCTTAAACCTGAATGCAGCGAATGGAGCACAGTAATCACCAGCATGAAGCACCAGATCGACTCCTGCCTCATTCATCTCATCGATAGCTTTGTCAATAAAAGGTAGCCTATCATGAGTATCTGAAATTATTCCAATCTTCATTCTCACATCACCAACAGACTCGATACTACAAATTTTTCTTTATTAAATTTAAAACAAAAACAATCTTTTCTACCTATCAAAATGAGAAATACTTGAAGAAACAGTTAATAGTCTTGTTGTTTCATATCCTCTTGTTTAGCAAGATGGTGAATAAGAGGATGAAGAAACTCCAATTTAACATCTCCTACCTAATCTCATCTATCTGTTCTCTAGTTCTCGCGGGATATCTTTGGCTCGTCTTTTTACCAGCATATGAATTTACCGCAGCCTATGAATTCGCTAAAAGACTTATATCAGTACTAACAGTTCTGCTAGTACTCGCCGCTGGAATTCAATTTTTCCTAGCAATAAAGAGAAAATAGGACTCTACTTGTTCTTCTTTAAAACAGCCTTGTATTTTGTGAATCCACAGTGACCGCATGTATATCGATCTCCATGATCCGCCATGAAATAGCCTGGACCGCATCGGTCACAGAAGGGCAGAAGACGTTTTAACTTTCCATTCTCAATCTTATAGTACATGTAAACCTTCTTTTCCTTTTTAGGCTTCTTAGCCTCTTCCTTAGACAATTAGTCTACTCTCCTTCTTTCTCCTCTGTTTTAGGCTTATTTCTGAGTATTATATGTTCCGGTTCAACATACTCGGCTTGGCTCGGCGAATCATAGATATTCGCTTTGCCAATAGAAAGATTCATCCCCGTCTTAGTTTCAATCTCTTTGACATAGACCTTTTCCTCATCTACATCAAGTATGCTGGCAAGATTTTTCCTAACTTCAATGCGGGACGGTGTTCCCTCTCCTTCATGACTTACTTGAAACTCGACCTCAATCCGCTTAAGCAGTTCGTTCCTTCGCTTGCTAGTGACCTCGAGCTTCACATCATTCACCGCAACGCATGTCAAAGTTGATACATTAGTGATTGGAATAATAATTCCTCTTTATTAATGTTATTCAGATTCCGCATCAGCATTTAGGGGAGAAACATTCCTAATCTAATTTACCTTTTTCATTCTTCCGATTATCTCTCGAAATCTTTTCTTAACTTCTTCTTTAACCTCCAACACAACTACTCCCTGCTTCGGCTGCCCATACATCACCATCGAACCGTAGGGAGCCAATAGAACGGCGACTATTGTTAGGAGGTCCTCTTCACCATCAACCATCACTTTCGATCGTCCAAGACTATTAATGGCTTTCTTAATCGCCTCCCAAGACTCCTCGGTTATGGTGCCTGGAGGATTATTTATCTGAAAGATTTTATCAGCCTCAAACTTTACTGGAGAAATCGCCTTTCTCATAACTTTCGAGTCGACTATGGCGACATCTGGAGGGATATTATTCGAGATCATGTTCATTGTAACTTGATCACCAACTGTAATCAGCTTTTTTGGTTTCTTCTCAGCCACGAGCTTGGCGACTTTTCTAGAAGTCTCTTCAAATGAACCTTTAATAAGCAGACCGAGGGGGGCTTTCAGTTCTTTACGTAATTCGGGCGTGAGTACAAATATTCTGATCACCTTACGCGAAGTGCATATCTGCCCCTTCTATCCACATTCATCATCTTCGCTATTTGAGAATTCTCCGGATCCAGTATAATTACTATCCCGCTGAAGTCATCGCTCAGATCGGTGGATTTACACCGAGGACAAACATTTCCCTCGGTAATTAAATGACAATTTCTGCAAGCTTTATCAACCATGGATTAGTCACTCCTTTCCCTCTTCCTTTTCCTCGATTTCTTCATGAATCTTCTTAACGTCCTCTTCTATCCACTCGAGCGCTCCTAAAAACGGCTGTCTAGCAGTTACGCCTATCTTTCCGAAGCTGCCTTCTCTTCCCAGAGAAACAGCTGTTATACGGACACGCATCTTATTGCCGACGGAGATCTTTCTTTTAGTCTCTTTTCCCATCAGTACACCTTGACGGCTATCATAAGATATGAAGTCATCCATTATTTGAGAAACGTGAATTAAAGCATCGACTGGACCTACCCGCAGGAAGGCTCCGAAGTCTGCTATCTCAACAACTTCGCCTTCGACTATCTCATGAACTTTGGGATAGAATGTTAAGAGGGAAAATGTGGCTTTATGATATGTTGCGCAGTCTCCGGGAATTATTTTTCCAACCGGAGAAACCTCAATATCCGTAACGGCGATTACATAGCCTAACTCTTCATCGATTATGCCTTCATATTTTAGTTTGAGTTGCTCTTTGGCCACCTCTTCTAAGGGCTCACCGAATTTACTTGGCAATATGCGTACTGAATCTTCCAAGGTGACTATGTTAAACGTAACTATTCTCTCCTCCAAGTAACTTTCATGATAAACCCGGCAGTTTCTTTAAAAAAGATGCGTAGTGATGTTTAAAAATTTTCTGGATGAGCCTTAATTTTCGCTTGAAAAGACCCAAGAGATCCTTAAGACTCCGGTATTAATAAGCGATTTTCATATAATAGAGGCGAATAATGAATCTTCACAGGGGGATAAATCCAGAAATGGCAATGTTCTGCGGATTTTGACCGTGTAACTGCATCTGCCCCCTTTTAAAGAGAGTCTTGTTTGAAAAATAAGAAATCCTTTTAAGATCTGCGTCTCATTCTTAATGTGCATGATGAGGGACACAATATTCTGAGCGAGAGTAATGATGAGATGGAGCGACACTGAAAAATGTCCCGATGAAACGCATATATTATAAGCCTTAAATATTAGAGAGAAAATGCGGAGCCGCAATAAAAAGCATTCAAAGAAAGGTAATGGATCTCAAGAGACCGTTATGAGGGAGGACGCTTAAATTTTTCATATTTCGAGCTCTTACAAGTATCGGTTCCTTTAGGAGAGACAGCAGTTATGGCCGAATTTGAAGTAAGAAACAGGGATCTCCTCGCGAGGATAGGGAGAATAAAAACTAAGAGCGGCAGTATTGAGACCCCGGCTTTCCTTCCCGTGATAAACATGGCAAAGCAAACTGTTACTCCGAGAGAGCTCTGGGAAGAATTTGGTTGCAGGATTCTGATAACTAATGCTTACATTCTTAAGAAACAGCAGGCTAAGGCGGCGGTGGAGATGGGGATACATAAATTTCTAGATTTTCCCGGGGTGATCATGACGGATTCTGGGGCTTACCAGATACTTGAGTACGGAGATATAGAGGCTACACCGGAGGAAATTGTTAGATTTCAAGAGGATATCGGAACTGATATTGCTACGATACTTGACGTGCCTACTGGATGGAATACCTCAAGGGAACATGCGGAATATACAGTTAAGGAGACCGTGAAGAGAGCTAGAGAACTGGAAGAATTAAGGAGCAAGAAGGATATTCTGTGGGTTGGACCTATTCAGGGCGGAAGATACTTGGATCTTATCGCTAAGTCAGCTAAGGAGATGAATAATCTTCCGTTTGACATACATGCGTTAGGAAGTCCCACGCCGGTTATGGAGCAGTATCTCTTTGATCTACTCGTAGATATGATAATCACTGCCAAAATGAATGTTTCCTCCAGCCGCCCGTTTCACTTATTTGGAGCTGGACATCCATTTATGTTCGCTTTGGCTGTTGCTTTGGGCTGTGACTTATTCGATTCTGCAGCATACAATATATTTGCCCATGATGATCGATATTTAACCGCCTATGGAACAATTCGCCTTGAAGAGCTCGAATATTTACCATGTTCTTGTCCAGTATGCTACAAGCGGGATCCTAAGGATTTTTTGGATATGCCGAAGAATGAACGTGAAGCTGAGCTAACCCGACATAACCTTCACGTCTGCTTCGCAGAGATAAGGAGAATTAAACAAGCGATAGTTGAAGGGCGCTTATGGGAATATTTGATAATGAGATCTCACGGTCACCCCTCATTGCTTCAGGCGGCTAAGAAGCTTAAGGATTATGGTGAAATTCTGGAAAGATATAGCCCAGTGTCGAAGAGAAGCGGATTATTCTTCTTCAGCTCTGTGGATCTTGCAAGACCTGAGATCATTCGTCATAGGAAGAGGCTGTCGGAGAGGTACGAGCAGCCAGAAGACGCTGAGGTTCTTATTTTACTTCCATCCTTAAGCCCGAGGCTAACAGTTAAGAAGAAGAAATATAAGAGGATTATTGCGAAGCTATGCGAAGAGCTAAAGATTAACAAGGATCGAATTCACGTTTGTTTCTATGTTCTTCCATTCGGCATCGTTCCTCAGGAGATTAGCGATATTTACCCGCTTTCGCAATATGAGTTTGCATTGCCTCCAGATGCGGAGACGATAGAATATGTCGCTCAGAGAATAATTGAATACATAGAGAAAAGCCGATATAAAAAGATAGTTATGATTTTGGAGCCAGGAACATGGCAGGAGAGAGTATCGGAGATCTGCGCGGAAAAAGTGATGAAGAAAATGGAATTTTTAAGGGCTTAGATACCTTATTTCAAAAAAGAAACGGTATTTTTAACATCTGCACGATGGAAATGATGGGTGAGTATAAATACTTATTAACTTCTCTCCGGACATCTATAGAGGAACAAAGATCAGCTGATGAAAACAAGAAATATGCCGGTCCTGGATGGTGGAAGATATCTCCTTAGAAGTTACGTTTCTGGGTAGTGCAAGAGAGGTTGGAAGAGCGGCGATATACGTTAAAACTGAGACTACTAAGATTCTGCTAGACTACGGTGTCATGCTTAATCATACTCCAGGCTTCCCGATGCATGTTCCACCAAAGGAAGTTGATGCGATAGTGGTTACGCATAGCCACCTAGATCATTCAGGAGCTGTTCCAATATTTCACATAGGCGGGAGAAAACCAGTCTATGGGACGCGCTTAACCTTCAACTTAACAAACATACTCATTAAAGACTTTATTCATTTATCCGGGTACTACTTGCCTTTTGAGTATCTTGAACTTCGCTCGATGATGAGAAGCCGCAAAGACATAGGCTTTCGGGAGGAAACGGTTGTTGGGGATATAAAGTTTGAGCTGCTGAACTCAGGTCATATTCCGGGCGGAGCATCCGTGCTGGTTGAGGCATGCGGCAAACGGCTTGTCTATACAAGCGACTTTAACGCCATAGAAACGAGGCTCTTACCACCAGCTGACCTTGACTATGGAGAGATTGATGCGATAATAATCGAAAGCACGTATGCCGATGAGGATCACACTCCGAGGAAGGAACTCGAGAAAAAATTTGTTGAGGAAGTCACTAATGTTGTTGAATCCGGAGGAACAGTTCTGGTTCCAGCCTTTAGTGTTGGACGCGCACAGGAGATTGCTTGTATTCTAGCTGCTCATCACTTTGAGTATCCGGTGGTTTTAGATGGTATGGCTAGAGAAGCAACAAGAATAATGATGGGGCATTTAGACTTCATTAAGGATCCTAAGCTCTTCATGGAGGGAGTCCATCTAGCTAACTGGATAGAGAGCTGGAGGGAACGAAAGGAAGCAATGAGGAGGCCGGGAGTGATAATATCTCCCGCCGGGATGCTCAAGGGCGGTCCTGCCGCTTCCTACATTCAAACGGTAGGAAAGAAAACAAAGAATGCTGTTTTTCTAGTTGGATATCAAATACCTGGAACTCCGGGAAGAGAACTGCTTGACAAGGGAGAATGCGTTATCGACGGTAAGATACAGAAGATTAAAGCTAAAGTCGGCTTCTTCGATTTCTCCAGTCATTCAGGTGCGAAAGAGCTGAAGGAGACGATTAAGAAACTAAAGGGAGAGCCGAAGGTCTACGTTGTCCATGGAGCCGAAGGAAATTGTCAAAAGTTTGCAAAGTGGATAAGAGAAGAAGTAGGTCTTGAGGC
>Ga0190363_1000886_pt1 | contig 17894 bp, 16 predicted proteins | sample 48721867_MG_FD_161272 | JGI IMG/M metagenome (GOLD analysis project Ga0190363, IMG submission 161272) | Hydrothermal vent microbial mat bacterial communities from Southern Trench, Guaymas Basin, Mexico - 4872-18-6-7_MG | ecosystem: Environmental > Aquatic > Marine > Hydrothermal vents >... | reverse complement strand
CAAGAACCTCGACGACATTCTTCATGGAACCCATCCATCGAACGTCTTAGTTGTGGCAACCGGGCCGCTTGCCGCGACGGGTTTTCTCGGAGGATGTAAAACATCTTTCGCGGCGATAAGTCCTCAAACGGGAATCTATGGAGATAGCAGCGTCGGCGGATACTTCGGCTACATGATGAGGAAAGCCGGCTTCGACATGCTAATCATAAGAGGCGCCGCATCCCAGCCAAGCTACCTACTAATCGAGGATGGAAGCATAGAGATTCACAGCGATCTCAACCTCTGGGGCTTAAGCTCTAAGGAAGCTGACGAAAAGCTTCGAAACCGTTATGGAAACTGTTCAATAGCATCCATCGGAATCGCCGGAGAAAAGCTCGTGAACTTCGCATCGATAAACGTTGACTGGGGGATAAAGGAGAGAAGGCATTCGCAGGCGGGCAGAACCGGCATGGGCGCCGTGATGGGAAGTAAGAAGCTGAAGGCGATAGTCGCTAAGGGGAGTGGGGAGGTCGAAGTCGCCGATCCAGAGAGGCTGAGGGAGGTCAATAAGAAGCTGGTAAGAGAAATGAAGCTGAGCCCGAATTATGAGAATTGGATGAAATATGGAACAAATATGACGGTTGAATGGGCGAACGGCGTCGAGGCGCTGCCGACCCTAAACTTCCAGAAAACTTTCTTCGAGCATGCTGATGAGATATCGGGTAAAGCCGTTCACGAATCCCAAATCTATGTCTCAACCTGCGCTAACTGCATAATCCCATGCGGCCACACTCTGAAAGCAGATAACGACGTAGTCACGATAGACTATGAGAATATCGGAATGCTCGGCTCAAACCTCGGCCTAAAGGACTTGAGCGAAGTAGCTAAAGCCAACTACCTATGCGATTACTACGGCTTAGACACGATATCGACTGGAGCTGTGATAGCCTTCGTGATGGAATGCTTTCAACGAGGCTTATTGACGAAAGATGATGTAGGATTTGAGGTCACATGGGGAGACGCGGAAAAAGTCTACCACTTGATAGAAATGATCGCGAAAAGGAAAGGATTTGGAGCATTAATGGCTCTCGGAGTGAAAGCGGTCGCGAATTACGTGAAAAAGGGATCTGAAAAATTCGCGATGCACGTTAAAGGCTTGGAGATAAGCGCTTATGATCATAGAGCGGCCCCCGCGATGGCTCTCAGCTATGCGACCTGCGATATAGGAGCACATCATAACAGATCTTGGGCGATAACCTACGATGTCCAGGCTGGCAGAACAAGCTATGGCAAAGATAAGGCTGAAAAAGTAATCTATCTCCAGCACATGAGACCCCTATTCGACATGCTAGGGGTCTGCAGACTCCCATGGGTCGAACTCGGAATAGATCCAAACCTATATGCTGAAGCATATTCAGCGGTCACTGGCAGAGAGGTTACTCTTGAAGAATTGTTAACGTGCTCGGAGAGAGTGTGGAACCTAACTAGATGCATAGCGATCCTGAGGAGGGGGATAAGCGTGAAGGATGACGTTCTTCCGGCGCGAGATTTCGAAGACCCCGTGCCAGAAGGCTCTACCAAGGGGATAAAACTCGAGCCCGAAAAGTTTTCGGAGCTTTTGAAAACCTATTATCAGCTTCGAGGATGGGACGAGAGAGGCTGGCCCACTAGAGAAAAATTGATCTCCATGAAGTTGGAGGAAGCGGCTGAAAAGCTGTATGGCTGAGGGATTATCGCCAAGGCATTAAACTCCAAATTCTTTAATTTTGTTAAACCCGAAGTATTTGGAGGAAGTTGAGAACCCATGCCTAAGAAGCCTAAGAATCCTGCATCTCCCCGATATAAGGCCAGAATGGGCTACGAGGGAGAATATTATCTGATCAAGAAATTCGCAGCGAAAGGCGAATCTGGAACTTACGCTGTGAGAACTCCTGGAAGCGGTACTGGAAAGCTTCCAAAACCGGATATAATAGCCGTTGATTCTGGAGAGCTTCTCGCAATCGAAGTTAAGTCGAGCAGCAAGCCCTATGTCGTGTTAAATTCAGTTCAAGTTAAGAGGCTTCTTGACTTCTGCAAGCTCTTTGTTGTGAAGTGTCCTCGATGCGGAGCGGAGATAAAGCCGAAACCAATCCTCGCGGCGCGCTTCTTGGGAAAGGAATGGCGATTCATCGAGATACCATTTGACTGGAAAGGGTCAATTATCTTGAAGAAGGCTTCTCAAGCTTCTGGCGGCGTGCAATTATCTTCTCATGACTCGGAGGACGAGGAGGAATCTTCTCAATAGATGAAAGCTCGAGTAAATGCTGGGTTAGGAAATGGCTGAGCGTTGGAGCATTCTTAATCCACTTCCGCTCGCTCGGCTTAGAAAGATAACCCAAGGACGCTAATGCTTGTAGAAGGTTTCCAACGCATCTTCGCTTATTCCTGCTAGCTTTAATCTCGTCAGGGAGAAGATTTACCACATCGGTTAAAGTGAATACGTCTTCATTTATTGACGCGATAGCCGCCAAAATTTTCTCAACATCTTCTACCTTCAGCTTTCTAGCCTTCCACGCCAGCATCCTAACTATAGGATTCACCCTCCGCTTCTCCGCCATTCTTCCATCAGCCCTCCACACGCTTTAACAAAATCTCTAAAGGAACTTCGAAGGATTTCCCGCATTCTCCGCATACATATTCTAGTTTACAATTCTTTGAGCGAAGCTCCTCGAGCTCCTCCTTGGTTGGAATTGATGTTATGGATGATGTCCTGCATGCTGGACAAGTGATCTTAACTTTCTTCCCTTGGTTCAGCGTCTTTAACTCTATGGCTTCTCCTTCTGGACTAAATGCTCTAAGCAGAGATTCTGAAGCTGGTTTGGCTCTTTCTTTCGCTTGAGCTTCTAACGCTCTTTTAAGAGAGGCTACCTCCTCTTCTAAAGCCTCCTTCTTCTCGGTTAGCTTCTTAACCTCTTTCTCAAGCTGATCAAACAATTTCTTGGGAACGAATTCGTTCCTAACGTAAGGCATCACTAGGGAGATTATGTTCTCCCGCGCCCGGTTTAGTAGATGTGGTTCAAGCGGTTTTAGAGCTGGAAGTTCTCCACGCTTGATCTTCAGTATTTTCTGAAGATGATCTACTAATGATTCTAAGTCTTCGGCATCTATTCCCTGCGGGTCTGTGAAGATTTTCAAAACCGTGTAGGCTGCGGAAATTTCTCCCTCCAGAATCTCGAGATAGGTCTCCCTATTCACTACCTCTTTCTCAATTTCCTCAAGCCTCCGCTTTTCCTCAGCAATTTTACTCCTTATCTCATCTATGTTCTCCTTAACGCCTAAAAGCTCTGCTATTTCCTTGGTCAAGGCTTCCTTCTCTTCAGCGAGCTTTCTATTTTCTTCCTCAAGTTGCTGAATCTTCATCTGAAGGTTTTCTATAGTAGCTTTCAATCCGAGAGTCTGCTCGAGTTCGGATCTCAGAGCTTCCAAGTTTGCACGTGTATCATTCAACTTTTCTTCAGCTAGCTTAATCTCTTCTTCAAGATTCTCCTTTGCTTCTTTAAGCTCTGATATTCCACCTGATATTCCATGCATTTCCTCAATTTCCTTTATCACTTCATTCTTCCTTCGCTCTAGTTCCTGAATTTCCTGTTCGATTTTCTTGGCCTTATCTTCCAGCTTCCTTGCTTCCTCTTCGAGGTCGCCTAGTGATCTAAGCTTCTCGACTATTTCTTCCGCATTATAGTTGGCTTTCTTCATAGAGTCGATGGCTTTCAAAGCTTTGTCGAGGTCTTCGAGGTTTAATCCTTTCTCCTTTAAGGCATCTACAATTTTCGCGATTTTTTGAACTAGTTCTAGAGTCAATTTGTGTTGCTCAAGATAGAGGTTTAAGTCCTCTTCAATTCTCTTCCTTTTTTCGAGAAGCTGCTCGATCGCGTATCTGAGCTTGACCTCCTCGCTTGAAAGCTTTTGGTAATTTCTGATAAGCGCTGCATAGCTTTTGCCGTATTCTTTCTCAAGCTTTCTCAGCCTTAGAGCCGTGTTTATGTAGCGCTTTACTTTCGATTTTTCCCATCTAAGTTCTTCGGCGAGTTTTATGAATGATAGAAGCTTTTCTCTAGGTATGTCGAATTCGACTTTCGGAGCCTCGACGACTACGATCTCAAACTCATCATCGCTCAAAATCGTGCTCAATTGTTCATTTTCCCGAATCCGATATATAAGTGATTATTTTCAATGATTAAGCTGACTCCTTCCAGCGTACTACGCAGGTCTTTTCTCCTTAACCCTTTTTCCTAACGTCTATACCTGAATCTTCTTTGAGGTCTTCTGCCTCCAAACCCTGCGGGCTGAGGCGTTTCGGAGAGGTTGTTCTCTAAGTTGACTTCTTCTATCGTTATATCTACTTCTTCAACGGTGCCGTATCTGCCTAGGTTTAGCTGCATTTTTCCTCTGAAGAGTTTGATGAAGCCGTTCGTGATCTTTATCGTTGTTCCTTCCTGAACCTCGTCGATTCTATCATCCCATAGGACTAGGTTTATGGCTCCAGTTTCGTCGGCTATTAGGATCTCGCTTAGCCTATGTTCTTTCTGGTCGTATTGAGATGATACAACTCTTTCAGGCGACTTGCTTACAACTTTTGCAACCAAATTCACGTTTCTCGAACGCGGGGTTAACTGACCTATCTTAACTAACTCACTCATTCCCTTACGACTCCTTTTTGACAGCTTACTACGCCCCGCTTCCTATATAAGGGTTTTGAATTATAGTCCGTCAGATACATTCCTTCAATATGCTTATTGCTCGCTCTTTTCCGAGATCCCAGATGTATGGTCCAAGTCTGGGTCCGCGATCTCGGCCGAGGAAGATCAGGTAAAGCTTCTTGAAGAATTCTCTCGGGCTGAGGCCATTACTCCTAGCTGTTTCGAAGATTCCTCCCTGAACTTCCTCCGCGCTATTAGCTTCTTGAATTCTTTCTATTAGCTGCTTTATCGCTTTCTTTTCGGCTTCGGAGAGCTCGACGGGCTCCTTCTCAACAGCTCCCAAATCTATTGCATAGTTTATCGCCAGCTTTACCTTCCTCTCCGCTCGCTCATCGAGTTGATAGCCGTATTTCTTAAGTCTGCTGACCACGAATTCGAATCGCTTATCCTCGGGAGCGCTTATGGCTAGTTCCACTATTAGAGAATATGGGATATGAGGAGAGGGTTTCTCAGGAGGCTTAAGGAGATGCGAGTAGAGGTAAAGTCCCTTAAGCTTCGCTCGCTCGAGTTCGCTTGGAATCTTCACCTTATCAAAGTAAACATCTTCGAGATAATCTAATTCATCCATCAGCTTAGGAATCGTTTGAAGCGTCAGGATCCTCGTCCCAGTAGCGCGCTTGAAAAGCAGGAGAAGCAGGCTCTCAGGCGTTCCATATTTATACCAGAGCTGAGGTGTGAAAACGTTTCCAAGAGACTTCGAGATCTTCTTCCCTGAGGCGTCTAAGAACATTTCATACCTAACGTGCATGGGGGGCTCGAATCCGAGAACATTTTTTGAAACCCAATCATTCACCTTTACTGAGTCAGCGATGTCTTTTCCATAGGCTTCAAACCTTATGTCTAGGGCTGCCCACCTCGCGGCGAACTCGACTTTCCATGCGAGTTTTCCGTCATCTTTAGTTATGTCGGCTTCTCCCTCATATCCGCATCCTTCATAATACTTGTCCCCGATCTCCGCTCCCACACACCTATACTTAACAACGCGTTTCTCGGGATCATATTCATATGCTTGGGTAGTGTAAATTCTCCCGCACTGCTTGCAGACCGCGAAGTATGGTAGAACTTTCTTGAACTTGCTTTGCCCCGTAAGTTTTTCGATCACCTCTCCTATTCTCTTTGCGTTCAATAGGATCTTGTGAATTTGTTCAGCTAGCATTCCCGAAGCATATACTTTTCTTCCAGACATGTATTTGCACTCTATTCCCGCTTGCTCTAATGCGTCTTTCAGCATTCCGCTTGCATGTTCGGAGAATGATTCATGGCATCCAAAGGGATCCGGCACCGATGAAACAGGCTTCAACGAGTAGTCTTCAAGCCATCTCGGCATCCCGGCTGGAACCTTTCGTAGACCATCCATATCATCCGTAAACGCGATGCTTTCAGAATTGTATCCTAGTTCTCGGAGCGCGAGTGTGACTCCATAGGCTCTAACGGCGTCAGCCATGCTTCCGATATGAGGTATCCCGGAGGCTCCAAGCCCGCTCTCAGTCCTGATTATGCTTAAATCTCTTCCGAGCTTCTTCTCTCTTTCTATCAGCTCAGCAGCAACCTTGTCAAGCCACGTTCCATGGCCAATTATCTCCCTCGACGGCATTCTCCCAGACGAGGTTTCAGAAACGCTACTATTATCGTTTCCTATACCCGTAGACGCACCTCGATTGCTCATCATATCTCACATCAAAGCCAGCTAGCCTCATCCTCTCCAAAACCCCTTTCCAAATCTTCCTACCCTTATGAATTCCAGGTTGCCCAACGTAATGCGCTATTCTTCCACCAGGCTTAAGGACTCTAGCTAGCTTCTTATAGAATTCGAGACTATAGAGTTCTCCAGCGAGTGAAAATCGCGGCGGATCATGCATTACGGCGTCAAATTCTTCCTCATATTCCTCGATAACTTCAACAGCGTCTCCGAGTTTCAACTCAACTCTCTCATTTGCAAGCTCCCACGACCATGGATTAAGCTGCGCAAGTTTGATAACGTTCTCATCCTTCTCAATGGTTACAACTTTGCATGCCCCCTTCTTCAAGGCGGCGATAGCTGTGTAACCTAGTCCTGTGCAAACATCCAAAATTTCTCTGCATTTTAAGTTCCCTAAGAGCTTGATTTTCATTTCGGAATCGACATCGGGTGTGACATCAAGTATCCTATGCATATGTATCCCATCGATTTCGAGCGTGGGAGGCGCACCCCACTTAACCAATACGAGCTTATAGAAGTGGTCTGAAGCTATTGAAAGAGGAGCAAGCTCCCCGTTTTCTATGGCATAGATATCTCGCTCCCTGCGCGCCGCAACTTCTATCTGGCTCCACCCTAACTCGATTTCGCCGACTTTAATGCCTTTTTCAGTCAATTCTGCACGTTGAAAGCTTTTCCCCAAATTTAGGGAAATCTCAATTTCTCTCCTACCATTGGATCTAGCTTTCAGAATAGCTTCGGCGACTGGACTACATATCAACGGCTTTCTTAGAGGCTGAAATCTCATTTCTCGAGTCCGGTTTTTCTATGTGAACATTTTTGATATGGATTTCCATGTTCTTCTGCGAAGCTATGCGCGTGATAATTGCTTCGAAAGCGGATCCGACATCCATGAAAATCGCTGAAATTCTAATAGACTCCTATGGCTTCCAAGAAATAGGGCAAAGCCTTTACCGCCGACGTGAGGTCTTTCTAAAGATTATCGAGGAGAAGCACATCTACTGCAATGGGCTCGCGGAAGACTTAAACCCAGATCTCGCGATAGTTGCTTCCTCCCATAAGTCCGAGGCAGGAATACGCGCCCTACTCACCCATCCAGTGGGAAATTGGAGAGAAGATGCATCTGTCGGAGGCTTACCCAAAACACTGTCGCCCACTAGCGCAGCCGCTCTATACATATCCCTACACGCACTCTCAGAAGAAGCATCGAATCTAAAGCTAGCCCAGTGGAGCATAGGTCTCGAAGTAACCCATCACGGACCTGCCACAAAGATTCCCTTGATATATGTCGAGGCCGGCGGCCCTCCAGGCGAGATGCCTGAAGAAAAGGCTTTGGAAGTGGTCGCATATGCATGTGTGAAGGTTGCTGAATCGTCTTTTAACGCTCCTCCAGCTGCTATAGGATTCGGGGGAGGTCATTATGCACCCTGCTTTACGAAGCTTGCATTGAACCAAGAATACTCTTTCGGACATATGTGCCCAAAATATGCCATGCCAGTTAGCCATGAAATGATTATCCAAGCATTCGAGAAGACGATTGAGAAACCTAAGCTCGCGGTGATAGATTGGAAAGGTTTGCGAAGTAGAGATCGAGCGGAATTGATTTCTGTTTTGGAAGAACTCGGCGTCGAGTGGGTTAAAGCCTAGCCTGGTTAAAATCTATATCTGAAGCTGTTGGCAAAAATTATTGGTGCAAAATCTTGAAGATAACCATAAAGGCTTTCGCAACTCTAAGAGACGCATTTGGAGGGAGAGGATTCTTAACGATAGAGCTTCCCGAAGGCTCTTCTATCGAGGATCTAATCCGCGAGCTACAGAATTTGTTCAAACTCGAAGCAGAGCTAGTAGATCTGGGAAAATCCGCCTCAAATATCAAGATACTGGTGAACGGGAGGGAGATTAGATATCTCGAAGGAGTTAAAACGAAGCTTAAAGACGGAGATGTAGTAGCATTCATTCCACCAGTCGGAGGAGGATGACCTGTGTCAAAACTTTCTCCAGAAGAACTTGAAAGATATGACAGGCAGCTCAGAATACCATCCTTCGGGGAAGAAGCTCAATTAAAGCTCAAGAGTTCTACAGTTCTCATAGCTGGTGTAGGAGGGCTAGGCTCTATCGCAGCGATTTATCTTGCTGCTGCCGGCGTTGGAAAGCTTAGAATAGTTGATGAAAGCATCGTTGAGCTGAGCAACCTAAATCGCCAAATCCTATACTCCACGGAAGACATAGGTCAGCCAAAAGTTTTAATCGCCTCGAAAAAGTTAATGGAGCTTAATCCATTGATAGAAATCGAGGCGATTCAAGAAAGGATAACCGAGGAGAATGTCGAAGAGCTTCTACGCGGCGTAAACCTCGTCGTAGACGGCCAAGACAATTTCAAAACCAGATTCATAATCAATAAGGCATGCGTCCGATATTCCAAGCCATTCATTTATGGAGCAGTTTACGGAATCGAAGGCAGACTAATGACGATAATTCCCGGTAAAGGCCCTTGCTTAAAATGTTTAATCCCTGGAGAGCCGAAAGAGATTGAAAAGATTCCGGTAATCGGATCCGCGCCTGGACTCGTGGGAGCGCTTGAAGCTCTTGAAGCGATAAAATTGCTAACTGGGATAGGAGAGCCAGCTGTCGGCAGGTTGCTAGTAATCGATGGAGAGGCGTTATCCTTCAATAGCATTGAGGTTAAGCGTGATCCAAAATGTCCTGTATGTGGAAGAAAATAAAATTGTAGGGAAAGGTTTAGAGTATTCCAAGTTCTTTCAGAGTTTCCTCTGGAACTGTTCCGTCAGGGTTATACTTGTGCTTCTGGTAGTATTCGTCGAGCATTTTCTCGAATATCTCTTTGTCGTAGATCTCGCCTTTAACCGAAGCTTCCTCGAAGAATCTCTTAGGTAGCATGTCGTCATTTCTCGTAAATCCGTGTAGTTGGTTGAAGTATCTCTCCTGAGTCCATATTCGCTCTCCGATCGTGTCAAGGTCTTCTGGCGTCACCTCTATTCCAGTGAAGGTTGAATAGAGCGCGGCGTAGTCCTCCTTCGTTAAGGCGAAGCTACTGAACTTGCATACAGTCAAGCTATCTATTACTGCGAATAGTCTTTCAAGCGCTATTACGAGATCGACCTTTCCATCATAGGCAAGCGGATCAGTCTTGTATGGTATTCCAAAGACCTCAGATGCGATCGCGTAGGCTCGGAGGTGGCAGGCGCCTCTATTAGATGTTGCATAGGTTAATCCCATTCCTTTAACTCCTCTCGGATCGTATGCTGGTATGCTCAGCTTCTTAATGGACATGGAGATCTCGGGTGCTCCGACTTTTTCAGCAACATTCGCTCCTCCTTCAGCTAGCAGGTCTCCTATCTCATCCTCTCGATAGGCTATTTTTCTTATGAGCTCGGCGTATTTGTCTACGTCGCCCCACTTTATCTCCTCTTTGAGTAGTCCTCTTTCAGAGGCTTCAGTAGCTACTGCAAGTGTATTGCCTAGTTCTATTGTATCTAATCCATAGATGTTTGCGAGGTAGTTTAGATAGGAGACTGCTTCGATGTGACCTAGCCCTATCATCGCTCCGAGAGCCCAAACAGTCTCATATTCTGGCCCTTCGCTCTTGTGCTTGTATTTTCCATCCTTTACTTCGCTATCCCTCTTGCAGGCGACTGGGCATTGATAGCATGTCATGTTTCTCTTAAATATAGTTCCTCTCATGTTTTCGCCAGAAATGAAGTATGCGTCTTCGAACTGAGTCTGCTTAGCATTTCTCGTCGGGAACGCTCCGAGCTCATTGATGACATTCACTAGGACGGCGGTTCCATAGACTGATAACCCTCCTTTGCCTGGGCTCGTAATATCGCTCTCCATAACTCTCTTCGTCGCATTTGCAAGGGCCTTCCTGAATTCCTTTGGGTTCGCAGGCTTAGGTTTCCGCTTCATATCCGCTATTATCACGAGCCCTTTGACTTTCTTGCTCCCCATTACGGCTCCTGTCCCACATCGACCCGAAGCTCTGCCTCCAGGCGCGAATCGACTGTAATGCATGATGTTAGCGAATTTGACTAAATGCTCTCCAGCTGGGCCTATTCCATAGAAGACTACGGTTGCTCCATATTTTCTCTTAACGGATTGATAAACCTCAGCTGTCGTTTTACCCCAAAGTGCTTTAGCGTCCTCGATCTTAACAGTCCCACCCTTCACAACAAGATACACTGGATCCTCTGAGGCTCCGGTTAGAACTATGCCGTCAAATCCTGCAAGCTTTATCGCTGGACCAGCATATCCTCCGCAGTGACTATCAGCAAATGCTCCAGTGAGAGGGGATCTCGTGACAGCGACAACTCTATTGGCCATCACTACGTCGCTTCCAGTCAGCGGCCCCGTCATTATGATGAGAGGATTTTCAGGGGAAAGCGGGTCTTTGCCAACTCCATGCTTTAAAAGTATCCGCCCACCTAGACCTCTTCCTCCAATGAATTTCACAGCATCATCCTCATCAACTTCCGTATACTCAACCTTCTTCTCTGAAAGGTCAACCCAGGCTATTTTATTCGCATATCCACTTATCGAGGTCACAATTTGATTAATGTAGGAAGCCTATAAAAGTCTTTTATGGAAATATTCTCCGCCCAGTCATTTCATACACATCATAGTGCGGGAGTTCCTTCAACCTTCTAGCGAATTCTTCACTTCTCAATGCTTCCAAGACTTTCCTAACGGCTTCCTTTTTCAACTTTTCCTTCCGAATTGCGAGGTCGTAATGTTCTTTCGCTAATGGTATGAAGTCTAAGCCGTAAAGCTTGGCGACATAGCCGACTGCTATACCGACATCAGCTCTGCCTTCGGCGACGGCAGCTGCAACGGCCGTATGAGTTCTTGCTTGATAGGTGTATCCCTTAATAGCTTTCTCAGGATCTTCTACTCCGATCTTCTTTAACTGGATATCGATGAAGGTGCGTATTCCCGAGCCTTTAATTCTATTTATGAAGACGACGTCATCTCGTAGCAGATCTCTGAAGCTCCTAATGTTTTTAGGGTTAGCCGGGGCGACGATGAATCCAATTTCTCTCACATAGCCTCCATAGACCTCAACTAAGCTTTCTATCCCAAGGGCTTTCGGCATGTGGATATTGTACTCCATAGTTTCTTCATCAAGTAAATGTGTCCCCGCGATATCTGCTTCACCTCTTTTCAAAGCCATCCATCCTCCCATAGAGCCCACGTTAATGATCTTCGCATCCTTAATGCCAGCGACTCCAAGCAAGATATCCATGGCTGGACAATGGCTCCCAATCATGACGAGGCTTGGCGGACTATACTCTCCAAAGAGCTGAACTCTTATCTCTTCATTCTCATCGACGTACTGCTTATCTTCAGGTATGATCGCGAAGCCATCCGCTTCTAGTAGCGCTGATATCGAGCCCGAGTCAACCAGTTTTGGATAGGCTAGGAGCCCCTTTGGCGATTCAACGAGCTGAACGGGGATCATGTAGGTTTTTCCGCCCACATTTACTCTGAATGGCGCTTTAGCAGTTATCGTCAAATCTTTGACAACTTCAAATCCTGTCAACCTTAGGAGTATGGGTCTGATAACGCTTATGAAAATCATCATTGAAGAGAGCGGGAACCCGGGCAATCCTATCAATAACTTTCCGCTTGGAGAGATCGCTATAACCGTAGGTTTTCCCGGCTTAACCCTGATGCCATGAACAAGAATCTCCCCTAATTTCTCGAAAACCTCGTATACGACATCTCCTGCTCCAGCGGAGGTGCTGCCCGAAGTAATCACTACATCGAACTCTTCTAAAGCCTTTGAAAGATTATCGTAAATCACTTCATAATTGTCCGGCAGGATTCCCATATATTCTGCATTAAATCCCAATTCTTTTAGCGTAGCTGAAATGGCATAACCATTAACGTCATAGATTTTCCCGAGTTCAAGCCTATTAGGCGGCTGAATTAACTCATCGCCAATCGAGAAAATGGCAATTTTCGGAATCTTATACACTTCAACCTCGGAATAGCCCAGGGCCGCGAGGACAGCTATCTCCCGCGAGGTAAGCTTTCCACCCCTTCTAAGTACAAGGTCTCCGAAAGTTATATCTGAACCTGTTTGAGCAATGTTCTCCCCAGGTGCGGCGGCTCTGAAAAATTGAACGCGGTCTCCAATCCTCTTTGTGTACTCTATCATTATCACCGCGTTTGCTCCAGGAGGTATAGGTGCTCCGGTTGCTATTTCTGCGCATTCTCCAGAAGATATCTTCACCTTCGGTTTTTCTCCTATCCTAACGCTTCCCACGAGCTTTAACTCGATTGGATGTTCTTCGTCAGCTTGGTAGACATCTTCTGCTTTCACGGCGTAACCGTCTACTAGAGATCTATCGAATGGAGGTGAATCTGCTTTGGCTTGAATATCTTCTGCGAGAACTCTTCCAAGAGCGTTGATGAGCTTTACTTTCTCGGTGCTTAGTGGGGAGACTTTCTCGCAAACGAGCTTTATAGCATCGCTTATGTCAACAAGCCTATGAAAGATTCTCCGCTCCCGTTCAGTCATCAATCTTACACATCATCTAAGCTGATCGGCTATTAAACTCTATAGAAGAGAGAAGTTCGACTTCCACCACGTCTCCCTCATCGAATCCCTCTACTTCCTCTGGAATTATGAGAAGACCATTCCCGCGGGTTAGTGTTGAAAGCACTCCTGATCCTGTGACTCTTAGAGGCTCTACTATAACGCGTCCTTCCTCATCTTTAAAGACTTTAACTCTCACGAATGTTCTAATCCCTGGTGGAGATGCAACTCGCCTAGTTAAGACTCCCTTAACTTTTGGTTTGGGATCGAATTTGCATCCAAGCATTTGTTCAAGTGCGGGAATTACGAGAACTTGAAATCCGATTAACGCTGCAACGGGGAATCCTGAAAGCATGAAGATAGGCTTTCCATCTGCGATGGCGAAGCCTGTTGGCTTAGCTGGTCTAATCTTCAGCCCATGGACAATTATCTCGGCGTTTTCCGATACTGCTTCTGGGACTAGGTCCTTTTCTCCAACGCTCGTTCCACCCGTCACTATCACGGCGTCAGCATGCTCTAATCCATAACGTAACTTAGCTAGAATATCGTCTAACTGATCTTTTGCTATTCCGAGGTCAAGAGGCTCAGCTCCATGCTCAATAAGCAGAGATTTTAGCATGGGCTTCGTGCTGTCGTAGATCTTTCCAGCTTCCGCTTCCTTCTCCAGTTCTATTAGCTCTGAGCCTGTCGAAATTAACGCTATCCTAGGCTTTCTAAGGACTTTAATTCTCGACATTCCGAGCGATGCTAATGCTCCGATATGCCATGGCTTAATTATCGTACCTCGTCTCACCACGACATCGCCCTTACGGTAATCTTCCCCCCTTCTGGATATATTCTGATATGGGTGAACTTGCTGAAAGACTTTGATCACGTTTCCTTCTCGTTTAGCGTTCTCCACAGGAACTACCGCGTTTGCTCCAGCTGGTATAGGTGCTCCCGTTAGGATTTCAGCTGCTTGTCCTCTAGAAATCTTTGAGACGCATTCTGAGTTCATTCCTGCTTCGATCCTTCCAACGAGTTTAAGCTCGATCGGATTTGTGATTGAGGCTCCAAAGGTGTCTTCTGCGATGACAGCGTATCCATCCATAGCGCTTCTATCATATGGCGGAGAGTCGATTGGAGCTAAAACGTTTTCACCGCAAACTCTTCCAAGAGCTGAAAGCAGGTCGACTTCCTCCAGCTCCTGAATTCTATGCGTCATCTTTTCCTTCATCTTGCGAAGGGCGTCTTCAACCAACGTAAGCTCCTTGAACCCCTTCATCTTCTCTCTCATGCAATCCGCCAAGCGAACAAGCTGCCAGGTAAGAAATAATTCTTCCATAACGCCTCCCTCGGCAAAATGTTGGATAATCGTGAAATGGACGACGTTTATCCATCATATTGACGATTTTTCGTTAAAAAGACAAATATCATCTCCTCAGCCGCATAGGTTGATAAAGGGTAATGAGAAAGGCTGCTTCAATCAACTTAACAAGTCTTAAGGAGCCGATGGACGAGCGTAAGCTAGCGATCTTCCGGATACAGACAAAAATACTCGATGTCATGGTTAGGAGGCTACTAGACAAGGGCTTCTACTGGATTCTACCAGTAATCTTGTCCAAGAGCACGGATCCACTTTGGCCCGATCCAGACTTCAGTATCGAAAAGCGGATCGAAGTCGAGATCTACGGCGAGAAGGTTAGAGCCATGCAGAGCATGATAGTTCACAAAAGAGTATTAGTCTCGCTGGGGCCGGAGAAGTTCTTCATATTGTCGCCGAACATTAGGATAGAAAGGAGAGAAAGAGCCAAAACCGGGAAACACCTCTACGAATTCACTCAATTGGAAATCGAAATCGCTCATGCAAAGATGAAAGATGTTTTCAGCATCTTTGAAGAAATCATAGTCGAGTCGATGAAAAGCGTTAGAAAAGACTTGAGGAAAGAACTAGAATTGCTGGAGAGAGATCTCAAGATTCCCAAGACTCCGTTCAAAGTATACAAGAGAGGAGAACTCGAGGAAAAATATGGAGATAGATGGAAGACGGATATCGCATCATACATCGATGAGCCAGTTTGGATCACGGATATTCCGCGAGAGTTCTATGACTACGAAGATGAGGAAACCGGAGAATGGAGGAACTTTGATCTAATTCTACCAGAAGGCTTTGGCGAGGTGATCTCTGGAGCGGAGCGGGAATATGAGTATGAGAAAATTGTTAGGAAAATGGAGAGGGATGGCGTGGATAAGTCGCAGTATAAGCTCCTTTTAGAATTAGCGAGGGAAGGAAAATTGAAGCCTTCTGCGGGAGCTGGCCTTGGGATCGAGAGATTCGTAGCATACGTGACGGGAGTTAAGCATGTCGCTGAAGTCCAGCCCTTCCCAAGAATTCCAGGAATAGTCCCAGAGATCTAGCGCTATCAAGATTCATCTGGATGAGTTTATATTAAGCTCTAGACCATTATCAGACGTGCGGAAATTCAATCTCATAGTCACGACTCCGAGGGGGCAGGAGAACCTAGCAGCAATAGAGCTAGAAGACTTACTCAAATCTTTTGGAGACGGCTCACCAGAAGTATCTATCACAAACGTTGCAGGCCTCTTGACGGCCAAAACAAGCCTCGACCCCCTAGACGTGATAGAGAGAGTGAAAAAGATAATAGATGAAGAACCTTGGAGGATCGGCAATCTAATGCGGTTCATTCCCGTCGAGGAAGTCGTCGAATCCAATATCGAGAAAATCTCCGAAGCTGTTGAGAAACTTTCTTCAAAGATACCGGAGGACGCGAGTTTCAGAATAACGATAGAGAAGAGACATACCTCGTTATCCAGCTCGGAGATAATAGAAAACGCCGCCAAGAAAATTAACAGGAAAGTAAATTTGAAGAATCCCGATTGGATAGTCTTAATCGAGATAATAGGAGCCTTCACCGGAATATCCGTGATAAAACCGGATCAGATACTGAGCGTAGCTAAGTTCAAGAGATAAGATAAAATACCGAAACGAACGCAAGATGCTTTGGAAATGATCGAGGAAATCGGAAGAATAGCGGTTAAGGTTGCTGGAAGAGAATCTGGAAAGAAATGCGTCATAGTTGATGTCATCGATAAAAACTTCGTCCTAGTCACTGGGCCAAAGGAATTAACTGGCGTGAGGAGGAGAAGAGCTAATGTGGCCCATCTCGCTTTCACGCCTCATAAGATTGAGATTCAGCGAAATGCAAGCGATGAGGAGGTTATGAAGGCTCTCGAGAAAGCGGGCTTAATCGACTACATGAGGCAGAAGATGGAGGTTCGGCCGAAAGCAATAGTCTCCTGAAGCTTTTTAGAATCCACATCTACTCTTTATTCAAGGAATGATTGCTGAAGCAGTTAAGCCTCCATGGGAGCTTGAGAGAAGAATTCTCGTAAGAATTGATGCAGAGTCAAATCCCGAATATGGCGAAGACCCATATAAGCGGCCTATCGAGAAATTACTAAACTTCTGCGTCATAAATATCGATAAACCTAGAGGACCCACCAGCCACGAGGTAGCTTTCACGATTAAAGAGCTTCTTCGAGCCGAGAGAGCCGGCCATGGCGGAACACTCGATCCAGCGGTTTCAGGAGTCCTCCCAATACTAGTGAATGATGCGACTAAATGCGCTGGAGCAGTAATGAAGGGCGGGAAAGAATATGTCTGCGTGATGAGGCTTCACGGCGACGTCTCCGATCAAGAATTGGAAGAAGCTCTAAGATTCTTCACAGGAGAAATTTATCAAGTTCCCCCAGTTCGCTCAAGCGTCTCCAGGACTATTAGGATGAGAACGATTTATCGAATCGAACTTTTAGAACGAGATGGGCGAAACGTCCTCTTCAAGGTCGCATGCTCTGGGGGAACATATATTCGAAAGCTTTGCCACGACATAGGACTCTATCTGAAATGCGGCGCCCACATGCAGGAGCTAAGAAGAACTAGAGCTGGCCCCTTTTCCGAGGAAGAATGCTATACTCTCCTAGATCTATACGGCGCCTTGAAAGAGTATCGAGAAACTGGAAACGAGAAGTCTTTGAGGAGTATTTTGAAGCCTATCGAAGAGGCTGTGAAGCATCTTCCGAAAATCTATCTTCTCGATACAGCCGTAGACGCCATATGCCATGGAGCGAACCTCGCCGTAGGAGGAATAGCAAAACTCGAAGACTCTGTTAAAAAGGACGAGATAGTCGCTATGATGACTCTAAAGGGCGAGCTAGTAGCCCTCGGGAAAAGCAGGATGGATGCATACGAAATCTTGGAGAAAGATCGGGGAATAGCCGTCGATACCGAGCGAGTAATAATGCCGCGTGGAACCTATCCACCCATATGGAAGGGCGGAAGAAGAAAAGCAAAATAACGAAGTTCAGCGGCTTCGCATTTTAGATTTTAATACAGCCTAACCATACACGAGATTAGCGGCGGTACCCTAGCCTGGTAAGGGGCAGGCCTGGAGTAGTCTGGAAAGCCTGTGGCCCGTGTGGGCCTCGAGGGTTCAAATCCCTCCCGCCGCGCATCCACTCTATTAAACTCTTTTACGATGTTATCGTTATTGTGGGCGGAGGGCTAATTAATCGCATTTTTCATCTTAGTTTGCGAGATTCTTGGATCCATCTCTAGCTCTCCTGATTGGCGCGGGGATTTTGATCATAGGCTTTGTAGCCGACATCGTTTACGAGAAGTTCGGAATTCCCGATATTCTCGTCTTAATCTTTCTCGGAGCATTATTCGGACCTATTCTACAAATTCTTCCGAGAGAGCCATTGATGTCTCTTGCACCATATTTCGCCGCCCTAACGCTGGCGATAGTCTTATTCGAGAGCGGCATAAACTTCCCATTATCAAGAAGCTTTTCTGAAGCTCCGAGAGCTATTATGTATGCTTTCCTTAGTGTCGCGCTATCCGCGATTTTCGCGATCATTACTT
>Ga0190363_1000885_pt1 | contig 17903 bp, 18 predicted proteins | sample 48721867_MG_FD_161272 | JGI IMG/M metagenome (GOLD analysis project Ga0190363, IMG submission 161272) | Hydrothermal vent microbial mat bacterial communities from Southern Trench, Guaymas Basin, Mexico - 4872-18-6-7_MG | ecosystem: Environmental > Aquatic > Marine > Hydrothermal vents >... | reverse complement strand
AGCAGGAGGGGAGCTTGGAGACTGTTTTTTCATCGCTTAAATACGCTAGGGATGTTGGTTTAACAAACGCTGAAGATGTTGATAAGTACCTTTACGGTGAAAGCTAATTGACAGCAATTGTTGATACAGGTGTTTTCTTCGCATACTATAGTTTAAGAGATAAGCACCACTTAGACTCCCTGGCTTTAATAGCTCATTTAGTTGAGGGGAAATGGGGTAGAGCATACATAACAAACCACATACTTGACGAAACACTGAACATACTTAAATATAAAATATCGGCTAAAACAGCTGAAGCATTCGTTAAAGCATTCATAAACAACAATGTTGTAAAAGTATTGCATGTAGAAGAGGAGTTGGAAAAGAAAGCACTAAAAATGTTTTTAGAAAACATCGGTAGAAAAGGGCTAAGCTACACTGATACAGTAACAATAGCTACAATTAGAGAGTATGGCATAGGATATTTGCTAACGTACGACACAAGATCCTTCGCAAGCTTCGTAAAAAACATTGTCGGAACAAACTACTGGAACACCTTACCGGAAACGGAAAAGAAAAGAATACGTAAACTAGCAAGCAAATATTTCAGAGAAGAATAGCACGTGAAACCTTACGGAACCAAGCCCCCGTAGAATTAGGGAAGAATAGTTGCTTTAGAAAAACCGTTTTCCCGCCTACGGTTTTTCCAGGTTTCCGTAGGGTCGGTTCATCACGGTATCTGACCATGCCCCACCTATGGCCCCGGCTCCATAGCTTAAGAGCCAGAGCCGTCGGTGAAGCATGGTGTCATCCCAGCGGTCAACCATGTTTTAAACTGGTATGGCTTATAAGTTTTCACAGCACTAAAACACCCAATACCAGAACCTACAGAGACCTTAAAAAACCTACAAACAAGAAACAGCCACCATACCCTTACTATCAATGCTTTTATCGAAGCATTAACTCTCTCATGACACTCCTAGTTCTGCGGAAGGTGCGAGTTCATAGTTAGCATACTAATCAGTGGTTTAACGCTTCATTTTACAGCTAAACATATATTTTACAGTGCTAAACTTTGCCCGTGGGCGACCTCGTGGGTAAGTATGTTGTTAAGGTTCATCGTAAAGGCTTAATTGTTTTACCCGCTGAGCTTAGGAGAAAGTACGGTATTAAAGAGGGTGGAGAAGCGATCTTAATCGATGAAGATGCACGTATTGTTTTAATACCTAGAGTTAAACTAGCAGACCTTTACGGTTCGGCCAAAGATTACGGTAAAGTGATCGATGAAATGATTAGGGAGGTTTATGAGGAGAGAAGAATTGAAGCTCGTTCTTGACACCGGAATACTAATGCTCATATTGAAGGGGGATCCTAAAGTCGCTGGCATAGTTAGGAAGGTGTTTGAAAGCGCTAAAGCATGCACTATAACAGCAGATAAAAGACTAGAAAACATTGAAGAAATAAACGTAAAAACATATGAAATTAAAACATAATAAGCCACACATTCCCGAAAAACCCTCTATGATACTATAATGTTTAAGAAAAATCGCTAACTAAACATCGTAAACTTAAAGTCTCATAACTGTAAGGTTCAAAATTAACGCAACAGCTAAAGCAAGCATTGCTATTGTGAGCAACTCCCTCTTATATCTGGTTTCCAACGCGAAATTGCTCAGAAAAACACCTAGAAGTGAACCTGAAAGAACAGATAGGAAAACAGCGGGTTCAAACCCGTAGTTTAAAATGTAAGGCACCGAGGAAGCTAAGGCAACAATAGACACTGTCACGAAAGCCCTAAAAACAGTTTCGTCAACGCTTAAACCCATAAGCCTCTGAAAACCTATGAGAACAGGTAAAGCACCGGAACCAAAAACACCCTTAAGAAAACCCACAACAACACCTACAACAACATTTAATCCGTTACCACTATCCCTTCTCCCCCCACTATTCTCATCCCCCAACATGTTAGCTACCGAAGCAACCACAAGCAATAACACAATAAAAACAAGCTTAACATAGCCACTAACCCTAACCCCAAGCATTAAAGCAGCTAGGAAAGCAGCTAAAGCACTTAAACCAATAACCAACGACTCCCTAAAATGCAACCTAACATTAACAACCCTCCTACCCCTAATGACAGCGGCAAAAGGAGAAACCACAGCTTGCGAAAGAAGAATATAAGGTAGCATAGAATTAACATCCAACCCCATTAAAGCCGAAGAAACCATAAACGTCATAGCATAAGCTAAACCAAGCCAAGAATAAAGAAAACCCACAATAGCTGATACGGCAAAAACTACAGCTAACAACTCCATGACCATGAACCCTTAAACCAGCAGGCTAGAAGCAATTAAATTTAATTAAATAAAAAACTTACGATAAACAATTCCTAGCCAATATCACGTTGTGGCTAATGGGATGCTATGTCTTCACCTTTTTAACCAAGTCATCTGTTGATATAGCATTCACTTTCCCACCTAAAACCTTAGCTACTACTTCTTTCTTCTCCAGAATTTTCTCTCTAAGCTCCCTATCATCAGTTACCAATGTTGCGTTTCGTTCGCAAGCTACTGTAACATATGCTGAATCATAATATGTTATTTTAAGTGCGCAAGCCAACTTCAAAGCTTTTAAAGGGTCTTTCGGAGCAACAATATTAAGTACTCTACACGTATTGCTTAATAGGTTTAGTAGTGTGGTTGCTTCTTCAGTGGTTATCCTCTTAAGTAGTGTAGTTTCCTTCCATAAAGCATTACCTACCTCATAGAATGTCAAGGTTAATATGTAGTTTCCCCTAAGATAACCTAGCGCATTAGCTCCAAGAACCCTAATAATGTTCAGTAGAGCTGAAGAATCAAAAACAAACCTCATCTCTCCTCACGACTACTCCTCACAGCTTCAACCAATTCCTCAGAAGGTATCTTCCTAAGAATCCCCTGAGCCACCCTAAGCCCCTCCCTCAACTCCTCTTCCTCCCTCCTCCTCACCTCCTCCTCTAACGCCCTCCTAATAACATCACTAACACACACATTATACCTCCTCAACCTCTCATAAAGCTCCCTCCTAATCCTAGCCGAAACGGTAACATAACCCACATAAACCACCATACATAATACAAACAACCATACTACAAAAACCTTACTACATAAACACCCACAACACAAAAACATCCAAAACACCTCACAAAGCTTAAAAGAACACACCCAATAATTTAACAACACAACCTCTAAACTCCCCAACTACAGTAATAATCAAACTCCCTACTCTACCCGAAAAACCCACCAAGACACCTCTCACATCATAACCTAACACAGCAAAAGGAGAAACAACAGCCTACGAAAAAGAACATAACCCAACAAAACATTAACACCAAACCCAAGAAAAGAACACAAAACAACAACACCATTACGAGCAAGCAACATAGCAACCCAAGCAACCCTCAACAAATGCCTCCTACGCTCCTCCCTAGAAAAACCAGCACCAACACTAATAGTCCTCCTAACCCAATCACCATCCAAAACCTTAACCCTAAACCTCTATCCCTCAAAACCTTTGCTACACCCTCAGCAACAGTGGTCTTACCACTACCAGGCAAACCAGTAAACCATACAACAAAGCCCCTATTATCGCAGACCACTTTGCCCTACCCTTTAAATAACTGATAAACCATTAGTACTTAAGCTAACCGCAGAAGAAGCTTTTCCTGGCGTCTTAGCTTCTCAATACCTCGTCTAACTTCAGCTCGAATGAAAGAATCTATGATTATAACTACTATCGTGTAAAATGCTAAAGCTGGTAGCCCGCTTTTAGCTACAATTAAAGCTTCATTCCAGAATACCTTACTTGGCATAGTTTGTGGGGGGAAAATTAAAGCCGAAACTAGCCCTATAATAAAGTAAGCTATAAATGGTAACATAAGACCCTTTAGTAAAACATCTACCCCAATTTTCTTGGATAATAGTGTCAAAAATACTATATACGTTATTAATGTGCTTATTAGCATTGCAATACTCCAATAAAATATTTCATACTCCTTTATAGTAGCTATGTAAAGTCCGAGAGAAACTGTTACAAAATAAGCTATAGAAATACCAAGCGATATGAGTGTTAACCTTAACAGCTTACTTGAAGCCGCAGCGCCCTCTTCAGAAATCAAACCTATAACTATTTGACTAACACCACCGCTAATTATCGTTAGTAGTGAAGCTAAAGCAATAACTCTTACGGCCTCATAAGCCCATTCATAAGCTGGGTTAAGTAGGTAAATTAAGTGTTTAGGGTAGACGATGATATAGGCTAGTATGGGTGAAGAGAGAAAGGCTAGCACACGTAAAGCATTAATGGCTGATAAGATGTCTTTTTTTGAAAGAACATAGCCATGAAGGTATCTTAAACCTGTTCCAATGACCTCTTGAATAATCGATGAAGGAAGCCTTGTAGCAAAGAAGGCAGCTACAACGTCGCTTGATGCGAACATGTAAGCTACTATAACATCTAAATTGCGTATTAAACTACTGATCCATCCTAAAATTGGAACATGGGATTCTCTAAGCCATTCCTTCAGAACAGCTAATTTGCGATTAATGTCGCTTTTAATTCTACCATATAGCCAGTAGAAAGCCAAACTATAACCTATACTGAATGTAACAATTGCTGAAATAAATGCTCCAAAAACCTTAAGTCCTAAAAGATAAATTAAAACAATAATCAATATGCTAAAGATAAGCCTTTCAATAACGGCTTCTAAAGCGAACTTAACAGGTCTAGCGGCATCTAAAGATGTTCTTAGAGGAATTCTTGATAAAAAAGTAGCGACAGCTAAACCTGCCAGAATAGCTATTGAAAAACTTGTTCCAAGAAGAAGCGCTGAAAAGAAGCTTATAAGAAACCCCGCAATAGCTGTAACGATAGATAAGGTGTTTAAAGCTTTAAAAGTTCCTTTAATATTTTGAACAGAGTACCTATAAATCCATATTCCGAAGGACGTTATAAAACCTCCAATGTAGCCTGAAACACGCTTAAGAATTGTTTGATATAAAGCGTAGGAATATGGGTCCAGCCGTCTAACTAGAATTATTCCTGAAGCAATAGATAATATTACAGCAATAAATTGTAGAATGCTTCTTAATAGCACAATAACTACTGTACCCATATATGCTCACTTGCACATAATCTACACTTATTACTGGCAATGTTATTTTTAAAGGTAAAGTTAAGCCGTTTTAAGTATTTCTTCAGCCAAACTTCTTGCGCCATCAGGATATGTTGGAGGTATTCTTTCCTTAGCTTCTTCCAATGCTTTCATAATGTTTTGAGAAGTTATTTTTTCTACAAATACTGCATTAAGCTTTCTAGCTAGAATCTTAGCATCCTCGAATCCAGCTGTTAATTTCCATTCAGGATTAGGCACTATAACGACAGGTTTACGATAAGTTAGTGAAGCATCAATTACAGTTTTACCTAAATGGCTTACTACAATACTTGCTCCGGCAAGCCATTTGCCAAAATCGGGGTCAAACCGAAAAATAATCCATTCAGGATGCCTTCTCATGTAAGGTTTTGGATTAACTCTTCCAGTTTGTAACACAATGTTTCTTAGTTTAAGTTTTGAAACAGCTTCAAAAAGGAGTTTATGACCGTACGTTCCGCCAGTAACGAGAATGTAGCCTTTATCTACAGGCTTATATTCGGGAAGCTCATAAAATGGTCCATAAACCTTACCACTTGGATGTATTCTTTTCTGCTCGTCCCACTGCAATACAGTAACGTGGCTAAAAGGCCTAAGCCATTTAGCACTAAGACTTGGACTAGTAAATCTAACACTACTTTCAACATTATATACTTTAAGACCCTTAAACCATGCAACAATAGAGGGAGGAACACTATGATTACTACCGGAACTAACAAATATATCATAATCTCTGAAAACCTTACTAACACTCTCAAAGAACGCCTTTGGCATGCGAAACAATAGTTTGACGAGCGAATCTCTTGGACCACGAGGTTTAGAAACTTCCACTACTTCACCATAATGCTTAATCTTACTTCTTGTCCAGGAATCTCCTCGTGGAATAATAAATAGCAACTTAGCCTTACCATAAAGTCTTTGAGCGAGTGCAGTCGCGTAACCAGTATGTCCACCACCACTAGCTGTAATAATAACCTTTATCATTTATGTAGCCTCAATTACTTTAAATTTTACATGATCCGTAAATATTCATTTTGCTAGCATATTATTTTTAACAATTTAAATATTAAAATACATCTTAGAATGCTGTAAAACATGGGAAATGCTTAGCAAAAAGAAGGCGCATAAAGAATGAATGAAAGACACGCTGTAATAGTGGGTTTAGATGGAATGCCATTGCGTATTTTTGAGAAGCTATTTGAATACTCTGCAATGCCCTTTACAAAGCATTTATGGGGTAAAATGCTTACAGCTGAGCTAGAAGTAGATTTACCATTCACTTTAGCAAGTTGGACTACAATATCCACTGGAGTAAACCCTGGAAAACACGGCATCTTCGATTTCTTAAGACCATTAAGCAATGGTGAACCAAGACTCGTTACGAGAGAAGACTTAGAGAGACCGACAATAAATGAAATAGTGGCATTGAATAAGCTAGAATCAGTAACAATAAATGTTCCAATGACGTTCCCACCTGTTATAAAATCAAGAAATACGGTAATATCAGACTGGACCTATCCTAAAAAGGATGCTTGGCCACCTAAGGAAAGGGAAATAGTAAGAAAATATTTGCTACAAGGACCCCCCATTAAATACTTTACAATTGACGGATACATTGAGGCATTATTAGAGGGTCTAGAGCACCGCATCGATTTAATAGAGCACTACTATACTAAAAGAAACTGGACATTATTTTACACGGTAATACCAGAACCTGATTGGATATTCCATAAGCTATATGGTGAAATACTAAGAGGAAGCAAGCGAGCAACAATAGCGCTAAAAATATTTCATAAAATAGACAAGACAATTAAAATGATATATGAGAATATGCCTGAAAAAACTATGCTAATACTATGCTCAGACCATGGATTTATGGAAGCAAACATAGCATTAAACGGTAACATACTGCTCAAGAAACTAGGGCTACTAAAATCAGCAGAAAACCTAAACCTAAAATCAAAAATAGCTCTAACATTAGCGAAAATACTGCCATCGAAAATAAAGCATAGGCTAAAATATAGTTCAGCAGTAATAATAGCTCATAAAATAGGTATGGCAGAACCATTCAAAGCAGGCAAAATACCAATAGATTATAGCAATAGTAAAGCATACATGACTATATCCTATAACATATACATAAATCCCAAAGTGTCACAAAACGAGAGATCGCAGATAAGGAATTATGTAATAAATGAGTTAAGAAAATACGAACACATAATACAAACATTACAGTTAGGAGATAAATACTTTAAAGGACCCTGTGTTAACAAAGCACCAGATATAATAGTGATTCCCAGGGAAGGATGCAACATAACAACTAGGCTAGGCTATAAAGAGATATTAGAAAAAGGAAAATGGTACATACACTCAACGAAAGGGTTTATAGCAATAAAGATAGACGAGGATAATAACGTAATCCGATCGAATGTTACTATTATAAGGAACTATGATATAACGCCAACGGTATTAGGATATTTACACTTACCGTTAGACTTAGATATGGACGGTACAGTATTAACTGTAGACAAAGCTTTTAAACCTAAATATCATTGGTATTCTAAGTATTACAAGTTACTTAAAAGATTAAGAAAATCATTATAACTGCTTTACTTAAGTCTTTATTCCCGCAAATAATGTTACTTTATTTTAAAATATTTTTGAATATATTATGATTAAAAACAAACATGTAAAGTTTACTGGTCTACCTACAAGGGCATGTCCATGCTATAGTTTATTCTAGTTCATATCATATATTCACGCTATAAGTTGATACCGTATCTTTCTTTAACATACTTCTTGAGTATATAAGGATAGTCGCCAAATATCTCTTTATCATAGCAAGGTAGGTTACTTATACTTTCAGCAATAAACATTCTTCCTAATTCTTCAAGATCATCAGTGTTATATAGTTTTCTAGCTTTTTTCTTAGCTACCTCCTCAATGCTAAGTCCCTGCTTTAATAGTTCCTCTGCATCTCTCTGCTTCCAAGTGAGCCTCTTTATCGCTATCTTAACGGGATTCCTTACCGTAACTAGATGGTATCCAAGAGGTTTATTTATCGTTACAGCCTTATACATTGTAAGAGGGGCAATAAGGCTATCATGCATTCCCAGCCTCCTATACTTTAACTTAGGGCTCCATGTATAAAGCCAATGCTCAACATGAAATATCTCACGACACAAGTGGAATAAATCTCCACAGAGCTTAATCATAGGCCAGTAAACTAAGTAGTAATATTTAGAGTCAAGACCATATATGAGCTTTTTAATTTCACGTGCTATCTCAGGCTTAGCTATGAAATCAGAGTCCCAAATTAGGATCCACTTATAGTTAGCCTTCCGTAAGCCTAAATTTCTAGCCTTAACAACATCGCCAGGAGGGGTTCTATACATTCTTAAGTTTAAGCCATACATCTCTTTCACACCCATAATGATTTCAGGAGTTTCATCTGTTGAAGAATCAATGACAACATATTCATCAACCAAGTCCTTAATGGACAATAACGCTGGCTCAATCCAATCAGGATCATTACATGTTAAAACCATAGCAGAAATGCCATTAGCTTTTGAAACCTTATTCGCTGGCTCTACAAAACCGCTCTTTATAAATATGTGTGATAATACGTTTCGAAGAAAAAACGTCCCTTTACGTCCCAAAATCTTTCTTACAAATACACGAAAGATCAAATGGAGACTCCCTCGCATTTGTTTACCCTGTTTTAGATTTAGATAGACCATATAATTTATGACTTTTAATTGAGAGCAATCTAAGCAATCCACGTTTTAATCTATGTTTTTGCTCCATCGAAATTAATGGGCTATAATAATACTTCTTCATTCTAAAAATGTATGCAATAAAGTATCCTAAAAGTTGAAACATATGCCAAAGAACGTAATACATTCTAGACTTTGTATTTAACACCTTAGGTATAAAAATGATGCGTTTTAGTGTATATAGTATCATATACGTAGTAGTGAATCCCATTTTATAGAATTCAAAACCCATTTTGAGCCATCTTCTTAGTTGAGGTTTTGATATTTGGTTTCGTAGAAGCACTGGTTTCCTTATGTATCTCCACGCATAGACCTTGGCTCGCCAAATGGCTTCGATAGTATACATTATTATGAAGTCATCTAATGCTGAAATAGGCCATTTGTTACCAAAAACTCTGACATAATACTTAGTGTTTAATATCATTGCAGCTCCAGCACCAAGTGCAATAAACGGTTGTTGTAAATTTTTTTCAAAGAAATCTCGCGGTAAATATGCATCATCATCAAGTTTTACAAGGTAATCATATTTATTGATATTTATTAATCTAAATAATGTTGTTATTGAAAAACCTACACGTTCACCTATTTCTCTCATCGTACGTGGAGGCTTTATCACTATGCATTTAACGTTCTCATAATGAGATGGCACATTACATGCTGACTTGTATGCCGCCACTATGTATATATCAAGAAGTATTTTATTGTCGTCTACTTGATTTTTTAATGAGGCTAATGTAGCTATAGGAGGATTCTTATATGCAAGTATTATAACTAATACTTTGATCATGTTTGTTTACTCCCTAATTTGGAATAAGTCCTTATTTCTCTCATAAAATTTTATCATTTCTAAGGTTTGAGGTCCATAAGATAGATGGCCTACTAGTACATTAAGGCAAATTACGATACCTAAGTATTTGTCCGAAACTGTTGTTACTATTCCGAGGTCGTCGTATCCCATTCCTTTACCGACATCGCCAAGAAATTCTCTCATGATATTCCAAAATGTACGCGTAAAGAGAACAAATCCTATAGATGGCCGAACATTAATTACATCAAAAGCATTTGGATATTTAAGTTTAGCTTTTTCATTATAAATACGTGCCACATCATCTAACGGTAAACTATTTTTCCAAATCCAAATAGCAACATCACTCTTCTCTCGAACAATCTTTAATCCGTATCTAAGATTCTTGACTTTGAACTTTTGCTTAAACTCGTACGTTAATCCCATGACCTCTAAGAAGTGAATATATGTGACAAGGTTAAGGTTCATGACAGGCATTACAATAGCAGGTAAGTTTTTAGCCTTTTCAAAAGATTTTATGAGAGTTTGGATTAGTGCTTTAAATGCATTTTTTGTTACAAATACGTCATCATCTAGTTTAAATATGAGTGTTGCATGGTTGAATGTTCTAACCGCGATATTTAATGCTGTAGATATTCGTCTATGTTTTGTTGCTAGGTAGCTCCACCCATACGTTTTAGCATAGTTAATTAATGTGTCTTTGCCTATGCCTCCAGGATCAACTATTACAACATCAGCGTTAATGTTCAAAAAATGGTTAATTCGTTCAAAAACAGTCGGCCATAATCTAGGTTTTAAACCCGCCAGCAGAATAACTAGAATTTTCTTATTATTTCCCTTATCATAGAAAGTTATTATTTTATCTCGGTGATTAAGATTACGAAGGCTTCTTTTAGCCATAGAGTTAGCAGCAAGATGTATTAAACCTTGAATACCACTGTGAACTAAAGCCTCTTGAATTCTTGCAATCTTCGACATTATGATACCTCAACTTCCTATATTTCGAGATAATCATTACGTATATATTAACAGAGCTGAAGCCTATAATATAAGTTATGCCAGCTCTTACACTATCCTAAGTTATTAAAGACTATTGCAATTTTAACATAGACGTAGCTAATACTAAAACGTGCCTTCCGTGTTCGTGATCTTCTAGTAATGTAGCATACGACATGATGATCTTACTAATTTATTTAATACTCCGTAATTTATGAATAGTATCTTTACATAGTAATATTGTATTTAAATGTAAAGCAGAGTCGTAAATTTTCTTCATGGTTTTAGGTTCATTAAGCATAAGCATGTTTATTACTGCTTCAATGAGGTCTTTAAAAACAGCAATAGCGCAATAAATGAAGTATATTGAGAGTGATTTATTAAAAACCCGTTCATGCGCTAATATGCATCTGGTTCTACCCATATCAACACACATTCTCATCATTCTTTTAATAGTTATCTTAGAAGGCGGTATAATATGGTATATGAAAGCACTTCCAGAGAAACAAACCTTAAAACCTTTACTTAAGGCCCTCGATACAAAATCCCATTCCTCACCGCTTAACAGCATGCCTCTAACGCGTCCTAACCAGGGTTTAAATCCTCTAAGAGATTCAAGAACATTTTTATCTATTGCGAAATTACATCCGAAAACATAATCTGCTGGATTCCATGTTCTTTTTGACATATAGGTAAGATCGTTTCTTACTGCAATAAGGCCTCCTAACACTTGTTCATCCCACCAATTTGGTAGTTTGTACTCACTTAAATATAGGGGGTAACAGGGTCCTGCGATTATTTTGCAGCGTTTCTTCTTAAACATGTTGATATATGATTCTATTAATTGTTTTGATGCTATGGCGTCATCATCTATGAACACTATGTATTTTCCTGAAGCACGTCTTGCTCCAATAGATCTTGCTGCACCAAGTCCTACTTCGTTTTTCGTTCTAAAAATTTTAATCCGTATATCTAAAGCTTTACATAACTCAATTATATCGACGATTTCTTTTAGTACCGGAGTTTTTGAGGCATCATCAATAATTATTATCTCGTCTGGGAGAAGCGTTTGTTGCATTATAGACTTAAGTGCTAGGCAAAGAAATTTGGATCTGTTATGAGTTACTAACACTATAGATGTTTCCAATAAATCTTCACACCCTATTTTGGCATGATTTAATTGTTAAGTAGACAATATTCTTTGACACTATATTCCAGTCATACTTTAGTGCTACATTTCTGCATCTATATGAAATGCTTGGATCATTATGAATTATTGATAGAAGTTTTACTGTGTCCTCTGCTATTTGCTTAGGATTATTTGTAGGTACATATATGCCTATTTTGTTTTTCTTTATGAAGTGCTGAGTATAACTATTGTTGGGACCGTAAGCAAGTACAGGAAGCCCGCATGATAAATATTCGAGTATGGTCATGCGCATAGTGCTTCTTATCCATGGATTATTATTATCCGGTCTACCTGCAACACCAAATAAGCCGCATCCTAATTTCTGTGGCAACTCAGCATGCTTTATGTATCCCAGAAATTCAACATCATTCTCTAATTTAAGCGACTTTACAAGACTGTTTAACTTTGGAAGTAATACTCCCTCTCCAATTATGCGTAGCCGAAGTTTAATGTTATGAGCTCTAACAATTTTAAGTGCCTGAATGAACACTTCAAGTCTATGATATTTAAAGTTAAGGTCTCCAAGGAATACTGCCAACTCGCACGTATCTTTTTCTCTAATCTTAAAACAAATGTTATAAAATTCGTTGTCTACGCCATTATGGATCGTTACTACTCTCTCGTGGTCTATTCTAGAAGTTAATATTTTTTGCATGTATTCCGTGGTTGTTATTATTAATGATGATTCTCGGAGTGCCCCATATACTTGGCGGAAGTAAAATTTTATTATAGGTGCTAGCCAAGGCCGTTCAAGTATTCTGTAATCATCGGCTAAATCCTGAACATCAGCTACTAGGCATGCTTGTGCTATCTGTGCAGATGCGTAGGCTAAGGGAAGAGCTTCTATTGGAGGTAATGTACCTATGATTATGTCGGGATTAAATTCTTTAACAACAGATAAAATTTTATTTAGCCTTTTATGCTTTATTATAATATCCTTAGCCCTAGTTAACAATGAAGGTTTTTTATAGAACCCTTCTCTGCTTTCTCTTCGAGTGCTTGTGACTGTAGTTATTAGTTCTCCGTAAAATCCTTCATTGTTGAACGTACCGAGAAGAGGAATAACCATTACCTCATGTTTTAATTCACGGAATGCCCTAACAATGTGCATGGCTCTAATAGCATTAGCATTAAATGGCGGTGGATAATATCCTGTAAATAATAGTACTCTCATATGACTGCCTCTTAAGATAGTCTCTAAGCTTTATTACTTTACCTACCCACTTTAATACATTATGATAAGCCCAGAAATAATGCAAAACCATGCTTTTGCATTATAGACTTTGCATTATTCACATAAAATTGGGAGAGACGCATGGCAATATAATGGAATGTATAGTTTCTCATGTACTTAGTTAACATTCGTAACTATTTTATTTTCTTGCATTAATTTATATGCTTAGGTTAAGTAGAATATAAAATTTAAAGACGTTACATGATAAATATTAAGGTGGAGTTCGTTGCAAAGTTCTATAGCTATTCTTGGCTGTGGATGGTCCGGAGTTCTTGCTAGTTACTTTCTATTAATTAAGTCTCTTAACCTTGATATAGTCTGTATTGACAAAGATATTAAACTTGGAGGTCTTCTGAGAAGTATAAATGCCAGTAGATTCATTTTTGATATTGGTGGTAGTCATGTAATTTTCTCTAACGATAAACGTATTCTTAGTAAGATTTTGTCGTTCTTAGATAATAATATTGTTGAACATCAGAGAAAGACTTATATAAGTCTCGGCGAGTTCTTCGTACCGTACCCATTTGAAAATGGTATATGGATTTTGCCGCCTAAAATGCGTGCAGAAATTCTTATATCATTTATTGAAGCAGTAATTAATAGAAGTAAGGATTATAGTTGGAGACCTAAAAATTTCCGCTCGTGGATTTATGGTTTCTTCGGTAAGGATATTGCTAGGCTTTACTTAGAACCGTATAATGAAAAAATATGGAAGAGAGACTTAGATACCATAGATGTTGACTGGGTTTACACGCCTGGAAGATTACCAATACCTGACTGGAGAGATATTGTTCGTTCAGGTGTTGGAATACCCACAAAAGGATACAAAGAGCAAGCGACATTTTATTATCCTTTAAAAGGAGGTATACAGACTTTATATAATGTCGTTCTCGAAAAGGCCATGGCTAAAGGATTAAGAATCATTAAAGGCAAGAGAATAGAGAGCATTAGAAGAGCTGGTAATAGATGGATTATTAACGATTTTATAGAAGCTAAGAGAATAATATCAACAATACCATTAAATGAACTAGTTAAGGCTATGGGAGCCCCAGAATATATTCTTAAACTTGCTGAGCAACTTGATTATAATAGTGTTGCTATTATAGGGGTTGCTCTAAAGAGAAAAGCTCCAGACATGCACTGGATTTATGTACCTGATAAAAGCATTGTTTTCCATAGGTATGCATGGGTATCAAATTATAGCCCTTATAATACACCTGATAGTACTAAATATTCATCTATAATAGCAGAGATAACAATACTTCCATACCAGAAGATAAATAGGGAGGAATTAATTATAAAAACGATAGATGGGCTAAAGAGATTAGGCATAGTTAGTGAATCAGAGAAAGAGGTGCTCTTTACAAAGATATGGATACATAAGTATGGATATCCTATACACACCATAACAACAAATAAAGCAAGAGATAAAATCGTAGAGTACCTTAAAAAATATGAAATTACCATACTAGGAAGATGGGGGATATGGAAATATATAAACATGGATAAGATAGTAAAATCAGCTGTTGAGCTCGAGTAATCATGTTGTATATGTACATTCAATGACACTTAATATTCTAACTTAGACATCTGAAGAATGCCCTATAAAATATAGGGATGATAGTTATGTATAAGACAAATATAGTATTCATTATAATCGACACCTTACGTAAGGATTATGCAAAAAATTTAGAGCAGAAACTTAGTAAGTATGGGTTCGTAATATATGATAATGCTATAGCGCCATCACCGTGGACTACGCCCTCGCATGCATCTATATTTACTGGCTTATATCCTGCATATCATGGAGCACATGAAACAAAGACCATTAAGGATTATGATGTTAAGCTTTCTGCAAAGCATAAGCATAGATTACTATCTTGTATAATGCGAAGTTTGGGGTATAGAACATACTTGCTTAGTGCAAATATACATGTGACCCCATATTTTGGCTTTCACGGTTTTCAAAGTTTTTATGACACCCATAAAGGAGAACGTGTTGAGTTCCTTAATCTTAACGATTTACTTAAATTACGAGAAATTCGCTTAAAATTCAAGTCAAAATATGAGAGATTTATGGCCATGTTAAAATACGGGTACATAGACTTGTTGTTTAAATACATTCTTGAAAAATATGTTCCTAGAATCTTTAGGCCACACAATAAACTTTGGCCACTTGATAAAGGCGCTAGAAAAACATTAAAAATTTTTTCGAAACATATACCATGGAATGAAAGGAAACCTAAATTTGTTTTCGTGAATCTTATGGAAGTTCATGAACCTTATCTTTTAAATGAAAATCCTGAGGAAATTTCTAGAATTAATTATAGAACAGGTAAATTAAATTATAATGTAGTTAATGCTTGGAAAAAGCAATATTTGAAAGAGGTTAAATATATTACTAAGATAGTGCTTGAACTAATGGACATTCTTGAAGCGCGGAAAATGCTTGAAGATAGCCTTGTCATTATAACAAGCGATCATGGACAATTATTAGGTGAACATGGTAGAATAAGGCATGGTACGTTCCTTTATGATGAACTGCTTAGAGTACCTATGCTTATAAGGTATCCTGATAATGAACGTTTCATAAAACTTGAAAAAGCTTCCATAGAGTTATGTTCTGCTGACACTTCTTTAAAATATATCTCATTAACAAATCTATACTACTTTATCATTAATATCATACAGGGTAAAATCGATGCAGCTACTTTAAAATTATTCACAGATACCGTATTTGCGGAATCCTACGGTATTGAAATTCCCTATGATCCACCAACGAATCCTATCGAAAAAGCCAATATCGACAGTTTGGAGAAGCACAGAATAGCGATTTACCATAAGGAGTACAAAGTGGTTTTTAACGTTGATGACGGTATAATAGAAGATATAATATCTTATGAAAGAGCTAATAAGCAAGCTATAGATATAATAGATAAGGATGTTTTAAATAAAATATTAGATAAACTAAATACTTTTATGAAGGTAGCATCATTAGTTAAGTCTATTAAAAAGGTCACTTATAAATCGGTATTTCAGTAATAAATTTTTAAGCATAATAAATTTTAAACTATGAAACTTAAAAACTGCAGTAATTAAGATTTCCAGGAATAATTCTAAACCATTTAAATATTGGAAAAGCTATGCTTAAATAATAAGAAAAGGTAAGGATTCTTTATGTAAACAGAGATGGAAGTATAGAGATTTTTATTTATATGGAGTTTCTATAAGTTTCCATCCTTAAACGATAGTGCTCCTTTGAGATAATAAAAACCACACTTAGAAGCCATCTTATATATGTTATATATGTGCATTTAGTCTAAAAATATTCCAATCGCAATAAGAAAAATAGTCTGCGTAAACGGCTGATTCCTGATAAGACCATGATTTATAAAGTGCTCAAGCAGTTAAAAGCTAAAATCAATGTTTAGAAGTAATATAATGCCCGAAAATCAGAAAACTAGACGATATAGCAGACGACATGTACTTTATATAGTATTAAGTTAATAAAGGGCAAAAAGCTAAAATCATATACTATTAATTTAGCCTAGAAACTAAGTTATAATTTGCTTAAGGTTTATCACTATGAGGAGTATAATCATTGGTGGTGCTGGTTTTATAGGATACCATTTGTCCATAGGTTTTTCTCGTAGGGGGTTTGATGTTTTGGTTTTTGATTCTCTTGAGAGATGTAGTGTTGAGAATGTTACTGGACTTAAGGAGGTTAGTGTTGAGGTTATTAGAGGTGATGCTAGAAGTTTTAGTGGAGTCTTGGATGTCTTTAAAAAGTTTAAACCTGACGTTGTTATTCATTTAGCTGCGTTCATTGATGTTAATGAGTCTTTTCGGAAGCCTTTGGTTTATTTTAGGAATAATGCTTTGGGGACTGCTGTTGTTGCTGAAGCTTGTCGTAGAGCTGGTGTTGAGAAGGTTGTTTATGCTAGTTCTGCTGCTGTTTATGGTGAGCCTAAGTATTTGCCTATTGATGAAGAGCATCCTACTGAGCCTCTTTCCCCCTATGGTTTAAGTAAGCTTGTTGGTGAGCTTGTTCTTAAGCAGTATGCTCGTAACTATGGGTTAGAGGTTGTTATTTTGAGGCTTTTTAATGTTTATGGTCCTGGTCAGAATCCTGCTTATGCTGGTGTTATTTCCCGCTTTATTGAGAGAGCTATTGAGGGGAAACCGCTTATAATCTATGGTGATGGTTTGCAGACTAGGGATTTTGTTCATGTCGGAGATGTTGCTGAAGCATTCTATAAGGCCATAGTGGGCAATGTTACCGGGGTTTTCAATATTGCTTCGGGGAAGCCTGTTAGAATTATTGACTTAGCTAACATGGTAAAAGAAATTGTTGGCGGCAAAGTTAGAATAAGGTATGCTCCACCTAGGAGGGGGGATGTGAGGCATAGTTACGCTTGCATTGAGAAAGCTAGGAAGGAGCTTAAATGGGAGCCTAAGAAGGAGCTAAAAGTAGAGCTTAAGAAAATGATTATGGAAAAGAAGTCTGTAAGACATATGTAAGTGGGACTGTTATTCAAAGGTATTTCAAGATATAAATATGAGGTAGTAAAATAATCAGTAGCCTAGTATGCTCATGAAGCTTATCGGTTTCCTTTCAGCAATAGTGTTTTTCTTTCCCAGCTATCTTTACACAGTTCAGCTAACATTGATTCGTAAACCACGATTTTGTATTTTGGGTTTCAGTGTTTTGTTTGAGAGGTTGTTAAGTTTATTTT
>Ga0190363_1000884_pt1 | contig 17913 bp, 15 predicted proteins | sample 48721867_MG_FD_161272 | JGI IMG/M metagenome (GOLD analysis project Ga0190363, IMG submission 161272) | Hydrothermal vent microbial mat bacterial communities from Southern Trench, Guaymas Basin, Mexico - 4872-18-6-7_MG | ecosystem: Environmental > Aquatic > Marine > Hydrothermal vents >... | reverse complement strand
CCCCCAACTCAACACTCCTCTCCCCCAGAGCAACACTCCTCTCCCCCAACTCAACACTCCTCTCTCCGAGCTGGACACTCCTGAACAGATACTTTGCAGCGGCATCTAATCTTTCTCCGAGTTCCTCCTCCGGAGGACCCCTCTTGATTTCGAAATATTCAAACTCATTGGTTGCCTTTTCCCACTTAACATCAAGGGATTCTACCTCTATCGGAAATCTCCTTATCTCTATTGCCCCGATAAACTCTCTCAGGTCTTTTTCTTCGCCTTCTGCTACAATTTTAACATCATAAGGCTTTATATTTTCGACATAACCCCTAATGTTTAATTTCCTTGCAATCCTCTGGACCTCATCTCTATAACCAACTCTCTGAACCTCGCCCTTTACAATCACAGTTATTCTCTTCATCGTTAGATATTTTTACCTTTTCTGCTTTAAATATCATTTCCTAAGCATCGGTACTATGCCCATTATTTATGCAGCAACACAAATTCTTAATATATGAAAATTGCACAAGTAACGAAATACTTTTATCCGCATCATGGTGGGATTGAGACTCATGTCTTGGGCATAAGTAAGGGCTTGATTGATAGAGATATAGAAGTCCTTGTTTTTACTTCAAATCTGCCGAGAAGTAAGAAATTTGAAATTTTGGATGGAATTCAAATTTACAGATCCCTGAGTTTTTTTACACTCTCAAATGACCCATTTGCTCCGGGAATCCTAATAAATTTGCTTAAAGAGGAATACGATTTGATTCATTTACACTTGCCAGATCCATTCTGCAGTGTATTTGCATTTATTGCATCTCTTATAAGGAGAAAGCCATTAATAGTGACATATCATGCAGACATAATTCGGGATCAATGGTATTATAGAATTCTAAATTCAGTATATGAGATCTTTCTCTTCCTAATATTGAAACATTCTAAGAGAATAATTGCAACCTCCCCCAATTATGTTAAAGAATCAAAAACTCTGAAAAAATTTGAGGAAAAGATCGAAGTAGTTCCAAATTTTGTAGATATAGAGAAATTCAATCCCAATGTTAAGGAGGAGATTCGTGAAAAGTATAATCTAAAGAATAAGGAGGTGATTCTATTCCTCGGCAGACTCGTTCCATATAAAGGAGTTGAATATCTTATAAAGGCATTCTCCAATGTCAAGAAAGAATTTAGGAACTCTGCACTTATTATTGCTGGAGACGGACCATTGAAGGAAAAACTCAAGGAGATGGCAAAGGAAATTCCAGATGTAATATTCTTGAATATTAATGAGGAGAAAATTCCTCAATACTATGCAGCATGCGATGTCTTTGTTTTGCCTTCCATAACGAGACAGGAAGCCTTTGGAATTTCTTTATTGGAGGCAATGGCTTCTGGAAAGCCTTGCATTGCAACAAAAATCTCTGGAATGCCCTATGTTATTGGAAAGACTGGAATCTTGGTTAAGCCAAGAGACATTAATTCTCTGAGCAATGCCATTATTAGACTATTACAAGATAAAAAACTTTCAGAAGAGCTAAGCAAGAAAGCAAGAAGGAGGGTTGAGAAGGAATTTACACTTGAGAGAGTTACTAATGCATTATTTTCAATTTATTGCCATGCTTTGAGAATTTATAATAGGAATGGTTGAAATCTCCATCATAATTCCGGTATTTAATGAGGAAAGAAATTTGCCTGAACTATATTCAGAATTAACGAGAGTATTGGAAAAAATAAAAAAGGACTATGAGATAATCTTTGTGGATGACGGCTCCACAGATAATAGCTTTCAAGTTCTCAAAGAGATCAGAGAGAAGGATGAAAGAGTTAAAATTATAAAATTCAGGAGAAATTTTGGTAAGTCTGCAGCACTCTCACAAGGATTTAAGAGGGCTCATGGGGAGATCATATTTACATTAGATGCAGACCTTCAAGACAATCCAGAGGAGATTCCAAAATTTTTGAGGAAGATTGATCAGGGATATGATCTTGTGGTTGGTTGGAGATTCAGAAGAAAAGATCCCATAACAAAAAAATTGCCATCACGAATATTTAACTTTCTGACCTCTCTAATTACTGGAATTAAAATTCATGACTTTAATTGCTGCTTCAAGGCGTTTAGAAGAGAAGTTGCTAAAAATATAAAGGTGTATGGAGAACTTCATCGATATATTCCAGTACTGGCTTTCTGGAAGGGGTACAGAATAGCAGAGATAAAGATTGAACACCGCCCCAGAAGATATGGAAGGTCAAAATATGGAATCATGCGATTAATAAAGGGATTCCTAGATTTAATTACAGTCAAATTTCTTATCACATATGCAAAAAGACCATTGCATTTTTTTGGTATAATTGGTTTTCTCTCTTTGATAATTGGATTTTTCATTGGTCTATATCTCTTATATGTAAAATACATTCTAAATCAACTAATTGGTGATAGACCTCTATTGCTATTAAGTGTTCTTCTCGTTTTGGTTGGACTTCAATTTATCTTTATGGGATTAATAGGAGAGATGATAACCAGCGCTACCGGGAAAGTGGAAGAATATAACACAGAAGTAATTTTAGATTAAAAAATGGATTTAATTGAGGCAATACATTCAAGACGCAGTGTAAGAAAGTTTAAAGATAAAAAAATTCCAGATAAGGATATTCTAAAATTGATAGAATCAGCAATATATGCACCATCTGCTTGCGATATACAAGGTTGGAGATTTATTATTGTGGATAAACCAGAGATTATTAGGGAATTGGTGGATAGAGGGGCTGCTAGTTTTATAAGAAATACCACTCAGGGAATTTTGGTTTTATATGACAATAGAACAGATAATTTAGAGTATATGGATTATATACAGAGTGCTGCGGCGGGGATTCAGAATATCCTCCTCGTAGCACATTCTCTTGGGATAGGAACATGCTGGGTATGCCATTTACCAAGTAAAAATGAAATAAGGGAGATGTTTGATATCCCCCCCAATTATGATCCAATAGCTTATATCGCCATAGGATATCCTGAGGGAAAGGTAAAGGTGAGAAAACGCAAATATGGGGTGGATGAGATAGTATCATATAATAGATTTGAACTTAAATCTGAAGAAAGAATAGTAATGGGCTTGAGAATGAAACGCTTTGGTAGAGAAATCTACTACAGACTTCCAAAATTCCTGAGAAAGAATTTAAGACCAATTGCAGATTTATTTGAAAAGAAATTTTGAGGAAATGAAAGGAGATGTCTATTTGAAAGAAATTTTGAGGGAAGTTCCGAGATTAATTTCTCAACTAAATAGAAATCCTATATCGGAGGATTATGGCTGTTTTGATAGAAATTACTGGCATTATAACATTATTGACTTTCCATGTGCTAGAATGCAAGAGGCTGTTCTTACATTGGCGTTGCTCTATGAGATAAAACATAAAGATAATCCCTACTACAATAAAAAAATAATACTAGAATGGATTAATTCAGCGTTAGAATATTGGCTTAAAATACAAAATAGAAATGGTTCCTTTAATGAGTGGTATCCAAATGAAAATAGTTTTGTTGCAACTGCATTTTCATCATATGCAATCTCCGAGACTCTACTTCAACTCAAAGATTTAATTAATTCTAGAGACGATATAATCTCTGGCTTAATTAAGGCTGGCAGGTTTATCTCAAGAAAAAAGGAGTCTAGAGTAGTGAATCAAGAAACTGGTGCTGCTATAGCATTATATAATATATACCTACTAACTGATGATGAATTCTTCAAGGAAAAGTCATTTGAGAAGATAGAATTCATTATAAATGAACAAACTGAAGAGGGTTGGTTTAATGAATACGGCGGTGCAGATATGGGCTACCTTTCACTGGCTATAGATTATCTCGCCAAGATATATAAAAAAACTAATGAAGAGAGAATTCTTAATTCACTAAAAAAGGCTCTTGGATTTATTAAATATTTCATTCACCCCGATGGCTCTTGTGGAGGGATATATGGCAGTAGGAATACCGAATATTTAATTCCAGATGGTTTCGAAATTCTATCAGAAAAAATTAAGGATGCTGCATTAATTTCAAATGAGATAAGAAATTCACTAGAGAGAAATTCCATGATAGGTTTATCGAAACTTGATGATAGATACTTGATGTATAATGGCTATACGTTTTTACAGGCATACCTAAACTCAAAAGAGGTTAAAGCTACAGAGAAACTTCCATATAAGAATGAATTTATAAAAAATTTCCCTAAAGCGGGATTATTGGTGATAAGCGATCCATTAATCTATATGGTGGTAAATTATCGTAAGGGTGGAGTATATAAGTTATCCTTTAAGAAAATCAACAGATCAATTAGTGATGCTGGTCTGCTTATCCATACAAAAAAGGGAACGAAACTTACTTCGAGTTGGCTTTCAGATGCAGATAATATTGAATTTATTGACAATAAAATTAAGATAAAGGGAACTCTCTGGAAAGTCACAGATAAGACATTATCGCCAATAGAAAACATCCTCCTTAGAGCATTTCAATTAGGTTTTGGAAGAAGTCAGTTTATATCTCAAAATTTAAAAGAGAAATTAAGAGATATTCTGATTACAAAAACAACCGACACAAGATATAAATTCACTAGAGAGATATCCATAGGCAAAAAATATGTAAAAATATCTGATGTGATTGATAAAATCTGTGGGAAGGCATATATTAATTGTAAAACATCTCTGATCTACACACCATCCTCGAGATATTTTCTTTTGGAAGAATTGAATTCCTCCCAGGAGTGTATTCGCCTAAGAGGAGAAAAAAGGACTAAAGTAGAGAGAGTTCTTGATAAAAAATCTGGAAATCAGGTAAAAACAAATTTATCATAAACGAAGAATCTGACAATAAAGAGGATGGGTATCCATACCATACCTACTATTGATGCTGGGAAACCAAGAACATCCGAAAATAGAAATAATACAAAAATTGTTGCTATGTATGCAATAACCCCAACCATCAGATATCTGCCGAATTTATTTTTCCATATTCCCTGCTGTCTTCCACTCCTTTTCATTCTCTAATCAAAATTCACATAGACCACGACATATTTCCCCATGGTTGTTTCGTAAATTCTTTTATTAATTTTTCTATTGCGTAACATATCATTCAATTTACTTTCATCAAAACTGCCACCTTCTCTCATCAATAAGTATATTGGAACGGATCCGCTCTCAGTTGGTTTAAATGCTATCTGCTTCAGAGAAAATCTTTCCTTGATATAATTCCATTCCTCTTCATGCTGCAAAAGCCTTAATCCCCACTGATAGATAAAAATCCATGTAACATTCAGGCTTTTATTTTTAGAATATTCAAAATGCTCTGGTTTCGGAATTCCAATACCATAACCCTTCCTGTCGGCATGCCATAGAACTCCATAACTCTGATGCGATGGAAAGATTATCCTTTCATTTGGAGATGAATGCTCTTTAATGTATTCACCGGCAATGTCTAACCCCGGAAATTGCGTATCGAATTGTCTGGCAATGCTATCATAGGTTGGACTCTTATAGAAATCTGTATTTATTGGGATGAACAGTAATATGAATGCTACTATCGGCAACAAACCAGAATACCTGATCCTCATTCCCTCTATACGAATTCTTCCAAAGAAATCTGCAATTTTTATGATAAAATACGCAATTAAAATCACAACAAGAGGAGCAATTGGATATTGATGGTAGTTATGTCCAGATAACTTACTACTCATCAAAATCGTGAATGGAATTATTGAAAACGCGTACCCCAAGATAAATAAATTTGAAAAATTCCTCTTTTTGTAGAAATCGTACGCAACAAAAAATAAACCCAAGATCGCAATATAAAATCCAACCTCAGTATAATTATCTATAATGAACGACCAGATCAATCTCGAATTTAATTCAAACACCTTTTCGATCTGAATCTGATGCAGACCTGCCTGCTTTACTTCTCTATACTCTGCTGGAATGAGATAATTTGCATATAAATGCCACGAGGGAAACAATAATAATATCAAAAACGCAATGATGAACTCTTTTCTACATTTTTTCCATTCCCGAAATTTTTTGAATGGAAATGTAAGTAGCATGGGAATCGCTATAACACCAAATGAGTACTTTGTTACGGTTCCCAGCATTAGAAAAAGAGATGTCAAGATTAAATACCTCCCTGAAAAATTTTTTCTCCATTTAACATAGAAATATGCTGAGGTAAGCATAAAAAACAGAGCTGGATTTATTAGTTGAACATTCCTGCTAAAGAAAACAAATAAGGGAAGCACCGAAGTTATAAATCCAGCGAGTAGTGCCATGTCTTCCCTCTCGTAGAGTTCTCTAACAAGGAAATACATAACGACAACGCTACCCAAATTAAATAAAATTCCGACAAGCCTTGCAACCCATAATTCCCGACCGAATATCATGAACGCTAGAGCAACGATAATCGAAATTGTGGGAAATGTATCAGCATGAACTCCAGATGGATGTCCATATAGCTTTGGATAATCATAATATGGAATAAAAAACCCGTACTTGAAAAATCCTTCTCTTGCAAAATTCCTCGCCTCTGTTAAATAATGAGTCTCTTTCCAGTTATGGTAGCCGATAACTGGATAATCTATATGGTAGATTCTCAGATAAAGACCCAAGATTAGGATAAATGCTAGAATAATAAATCTAAAATTTTTTTCTAACTTTATTTTTATCTTATTATCCTCCATGTTCCCTATTCTCCAAAATTAGTTTTAGATAATTCCCCTCTCACTATTGCTAAATCAATAATATCATCAATCTCCATACAAAGTTCATCTTTATAATAAATTGGTTTTAGATTAATTTTATTAGAAATATTATTAAATGCATCCTCTATATAGAAATTTAATTTTCCTGATATGATGAACTTTTCAATTTCAGCTAACCACTTAGTAAAATCTTCTCTTGAAATTTTATATACTGGCATGAGATGGAATATATTGCTTTCAGATATATCAATGCCTATTTTTTTAATAGATCCCCCCTCAATTTTACACTTAAAATCTTTTTTTATGACGTTTCTCTTACTTTTACTACTAACTAAAACGCATGTTCTATATTCACTTTCAATCAACCTCTTAATTAGTGTATGGTCTACCACAATATCGCCATGAATAAGTAGGATATCATCATCAATAAACTCCTTAGCTAACCATAATGAATATATGTAGTTTGTTTTGTCAAATTTTGGATTTCTAACATAATATACATTCAAATTAGGGAAATTATTATTTACAAATTCTTTAACCTTATCTTCAAATGCTCCCGTAGTGATTATTACCGCATTAATTTTGAAATCTGTAATTTGCTTTAGTAAACGACCTAAAATTGTTTGATTATTAATTTTGACAAGACACTTTGGTTTATCTCGCGTGAGTGGTAATAATCTTCTCCCAACTCCTGATGCAAGAATTATAGCCTTCATGCTTCATAAAAATAAAAAATTATAAAATTTCCATTAACATTTTTCGAAGCTCAATAGCATTTAACTCACGAGGATTGTTATCTATATTGCCAGTAAATCCGTTTCTGACAATTATATCAATATCCCCTCTGTTTATACCAACTTCAGATAATTTCGTTGCAAGACCTATATCACTCATTAATTCATTTATTTTTTCTATGCCCTCATTAATTGTTTTGGCACCTATTATATTCATTATATCCAAAATTCTCTCCTTCATAACCTTTGAATTAAATTTTATGAATAATGGCAAAGTTAATGCACACGCCTGCCCATGAGGAACATCAAATATAGCTGTTATAGGATAGGACACTGAATGTATCGCCGTGGATCTAGTATTTCCAAATGCAAGTCCTGCAAAAAGACTACCCATTGCTATTTTTTCTCTTAGTTTTATATCTTTTAGATTATTACAACAATCTCTTAGATTATCAAATATTAATTGGATTGCTCTTAATGCGAATATGTCACTTATAGGATTTGAATTTTTTGCCCAATATGCCTCAATAGCATGGCAAAATGCATCTATCCCGGTTGATGCTGTAATAAATCTTGGAACAGTTAAAGTTAGAATTGGATCAATTATAGCAAAATTGGGATACATAAAATCGTGACTTATAGTTTTTTTTGTATTTTTGAGTGTAATTACAGAAAATTTAGTTATCTCACTAGATGTTCCTGCAGTTGATGGGATCGCAATAATGGGAACTCCTCTTCTCACTATTTTCCTTCTAGAATATAAATAATCTTCAACTTCGCCATCATTTTTACTTAAAACTGCAATTGCCTTAGCTGCATCAATGGCACTCCCACCACCTAAACCTATTACGAGATCGCATCCATTCTCTTTAAGAATTTCTATCCCATTTTTAATTGTAGTTATTCCTGGATTCGGTTCTACTTTATTATAGATAATAGTATTGTAACTTTTCAATAGTTTTTTAATTTTATCTATAATACCAAATCTCTGCATTGCATTTTTTCCTGTAACTAATAAAATCATAGTAGGATGTATTCTATCCACAATATCTTTTAATTTCGATATTACACCACTACCGAATACTATTTTAGTGGGCATATAATAACCCCACTGATCTCTTTCTATCATTTTGAATTTAAAGATTTTTAATAGAGTCCATAAATCTATTTCTTATATATTCTGGAGTATATTTTACTCTTTTAACATCTCTATATCCATCTTTTACTTTAACTAGAACGAAGAATGGTCCACTACTTAAGAGTGTTTCATTCATAACTTCCCTCAATTCTTTGGAGGTTAGTACCTTTATACAATTTTTATAATTTGACGCTTCTGCAACCTTTTCGAGTTTTGCTGTATTTGAAACTGTAGGTTGTCCACCAGTAGTGGAATACATCTCATTATCAAGAACTATATGAACTAGATTTCTTGGTGATATGTTACCTATAGTTGTAAGAGTACCCATCTTCATAAGGATTGCACCATCACCATCAATAATAACAACTCTTCTATTATTAATATTATCTGAAATTCCGAGTCCTATAGGTGCTGCACAGCCCATCGAGCCTAACATATAAAAATTTAATTTTCTATCTTTTATCATAAATAGTTCTCTACTTATCATACCTGTAGTTGATATTACAATATCATCGTCCCTTAGAGAATCTACTATAACTTTAATTGCTTCGTATCTACTCATTTTAAAATTTTTAATTTTTTTCCTTAATTGTTGATGTGGCTTTAGTACACCCTTCTTTACTATAACAGCTACGGGTTTATTAATATCTAGCATTGTATTGACAGAACTAAAGATAATTTCTTTATCCCTTTCTTCCATCCCTGTTAGTACATAAGTTGGTATATCCATAATATGCAAAAAATCCATCATTTTCTTTCCCATAAAAGTATGCTCTGGAGCATCCCTTATTTTGTATCCTCTACCTGAGATGAGTAAGAGCACAGGTATATCGTAGATTAAATTTAATGATGTTAGCGGATTTATAGCATTTCCTAATCCCGAATTTTGCATTAAAACCATTGGAATTTTCCCTGATAAATAAGCACCAGCTGCAATTCCTATTGCTTCACCCTCATTTGTTGCTGATATGTATCTAATAACACCTGATTCTAAAATATAATTGATGAGTGATGCAAAAATAGAACATGGAACACCAGTAGAGTAATTTATACCTGCTTCTTTTATAATTGAACAAAACTCTCTACAATCCATTTTTTAAAATTGAGCACACCCTTTTATAATCATCAAATGTGTGTACTTCTGTCCATCCACTGATTACTTCCATTGTAGACACAACAACACCATTATCAATCATATACTGAATTAAATCTGTAAATGATGCCTTTTCAAAACTTTTTGCCTCATAGAAGGGTTTCCTCATGAATTTTTTTCTAGCTTTTTCATAAAAATCTATAAATTTTCTTATCCCTTCTTTAGAAAACATAGAAATGCCTATAAATTCAAAATGTGCATCTTTCTCATTTATATTTTTACCTATCTGTAGGATTTTATTCTCATAATCTACATCTAAACAGCGAGGAACATCAGAGGGAGGATTTTCTGTTATAACTAAGTCTAGTTTCTTATTTCTATATTTAGTTAGTCTAAATGACTTATCAACTACAAGTATTATATCTTCATCTCGTTTAAGTAAGCGATTTATTAATGTGTTATCAAATAATATATCAGAGTATATTATCAGATTTTTATCTCCAAATTTCTCCATATTTTTTATACCACATATTATTGAATGAGCGATACCCTTTTTATCAAATTCATCATTCTTTATTATCTTTAGACCACTAATTTCCATATCAATACTCTCAGCTCTATATCCGACTACAATATTTATATCATTTATACCAGAATTTGTTAATGTCAGTATTACTCTCTCCAAAATAGATTTGCCATTGATATCCAACATAGCAAGTGGACGATCAATTAATAAATGTCTTAGTGATTCATCAATTGATGATCCCGCTGCTAGAATTATTGCAGTCACATCACCAACTGCTGATTTTAAATACTTTCTTTCATTTTCTTTTAAAGCATACATGCCCTGTAACTCAAATGCTTCTTCCATCGGCGCTATTTTATCTTCAATGCCATATATACCATTCCTACTTATATATTCGAATGTCTCGTTAATTGCTTTAATTGCAGCCCTAATACCATAATTTGCATATATAACCATACTTATACCAAGCTCTTTCATCTCTTCTTCAGTTAATGATGGATATGTTGTAGGGGAGATAATTATGGGACCATAGTTATCCCAGGCTTTTATGAAATTAATTATCTCATCAGGCTTTCTCGATTTTGAGTGTATAAATATTCCATCTGCTCCAGCATCCATATATGCCTTTGCTCTCTTTAATGCCTCTCTTAATCCATATCCAGCAACTAATGCCTCGACTCTTGCAAATATCATAAATTCATCTGTTTTTTGGGCATTTTTACCAGCAATAATTTTTCCAACGAACTCTGCCATAGGTGCAAGTTCTTGCCTTCCGGGGATAAAGCTATTTACCTTTGGAAATAATTTATCCTCTATGCATACTGCTGCAATACCGGCGTCTTCAAATTTTCGAACCATTCTTATTACATTATTCGAATTTCCATATCCAGTATCTGCATCAACAACAACAGGTAGAGTAGTAGCATCATTTATATCAATTGCAGCCTCAAGATAATCTTTCATTGTAAGAATATTTGCATCTGGAACTGCATGCGATGTAGAAATCTCAAATCCTGATGCCCAAACACCCTCAAATCCATGCCTCTCCACGAGTTTTGCTGTTAATCCATTGTGTGCACCTACTAATCTTATTAATTTATCACCCTCAAATAATTTTCTTAATTTTTTTGCCTTGGTTATCATTTTGAAATAAAATTTTGAGTGAATTTTTTCAAATCACTCCTCAATTTTTAAAATTGTGATTCAAGAATAAAAATTATGGGGATATCAAGATTTGTTAAGGAGAGAATTGTTGATGTACTTAGACTAATTTTATTTAATTTATCAAAACTTTCCCCACGAGATAATAATATATGGGTATTCGGAACAGGTAAAAATCCAAACGAGAGTCAGAAGTATCTTTATAATTATATAGTGGAGAATTATCCAGAAATAAGACCAATATGGATAGTAAAAAGGAGAAAACATCTAGAATATACAAAAAAAATAGGTAAAGAAGTCTATTACCATAGATCACTTAAAGCGATTAAATATATGTTAAAGGCAAAGGTATTTATAACTTGTTATGGTCCAGATGGATTTGGAATATTCCATCTATATGGTGGAGCTATTCTAGCAGAGTTATTTCATTATACCAATTTTAAGTTAGCCAAGTTTGATTATCGTAAAAGAAGATTCCACAAACTTAAAAAATTTATTGAGATTCTAAAGGGAGATAGAGTAAACATAGGATTTGTCTCATCTGAAAATGATAAAAAACAGATGAGAAGTGGTTATGAAGAATTAATTGGTGAGTTAGTAATAACTGGAAAACCAAAAAATGACATTCTTTTCAAAAAAGTGAATCGGCAAAAATTAATCAAAGAATGGACTAATCGTGATATAGAATTTTCAAAGATTATATCATATCTACCAAGCCATAGAATGGGAAATGAGGAAAGTGATATTGAAGTACTTATGTATCTTCGACCAGATTGGGATGAGAAAAGGATGGAAGGAATTCTAGAAGAGAATAACGCAATATTATTGATAAAGAAACATCCGAGTTGGGAAATGGAAAATAAATTTTTAAATAAAAAGAGTAATAGAATAATTTTTCTTCCAACAATTATTGATACTCAAGACATATTAAGAATCTCAGATATACTGATAACTGATTATTCTACTGTCTTTATTGATTATTTATTACTTAACAGACCTATTATATTCACACCATTTGATCTAGAACACTTTAAAAAAGTTAGAGGCTTTTACTATGAGTATGAAACAATAACGCCGGGTCCAAAGGTTGTAACATTTGATGATTTAACAAAAGCTATATTAGAGTATCTTAAAAATCCTAATAAAGATAGTGATCTCAGGTTATCAGTACAAAAAATATTTCACAAATATATTGATGATAGATCTTGTGAGAGGGTTATGAATGAACTTCTTAAAAGGATTGAATGAAAATAAATCCTTTAAAATTATATTATCAAATTTTCATAAGTTTTGACTATCCACTCAGAATACTTATCCCAAGAATAATTCTCTATATTTTTCCTTGCGTTCTTACCCATTCTTTTTATTTCTGTTGGATTATCATAAAAGTATTGGATCTTTTCTTTTAATGCATCTACATTTCTAATGGGAATCAAAAAACCATCTTTTCCATCTCTAACAACCGATCCGGCATTTGGAGTTGTTATGACAGGTAAACCACAAGCCATTGCCTCATGATTAACCTTTGCTGAACCTTCAACTAAAGAGGGATAAACAAATACATCACTCATCTGATAATATTTGACTGGGTCGACACGACCTAAAAATTTTATATCCTCCATATTCCTATACTTATCCACGACTCTTTTGGCATCCCACAGGACATGACCACAAATAATAAGTTCAGAGTTTTTCAAATTTAACTCCTTCCACGCCTTAAGAAGGTACTGCACCCCTTTTCTAAGTTTCATATCTCCAACAAAAATGCATCTAAATTTATCATCTTTATTTCTCAAGTTATTAGATACAGGATAAAACTTATCTAAATCTACACCCCTAAAACTTTGAATTAATTTATCTTCATTTACACCATTTTCTAAATACGTATTTCTTGCAAATTTTGAATTTACAAATATATAATCACTCTCATCTATTGTCTTTAGCAATTTATCCATATTTGGTAATGGTAATTTTAATCCGTATTTTTTATATTCTTCAGTCAATATTTTATTTGCATAATTTGGATGTTGAAATCCAGATTCCATAATAGTTATTGCACCTATCTCCTTAGCCTTAATCATTAATTTATATGGATATGCCCAAAAGTGAAAAATATCGCAACTATCAATATAACCAAATGCTAATGAAATCCTTTCGTACAAAAAACGATTGAAACGTCCAGCATTAAAACCGGGGTAAATGAATCTTTGGATGCCATAAAAGATTCGTGGCAATGTCCTACCTAATGGAAAAAATCTCTTTATTAATGAACTATCTATTTCCGTCTCTTTGTAATCTCTACAAATAATCCTTTTTATATATCCTTTTTTATAGAGACCCCTAACTGCATAGTATGCTACATCCCCATTTCCACCACCTGCAAAATCAGATTCTGTATAGTAGATTACTTCCATTTTAATTTTTATCTCATCTAATGATGAACATTTATTTTTTCTCAACTATACAAATTAAATTATGTCCAAATAATCATCAAGAATGATGTTCTATGTTTATGATACAAATTTCTTTCTCCTTTAAGAAATCTCTGCTTCTTCTTATTTGAGTGCTGTATGATAATATCTTGAATGAATGGGATCAATTTTAATGCTCTATACATATTTGTTCGAAAATCATGATAGAATGGCGTTCCAAAAATTTCTATAAGTTTTCCCTTCTTCTCTATTTGATTTATTAATTCTTTTTTAGAAAATGGATATTCTTCACCAACATCCCACTTCCCAGTAATTTCTGCAAGAAATTTATATACCCTATAAGGAAAACACCAACTATTTGGAACGCTTATTATTGTAATTCCTCCTTTTTTTAATGGATAAAAATGTGAATGAACTATCTTTTCTCTATCTTCGCCCTTAAAATGTTCGGCAAGACCAAATGACATACTAATGTCGTATTTGTTTGTTTCAACATATTGTTCTATTTTTAGGGCATCACCAAGGATGAACTCTGCATCTATTCCAAACTTTTTAAATATCCGCTGGGTGAATTTTATAGATTCCTCACTATAATCAAAGATAACTACTTTAGCACCTTCCATACCAAAAAGAAAAGAATGCTTTCCAGAACCAGCCCCAATCTCTATAATTCTTAAGCCTTTAAATGAGCCAAATCTGTCCAAAATGATTCTTTTGATCCTTTTATAAGATGGTGTAGTTTTTAGAACTTCGGTAGATACAATATAAGTATCAAAATCGTAATTCTTCCAGATTTTATTCCATACAGATTTAGGCATTTTCTATCTTTTCTCTAATCGCCAGTTTATATTCATCTAGAATTTTTCCTCCAATGATCTCGAGAGAGAATTTCTTCCTAACTTTTTCCTTACAATATTTGCTCATCTCTTCATAAATCTTAGGATTTTCAAGTATATATTTAATCGCTTTCACCAGTTCCTCAGTTTCTAAAGTTTTTAATAAAATTCCATTCTTCCCATCCTCTACGATTTCAGAATTCCCGCCAACATTGCTGGCTATAATAGGAATTCCATAGCTGCAGGCCTCCAAAAGCATTCTGGAAAGAGACTCATATATAGTACATGGTAATACCACAAGGTCTGCTATTGAATAATATTCTTTCATATTATCTGGTTCCACATAACCAATAAATTTTACCTTTTCTTTCAGATCGTATTTTTTTACCATTTCCTCCAGAGATTTATAGTAAGGAGTTTTCACCCTACAATAACTTCCTCTCCCTACTATTAAAAATATTGCATTATCAATATACCTCATTGCTTCAACTACTCTATGAACTCCCTTCTCCTCAGTTACTCTTCCAGCGTAGAGAATAACTCTTCTATTTTGAATATTTAATTTTTCTTTGAGATTAGTTTTTATTTTATCTGAAATAGGAATGGGATTATGAATTACCTCTAATTTATCTTCATTAAACCCATTCTCTATTAAGAGTTTTTTTATTGCTTTACTAACTGGAAATAACTTATCTATTTTTTTTGCAAAGAATTTCAATTCCAATATATGAAATACCCCATAGATAAATTTAAAAAATCTTCCAAAATAGCCAATAAAAGAGGTCTTTCCTTTATTCATAATACAGAAAAACATCTTTTTAGGAGAACATTTAATGCATGAATTTCCTCTATAATCAACACAATCCCCCACATAACATGAAATCATTGGACCGTTTATAGTGGCAAAGGATGGAATTCCCTTTATTTTTAGTATAAATGATGTGAAGAAAATAGACTCTATATTTAGTAGATGAACAACATCTGGTTTGATTTTGTCTAAAAATTTTAATGTACGATAAGCCATTTGAATGTACATACCTTCAAGGTTTAGAAAATGTGAGAGTATTGGTATCTTTGTATAAAATATTGGATATCTATAAATTTTAATTCCATCTATTATTTCCTTCTTAAATTTTCCTTCTGTAAATGTCAAAACAAATACATCATTATCTAAATCAACTAATGATTTTGCTATATGATATGCTGAGACTTCACCACCACCTATTATATCAGGATAAAATCTTCTTGTAATGAATAATATCCTCACATCAACACCTCTTCTATAGCCTTCTTAATTCCATCAACAAACTTATCCTCAGAAAAGTCCCTAGCCCTCTCTTCACATGCTTTTCTCATCTTCCTTGCCCTCTCAGGAGTCATCCATTCTACCGCTTTTATTATATTTTCGACTGTTGGATTTATTAATAAGCCCGTTTTTTTATCAATTACTGTCTCTTTAAAGCCTTTATCTCCTGAGGCAATTACTGGCTTTCCTGCAGCCATTGATTCAAGAGCTACCATACCTAAGTCTTCATACAGAGATGCGAATACGGTGGCTATACAATTGCCGTATAATTCTCTTAATTTATCCTCTGAGATCCATCCCAATACATCTATATTCTTATATCCCTCAGCTAACTGTTGGATTTTACTCAATTCTGTTCCTCCACTACACACAACTAATTTTTTATTAGGCATTTTCTGGAAAGCTCTAACAATAACATCTACTCTCTTGTCTGGTGTTAATCTCGCTGTAGATAAATAAAAATCACCCGTTTTGTTGTATTTAAATTTTTTTAAATTTACAGGAGGATAAACAACATCAGCATCTCTTCCATAAATTCTCCTTACTCTGTCTTTAACATTCTTAGAGTTAGTAACTATCTTATCAACATAACTCACATTCTTTTTATCTCTCTTCCTTAGAAAATGACAAGAGACTCTAAAAAGTTGCCTATTTAAAAAATTGAATCTTCTAAGTTCTTCTTCGTATAAGTCATAAAGCCAAATTGTTGGCGAGTGACAATACCATAAATTTGGGTGATGTCTCCTCGCTAATTCTAATGACTTTCCTCCATGTAAAATATAAATATCATAATCCTTCAAATTTAATCTAGAGAATTTATAATGGAGGAGTCTACCCCTTATTCTATATGGAAGTTTGTATTGAAACGAATTCCTTGGGATTAATTCAGTAATATTAAATTCTCTAAACTCAGGAAATGTTGTTTCTGGGTTATACAATCCTGTATAAATATCGGCATTAAATTCCTTTGCCATTAGAAGAATTATTCTTTCTATTCCGCCATAATTTGTAATTCTATCCACTACTATTGCCACTCTCATCGTTTTAAAGCCTCCTCATAAATTCTTCTCAATTTTTTGTTTCTATTCTCTATGGAGAATTTTTCCTTTAGAATCTTTTTTCCATTCTTCCCCATTCTCTTCATTAGATTTTCATCCTCAATAAGTATGGATAATTTCTCTACAAGATTGCTTGCGACTTTATTCTTGTCCTTCTCGGTTAAATGTTTTTCAATCAAACTAAAATGTCCATATTTTGTAGAATGCTGATAATTCTCATCGAAGATTTTATATGGATAACCCTCCACTATAAATCCGTTCTTTCCGTCTTCGATTATTTCGTCTCTTGCAAACCCATCTACAGTCACGATAGGTAATTCAAAAGCCATTGCCTCCAAAAAAACCATTCCGAATGTATCTGATCTCGTAGGTAGAACAAAGATATCTGCCTTGGAATAAAATTTTTCATACAATACTTCCCTGGAGAATTTTGGTTCGTAGATTTTTATGTTTTCGAAGGAAGAGTATTTTCTCTTAAATTGTTCAGGAACATCACATATCATAAGAAGTTCTATATTGTCATATCTTCTATTTAAAATTTCAAAGGATTTGAGAGTTTCTTCACCTCCTTTTTTGTAAAAAATTTTTCCTACAAATAAAAGGGTTGTTTTTTCAGTTTTCTTTTTCTTGAAATTTGGTATAGATAAGGCTGGATAAACTACTTCTATCTTTTCATTAATTTTATCAGAGCGTAATAAATTCTCTATACTCTTTTTTGCGGCATTAGTCCATGGCATTATTTTTTTACAATTCTTAGATTCTAAACCTTTTTTAAGTAGATACTTATAGATGAAACTACGTTTTTTTGGATGATGCACAGAAGATAAAAAACCAGAAACATGTTCACAATCTACTACCCAAGGTTTTTTGTTTAGAATTATATGTTGTGAAGCATGTATAAGATCAC
>Ga0190363_1000883_pt1 | contig 17916 bp, 17 predicted proteins | sample 48721867_MG_FD_161272 | JGI IMG/M metagenome (GOLD analysis project Ga0190363, IMG submission 161272) | Hydrothermal vent microbial mat bacterial communities from Southern Trench, Guaymas Basin, Mexico - 4872-18-6-7_MG | ecosystem: Environmental > Aquatic > Marine > Hydrothermal vents >... | reverse complement strand
CTACTGAAATACTAAACGTAATGTCTGAAGCATTAAAATTAGGTATACATGTTGAGGCTGTATACCTTATAGTTACAAAAGCTAATGACTGGGATTACTGTGTTGAACAGGTCATAGAGTCTCATCTAAAGTACTTAGGGCCTGACGTACCATTACATGTGAATAGATATTATCCGGCATATAACTACCATGAACCTTCAACAAGTATCAGCAAGTTATTAGAAGTATATAGTAAAGCAAGAAAGAACGGTATTAAGTATGTTTACATAGGTAATATACCATCTAATGAATACTTACATACCAGGTGTCCAAAATGCGGGAAAGTACTTATAGAGAGAACACACTATGGAGTTACAGGCTATAGATTAACCAATGATGGTAAATGCCCATTCTGCGGTTATAGATTATATATTAAAGGACCCTGGAAGATATCAAGTCGCTTAACCTCATGGCTCATATAATGACTAACAATAATAGTATTTAAGGCAGTATGATTTTATCAGAGTAGGTGTAGTGTTGTGGATGTTGAGGAGAAGGTAAGAGTAGTTTTAAGAAATACTGAAGAGGTAGTTACCGTTGATGAATTACGCCAATTAATCGAGACAGGTGGTGGTAAGGGGTATTTAGGCTTTGAACCTAGTGGCATATTTCATGTTGGGTGGCTGATATGGGCATACAAGTTTAAGGACTTAGTTGATGTTGGATTTAAAATGAAGTTATTAGCAGCTACATGGCATGCATGGATTAATGATAAGTTAGGTGGTGATTTAAACCTTATCAGGTATGCAGCTAATCATGTAGCTCAAGTACTTAACTCAATAGGTCTTGAGGGTAAATATGAGTTAGTATACGCTGAGGATTTGGTTAGTGATACAAGGTATTGGGAACTTATATTGAGGATAGCCAAGGTACTTTCACTAGCTAGAGTAAGGAGAGCTTTAACAATAATGGGCAGGAAAGTTGAAGAAGCAGAGACGGATTTCTCAAAGCTTATATACCCACTCATGCAAGTAACCGATATACTATACATGGACTTAGATATAGCTTTAGGCGGTATGGATCAAAGGAAAGCACATATGCTCGCTAGAGATGTTGCTGAGAAGCTTAACTTAAAGAAGGTTGTTGCTATTCATACACCATTGCTACCATCACTTGAGGGTTCAGGGAGAATGGATATTAAGGGTTTAGAAAAGGATGAATTCTACGCTGAAGTTAAGATGAGTAAATCAAAACCTAAATCAGCAATATTTATAATAGATAGTGATGAGGAAATCACTAATAAAATAAGAAGGGCTTATTGCCCGCCAAGAGCAGTAGAGAATAATCCTGTATTGGCTATAGCTAAGTACATAATATTTAGGGGTGAAGAAAGGGAGTTCACGATAGAAAGATCTGAAAAGTATGGTGGTACAATTACCGTGTGGTCTTATAATGAGTTGGAGAAACTATATGCCGAAGGTAAAATCCATCCTCTAGATCTCAAGAATGCTGTTGCTAAATACTTAATAAGGATTGTAAGTCCCATAAGGAGTAAACTACTCTCAGATCCTAAGTCGAGAGAACTCATCGAAAATATTAAGAGTAAAGTAAGTAGATAACTTATTAAACGCTTAATGGAATACTAAAGTAAAGCACTTCCTTATCTCCCTTTTCTAGTAGTTTATAGAGACTCCTTTTACAGAGTCTCCATATCAATTTTAAATAAGAGTAGAAGGGCCGGGGGTGGCCCTCCCCGCCTCATTACGCCCCGAGACTCGGGGCTTTAGGCGGGGCCATTAATTCATTTAATTTAAGGCTTATTAAGTCTTCCCTCACCATACTTCCTCATATTTAAGAGTATGTCTGGCGATTCAATCTCCTCAAGTCGTCTCTCTATTTCCTCAATCCTTAACTGTAAGTCTCTCAATACGTTATCTATAACATAGATCCTACCTTTAAGATACGCTATATCTCTCTCCAACTTAGATATTAAGGGTGTTGTGACCTGCCCATTACCTTGAGGACTAACTATATTACCGTTAAGTCCTATCTTAATAAACATCTTTATAAGGTCGGTTAACTGAATACCCATATCACTAGCTATCCTCTTAAGCTCACTATACACTCTCTCGGGCAGCGATATATGTACTGTAGGTATGTCCGCTCCCTCCAAGAGAAATACCTAGATCCTAGTATTTAAAACTAGCTACAATATGTATACTTCCTTCAATACTCCTCTATATGGCTTTTAAACTAAAGGGAGGAGAGAAGGTATTAACTCCCTCCGCACCGAAGAAAATCAAGGGTGTGCTAAGAGTGAGAGTTGTCACATTTAAAATAGATGAGGAATTACTTGAGAGATTAGACATGCTTGCAATGAAGTTAGGAATACCACGTTCAGAATTAATTAGAGAGGCAATAATAAGTTTTATCAATAATAAATCAAGCATTAGTGAATTAGCTAGGGGTAGGAGGTTAAGAGTTAAGAGGATCATTCTTACATAGGCTCCTTAAAAACTACGACTTTTGTTGATTCCCAAAGATCTAGGTCATCCTTGCTTACCTGCCATACATTACTATTCAATCTTACAACCTCTAAATCAACAATAGATAAGAAGTTATCAACAGGTGCTAATGGCAGGTTCACACCTCTTATCCAATAGTGCATTGGTACTACTGCCTTAGGTTCTAATTCTTTAACAACTTCGTAAGCTTCCTTAGCGTCTATAGTAAATGTTCCCCCTACTGGGACCATTAACACATCTACTGGTCTTAACTTAAAAGCAGTCTCTGGGTCAAGTATATGACCTAAATCACCTAGATGAATTATGGAAATATTGTTTACATGAACCTTATATATGATTACGTTTCCTCTCCTTCTACCTCTATACTTATCGTGATATGCTTTAACACCTATGACCTTGTATTTATCGCCTACCTTGAACTCCCCCTCCTTCATTAAGTGTTTCTCACCACCAGGTTTGAGCACTACATGCCAGGCGTTATGATCGAAGTGGTCATGAGTCATTAAGACCGCATCAGCCTTAGCTTCAGGAGGTTTAAGACCTATACTGCCTCCATCATGAGGGTCAATAACTATTGAGAAACCGTCAGATGATATTATCTCAAAGCACGCGTGACCATGCCATTTAATTGTGACCACACGTATCCCCAAGATAATTACCTTAGCTAAGACTAAAATAGATTAACCATAATGCAAGAGGTTAAGGTATTTAATCCAACATACCTACACCTAACTCCCTTATGAGCTTATTCAATAATGTATCACCAAGTATTTCACGGAACTTACTCCTTAAGCTCTTATTAAGTAATAACCATATTAATGAATCTATATGAAGTGGTGGTATTAAGCTTAGATGAGCTATCTTATTCCAGACATCAACCACAGCTCTCGTATTTACATATAACTCTCTCCAGCTTGTAGGCCCTATTAATAATCTTGAGTAGTACGTCACCTTAGCGATTCTAGCATCAACAGGTATGGGTATATTCATGGGTAGAGGGGTTAGGTATTGCCCAAGTGCCTTTAAACCATAATAAGCCATTTTTACAGAAAAGACCACGGTTTTACTTTCAGGTTTTGCCTTCAGCAATCCGTAAGTTAATCTCCATAACTTTAAGAAGTCTTTATGTAATATAGTATCATATAATGACTCTAACATGCCTAAAATTTTAATTAACCTCCTCACTTTAGCTTGAACACCTACCCTATTACACTTGCTCACCCTTAAGAATTCATTAAAAGATCTAAGTACTTGATCTTTTACATTAACTGTAGGATCTTGTTCATACTCATTGCATAATACGTTATTTTTGAAGAATTTACTAAACTCAAGCCAGTATAGTTCACCCTTACAGTTTAATTTATAGCTAACTAAGGCATTTAAATATGATAGTAAAGGTGTCTTTAATTTGCACTCCTTCGTTAATGACTTTATAGATATGAATTGTGGATCTATTAATTCAATATCAAGAATTTTACTTAAGCCAATACTCTTTAAAATGCTTGCTAATGCGTATACTTTGACGTAATTTATCTTTATAACCATCCCTTATTACCTACTGAGAGCTCAGGTAAAAACTACTTTAATGCTAATTAAAACTTGTCTACTAGAGGAGAGGTAATATTTGAGGGGATAGCGAATGGTAGTGAGTAGTTTAAGAAGAGGTGTACTAGCTCCATGGGTACCTACAAGGTCTGAATTATTACCATACATAATGTTGCTTGTTAAGCCTAAGGAAGGTGACGTATTCTATGACTTGGGATGTGGTGATGGTAGAGTTGCTGTTGAAGCTAGTTTAAGAGGTGCGAGAGCCGTCTGCATAGAAATTAATAAGGAGCTGATAGAAAAAGCTAAAGAGAGGGCACGAAAGCTGGGTGTATTCGATAGAGTAGAATTCATTAATGACGACTTCTTTAATGTATCATTAAGCGATGCCACTATAGTCTATATGTACTTATTAACATCAGTTAATAGAATGTTGAAGCCTAAACTTGAAAGAGAACTAAGACTAGGTACTAAAGTAATAACCTTAGACTTTGAAGTACCTGGTTGGAGACCTATACACATACTTAGAGTGTCCCTAGGCTATAGAGATGCGACATTATATTTATATGTAAAGGGCATATCTGATATTTATGGTGGTACCTCATTATACTAAGATTATACTAAGAATACCTCAGTAATAGTCTGCAATGAATAGAATAACATACATATTAATTGCAGGTGGTCCCTGCTCAGGCAAGACAACACTGGTTAGCGCTCTATCTAATGAATTATTGAAATATGGTTTAAAAGTCTACGTTATTAAAGATTGGGCAAGGGAGTTAATAAAGGAAGGTAAAAGCGGTAGGGGGCCTCTACCATGGACTAATAGAGTAGAATTTGAAGTTAAAGCTGTTAGTAAACACTTAGAGGACTACAGAAGGGCCTTAAAGTATTCACCCGACGTCATAGTAGAGGACTCAGGACCTATAAGTGCCATAGCTTACTGCAAAATTGATAAAGTGAAACTACCTGATGAAGTATTTAAAGAGATAGTGGAACATACAAGCAACATAGACATAGTAATCCTCACCCATATGAATGTGAATACATACTTTAGAGATGGCGAAAGATGGGAAAGCAGGGATTATGCACTTAAAATTCATAAGGAAATAGTTAATGTACATAAGGAATTGTTAAATAATAAAGTGTATCAAATATCGCATAGTATATGGCCTGAATCAAGATTGAGGTACGTTATCAATTATATAGCTAAATATCTTAAAAAGAAAGGGTTGATTACTAAAAATAGTTAAATAGGATGTCTTAGTAATCTCCCAGGCATCTTACCTGTATGTTTACCTCTATCAATAACTACAACACCGTTAACAATGACGTACTCTATGCCTGTAGGATATTTGTGTGGTGAAGTATATGTCGAAGTATCCCTTATAGTGTTATAATTAAATATCACTATATCTGCTCTAAATCCTGGCCTTATTATCCCCCTATCCCACAACCCTAACTTCCTAGCAGGTAAACTAGTCATTTTCCTTATAGCTTCAGGTAAGCTAATGAGCTTTAACTCACGTACGTATTTAGTTATTACCCTTGGGAATGTACCATAATTTCTCGGATGAGGTCTTCCCTCACCAAACTTCCTGACCAGGCCATCACTACCTATAGCTACGAGTGGGTGTGATATCACTTTAGAAACTTCATGTTCATTCATCCCGAAGGCAATCATTTCAGTACTACCTTCATCCTCTATCAAGAGCTTAATAATCACATCAAAGGGTTCTACACTCCATTTCAAAGCTATTTCATTAATCCTTAATCCCTCTATATCTCTATGTTTAGGTGATGATGATATCATTATATCATCCCAATCAAGTCTTCTACTACCCATTATGCCAACCCTCATTAACTCTTCACGTAACTTACTAATCACATCATCCCTTCTCAACCTCTTAACTAACTCCTTACTACCACCTTCTCTAATCCACTTAGGTAGTATTGCTGAGAGGAATGTAGATGATGCCTCATAGGGATATGCATCAGCACTTACATCCAACCCTCTATATGAGTAATCCTCAATGATCTTAAGTGCCAATAAAGCCTTTCCCCAATTAGGCTTACCAACTGCCTTAAGATGGGAAATCTCAAGTTTTACTTTAGTCTCCTTAGCTATATTAATGACTTCAAAGATGGAATCTAAAAGATTAGCTCCTTCATCTCTCATATGGACTGCTAGAACACCACCATACTTAGAAATAATTTTCGATAAACCTATGAGTTCATCGCGATCAGCAAACATGCTAGGAACATAGATAAGACCGAGAGACATTCCGAAAGCACCAGCCTTAAGTGATTCACTAAGTAATTCACACATCTCCTTAAGCTCTCTCTCACCTGATTTAGTCTCATCAAGGCCTAAGATAGCAGACCTTATTGTGCCATGGCCTACTAATGTAACTACGTTAATACTTTTCTTGAGTTTATCCAACTCTTGAAGATATGTAGTAAAGGAATTCCATTTAATATCGTAATTTTCAATACCCGAACTCCACATTAACTCCTTAATAAATTTCCTATTTCTCTCAGTTACTGGTGCTGGTGAAGAACCACAATTACCTACAACAATCGTTGTCACACCTTGCATTACATAATTATCTGCTGTAGGTATGCTGAATATAGATAAATCACTATGATTATGTATGTCTATGAATCCTGGAGTTACATAAAGGCCTTCAGCATTAATTACCACCTCCGCTTTATAACCACTTAAGTCGCCTATTTTTCGAATAGTATCGTTTATAATACCTACATCACTCTTAAATGGTAGAGCTCCGGTACCATCAATAATATAGCCTCCTTTAATAACTACATCAAAGTGGGACATAAACTTCATCCAATTATATTTAAATATGAAGTATTATTTAATCTGACGTAAGGTTTTATTGTGAGTTAAGTCTTTAGGTTTAATTCCCTAATTAATGAACCATATTGGTTCATAATCATATTAGCTATTCTTGAAGCATCGATTACTACCTTATTCTTCCCTCTACATTCTCTAAGAATCCATGACACTAAGTCTACGAGTAGACTATAGGTTCTCATACACATCAACTCACTCTTAGCTAGTTTAATGTAATCACTCTTTAAACTCTTTAATTCTTTCTCATGCTTTAAGATGCTGATACCTGCTGCGAAGATCATTGCTATAGTGAAGAGAAATATTGTGAAGAGTATGGTACCTCTAATAGGCTCAGGCATTTCAGTGGGTAATAAGTACCATAAAATGGTAAGTACTATGAAGCCTGCAATTGACGCATTAATAAATATTCTCCGAGTCTTACTCGTAACTGCCTCTATGCATGACACAGCTAGATCTTCTGTTGTCATGCCCTTACGTGGTATCCTAAAGGTGAATGATATACTGTTTCTTTGAAAATCCACAGAACATCTACCTAACTCCTCATGTCTGCTCCACTTGATGGTTACCTTAATGTATTTAACTCTAAATATTTCACTAATGAATTTCTTAGCAGCATTGATTAAGTTAGCCTTAAGCTTAATGAAGTCACGAACTACTTCACTCACACTTACCCCACGAGATTAGCATTAAGGATAAAAATATGTATTTAATTCTATGTTAATCTAAAAGGTATTGATTAATTAGGTCAATGTATTTAAGACCACTACCTGTATTGACCAGTACTACAACTTCGTCTTTATCAATTAAGCCTTGCTCAAGTAACTTATGTAATGCCGCCAAGGTTGATGCACCTTCAGGACATGGGAGTATACCTTCAGTTTTCGAGAGCTCCTTAATGGCGTTTAATATTTCATTATCACTAACAGCTATGGCTGTACCCTTGCTTTCCCTTAATACCTTAAGTATTAGGTAGTCTGCGTAAGGCTTGGGTACCTTAATTCCCGGAGCTATAGTTTTTGGATTAGTCCATACCTCGGTGTATTCTTTACCTTCATGAAACGCCTTAACTATGGGTGCACAACCAGAACTTTGTACCGATACCATCCTAGGCAGTTTCTCCTCCTTTAAGAGCCCCATCACTCTCAACTCATTAATACCCTTCCATATCCCTAGTAAGCCTGTTCCACCTCCTGTAGGGTATATTATGACATCAGGTGCTATCCAGTCAAGATCCTCAACTATTTCATAACCCATAGTTTTCTTACCCTCCAATCTGTATGGCTCCTTCATTGTTGACATATCGAATATTCCTTCCACATCCTTAACCTTACTTAATTCTCTACCAGCATCTGCTATGGTTCCGTCAACAAGTCTTAACTCAGCACCATACATTGTCATCTCGGTAAGCATTGTCTTAGGAGTATCCTTAGGTGTGTATATAATCGCTTTAATACCTGCCCTAGTAGCATATGTTGCTAAAGCAGCTCCGGCATTACCGGATGAAGGCATGCCAACCTTCTTAATACCTAGCTCTAAAGCCTTAGAGACAGCTACTGAAAGACCTCTAGCCTTGAACGTTCCTGTAGGATTTAGAGATTCATCCTTAATGTAGAGATTCTTTAATCCAAGAATCTCCCCTAATCTTTTCGCTCTAATTAATGGTGTAGCACCTTCACCGAGAGAGACAACATTCTTACCTTCCTTGACAGGCAGTAATTCCATAAACCTCCAAAGACCTAAGGATCTAGGTCTTCTCCCAAGTAAATCACAATTCATAAGTGTTTTTGCATACTCCATATCATAGTCCACATAGAGTACACCGCCACATTTAGGGCAGATGGTATTTATCTTATTAGGATCACATGTAGCACCACACCTAGTACAATATATAGTCTTTAATGTTGAATTAATTCTCGTGGGTAACATTAGGAGTCACAAATTTAGTAGTGTGCTTGAGGTAAAAAATAGTAAAGAGAAATTTAATTTAAAATTATGACGCCCATATTCCTCTCTTGAAGTCAATAAGCTTGCAGAATTTAGCTATTGCTGTTGTTACAGTAAGGTCTCCAGTTACATTATTCATAGTCCTCATCATATCAAGGATAACATCTATACCTGCTATTATCGGTATAACCTCAAGAGGTAAGCCTACTGATGTTAATGTTACAGTTAACATTATTAAACCAGCGCTAGGTACTCCAGCAGCACCTACAGACGCCATGACTGCCGCAACAGCTAGCGTGGCTAGTTCTGATGCCGTTAAGGTTCTACCAACGATGTCTGCAGCAAATATGGCTACTAAGGCCATGTATATGGCTGTTCCATCCATGTTTATGGTTGCTCCAAGAGGTAGCGTGAAGGAGTATAAACCTCTATCTATACCTAATTTCTCATCAGCAACCCTCATCGTCACAGGTAATGTACCAGAGCTACTCCTTGTAACAAATGCTGTTAACATCGCCTCAGAAGCTGCACCAAAGAACTTTACTGGGTTAATGCCAGAAATTAATAGTATGGATGTATAAACTACACCTATCTGTATAGCTATACCTAATGCTTCAGCACCTATTAGCTTAGCGTATGGCATAAATATAGCGACTCCTGTCTTACCTATAATTACAGCAATTAATGCGAAGACACCGTAAGGGGCAACCTCTAGTACGAACCTGACGATCTTATACATAACCTCTGAAAGTGCGTCAAAAACCCTGTAAGTTGTTTCAGCAGCCTCCCTAACTCTAGGTATATCTGAGACCCTAAGATATGCTAATGCTATACCTACGAATAATGCGAAGATTATTGTGGGTATGACCTGGAATTGCGCCATAGCTCCAAATGGGTTAGTTGGTATCCATGAAAGTATGGTCTCTACGAAGCTAACAGGCTTTGGAGGCTTGTAAGTCACTCCAGGTAATGTGAACCCTAAACCTGGGTGTACAGCTAAACCTACAGCTAAACCTATTGATACAGCTATGAATGATGTAATCATGTAAATCACAACTATGAGTCCACCAGCCTTACCTAACTTCTTAGGATCTATGCTTGCAGACCCCAATACTAGCGTGAAGAATATTAATGGTATGACAATCATCTTTAACAATCTCATGAAGAAGTCGCCGAGAGGCTTTATCACTGTAATTGGTGGTCCTATTAGTAAACCAGCAATAATTCCTAGAATAAAGCCTATAGCAATCTTATATATTACAGGGAATGAGAGATATCTCTGCCAGAAGCCCAAATATATCCCCTCGTTACTTTACATTAAATGTATTACGGGTTAATTTAAAAACATTTCTAATTTCGAGATTTAGCGTGTGTAATAGTGTATTTAGCTTAGGATTAATACCACCTTGATATCTTATTATAGCATGACTATTTTATCACGGTTAAGCCCTCCTTAATATCACTCTTACATCAACTGTTAAAGCACCTTTACCTCTCTCGTATAGCATTATCGGATTTAGATCTATATCTTGTATTCTATCTATGTCTGCCATGATTCTTGAAGTCTTAATTAATATGTCTTTAATAGCCTCTACATCCCTTGGAGGCATTCCCCTATAACCTTCAAGTAACCTGTACCCTTTAATCTCCTTGATCATGTCTTCAGCATCTTCAGGTTCTAGGGGAGCTAATCTAAAGCTTACATCCTTTAGTAATTCAACGAAGATTCCACCTATACCAAACATCACGACAGGGCCAAAGGTTTGATCCCTAGTAGCACCCACTATAACCTCGATATATCCCGGGTTAGCCATCTTCTGATACAACACACCTATTATTCTAGAATTTGGTGCATACTTTCTAACATTGTTCATTATCTGCTTATAAGATTTTACGGCACCTTCGATATCCTTAATATCCAGTATTACACCTCCTACATCACTCTTATGGGATATATCAGGACTTACAACTTTAGCAACTACTGGGAACCCTATAGACTTAACTACTCTCTCAACATCATTTTCATCATAAACAATACCATACTTAGCAACAGGTATACCATAGGATTCTATGAGAGCTAATGCCTCATGCTCTAAGAGTTTCGATCTACCTTCAGATAAGGCCTTCTCAATTATATCAAGAGGTCTAGAAGACACACGTATCCCTTAATGATAATGAGTAGGGAAATAATAAATATATTCACTCACATAAAGAAGTTCTTTTTATCATGAGTGTTTAATAAATTAAGGGTATCAAGGCTATAATCTAAGCTCTCAACTCTAAACCACTTTTAATTGTTAGCTGAGCAGGTATTTTGGTGAGTATTATTGCCTGATGTAAGGGTATGGGCTAAAAATTTCCCTAAAACATTAAAATTATACTTAGATGACCCCTACCTTAAATCATGTATAGCTAAGGTATTAGGTATTCTAAGGGAGAAAGGTAGTAGGTACTATATTATTTTGGATAGAACAATATTTCATCCAAAGGGTGGTGGCCAACCGAGTGATGTGGGTACTATCAAAATTGATGAAGTCATTCTTAATGTTAAGAAGGTCTTAGACGTTAATGATGTAATTACTCATTATGTTAAAGTTAAGGATGGTAATTTAATTGTTGATAAATTCATTGGTAATACCGTATATTGCGAAATTGATTGGAACCAAAGATATAAAGTTATGAGACTACATACGGCGGGTCACATCCTTGACTATGCTGTTCAAAAAGTCTATGGTAGTATCGTTAATACCTTGGACGCATTTCACGGTCCACCAGAGGCGTATGTGGGTTACGAAGCTGAACCACCGAGTAGCAATATGGTGAATGAAATTGAGAGAATAGCTAATGAGATCGTAAGGAAAGGTAAAAACGTTAGTCATGTATACGTGACTAAAGATAAATTGCGGGATGTTATATTTAATGCACCAAATATTAGTAGATTACCTGAATCAAGAATTTATAGAGTAATCATTATCGAAGGCGTGAATGGAATTCCATGCACAGGAACTCACGTAAGGAATACAAAAGAAGTTGGTAATATAGAAATAACTAAAGTTGAAGCACTTAACAGAATGTTTAGGCTATATTATAAAGTCAAGTAACATGTATTTTAATATTAAGGATTACTTACCGTTCCCCGCCTACGGTCTCCGTAGGTCGGTTCATCACGGTTTCTCCTAACCCCCTCCCCACCCAACCAAGGAGCAGGTATCGGAAACTAGGAGTCACCAATAAACTTATAAGTTGTCATCGCTTATAAGTTTATCGGGTATACCCCTATGAATAAAAGTGAAGCTGAATACATTACGTTGAGGTTACCTTTCCACGTTATTGGAGAGGATGCTAGGCTTGTTTACTGGACTGCCTGGCTGTGTAAACTGTGCGCTCATAGGCTACTAGATGTGGTTAAACAGAATCCATTCCTAGCTAACCTATCACAATACATCTTCATCAAGATGGGTAGGAAGCAATGCTATGATATCATCCCCAACCGTAGATACATAGATGGAATCTCAACTCTCATACACGCTTCCCTACAAAGTGCTAAAGCACTAGGAGTAGATATCACCAAGCTAGAGCTAAAGCCTTGGCTACTATTCCAGAGTGAAACAGAACCTTGGGCAAAAGGGAACCTAAACATACAGTTCACAGAATATGATAAAGTAAGGGTACTGGTTTTCGATAAAGACAAATCGAGTAGGAGGATAACTATAGAACCCGTCATACCAAAGGGGTGGGTAAAACTAATCAGGAGTCTGGTTGAGAAGGCACTTAGGAAGGAAATAGGTTACCCAGCTAGAGTCTATATCACGGATTATGGTGATGGGCTAGAACACCTCTACGGAGAAATACAGGTTATGGTGAAGTACGATTTCTACCTAGAAGTTATGAAGAGGTTTGATAAACCATTAGGAAACAATATTGCTGGCGTGGACGTCAATGCTGATAGGCTCAATCTTGTGGTTATTAATAGGGGTGGAGATATAGTCTGGAAGTATACTGTTAGGTTCCCGCAAATAACGAGTAGAGGATATAGGAGAAAGAGGGCTTGGAGTATTGTAGGAGAGGCAATACACAGCATACTCAAGAACGCCTATTCCCACGGAGCATCAGTCATAGCAGTAGAGAACCCAAAAATAATAGGCTACCTAAGATATTACTGGATAAGGGATGGAGAGCGGGGAACAAAGAACTACAACTATAAGGTAACAATATTCAGGAACAGCATCATAGAGAGAATAATATGGAAAGCACCACTCTACGGACTACAGATAGCAACAGTTAACCCTAAGGGGACTACTCATTCGGAAGACCACGAGTACGTAATGAGGAGATACGGATTGGATAGACATACAGCATCAGCGTACCTAATAGCACTCAAGGCAAGAAGAAACATACAAAGACCTTAAAAGACCTACAAGGAAGAAACAGTTGCGTACCCTCTCTACTAATTCAAGGCTTAGGAAGAATATAGCTAGACTTAAGGCTACTACTTCTACAACAAATATATGAATAGGCATATTAATACCCTGAATCATAGCTAGCGCTATAACTATGACTACATCCTCAATAGCAGCAACCATTAATACGGTTTTAAAGACTTCATTCCCACTAGGTTTGCACTCCTCAAGAAGTTTATATGTAAATATAGTACTTGAGAAGCTAGCTATAAGGCTCAGTATAAGCGCATCATTAATATCAAGACCTAAAACCATACATGTACCGATAGTTAATGGTATAGCAATAGACATTTCAAATAGCGTCAAATAGAGAGGGAAGCTACTAATTTGCTTAAGTTTAGTTACATGTATTTCAAAGCCTATCTCGAAAAATAGTAGCAAAATACTTATCTCACTTAGATACGTGAGCACTACAGACAGTTCCTCAGGTATTTCGGTCAGCAAACCGACAATAAGTCCTGCTACTAAGTAACCTATAGCTGGTGATAACCTTATCTTGCGAAGTAAGTTACCGATGAGGAATCCAAGCATAAGTAAGACTGCAAATATAGCATACTGTTCGGTGAAGGGGTTTAATGCAGACACTCCTAACACGCACTACCTACTTAATTATTATGGAGTACCACGTATAGGGCACCTTAGCACTATACTTTTTACTAACTATACTTACCGTTTACCCCCCAATCCCTTACACTTCTCTATACATTCATTATAACAGTAATTTAAACAGCTAGAGAAACAAGCCTCATGAATGTCAGCTAGTGCTCCAACTGGTGGTGGACATCTACGATAGAGACACTCCTCCTGACACTCTTCAAAGCACACATCCTCACATGAGCGCATTAATGGCACCATATAAGTTGAGTGTTAAAAAGTAAATAAATGTAATTAGCTTTACACATTAATAAATATCATCAAGAACTTACCCTCCTTAATACTCTACCTCCACGTTTACCCGTTAACTCTCCGTTCTCTATTTCCACTACACCATTAACTATGACGTATTTTATTCCCTTAGGCTTTTTTCTAGGTTCTTTGTAAGTTGCTTCATCACTTATTAATTTAGGATCGAAGATAACTATATCAGCCCAAAAGCCTTCCCTGATTAACCCTCTATCCTGAAGTTTCAATTTCTGAGCTGGTAGTGATGCCATTTTCCTAATAGCTTCCTCCAATGTAATTAAGCCCTTCTCTTTAACATATACTTTAAGTACTCGCGGGAAAGTCCCATAAGCTCTTGGATGAGGCTTACCTACACCTATATCTAACCCATCAGTTCCTAACATTACATATGGATGACTAATTATCTTTTCAACGTCACTTTCATTCATCACAAAGACTATCATCATTGCTTTAAGTCCGTCCTCAGCTATAATATCAAATACTATGTCGTAAGGATCTTTCTGCATTAACTTAGCTATTTCAGCTATACTCTTACCTTCAAACTCCGGATGTGAAGGTGAGTAAGATATTATAATTCCATCCCAACCAGCTTGCTTAACGAAATTCTCCCAATCATCTCGTTTCTCAATGAATTCTCTTAATTTAGCTCTAATCTTAGGATCTTTACATCTCTCTTTAAGTTTCTCCTCACCACCCTCATGAGCCCATGGAGGTAATATCGATGCTAAATAAGTTGAACCAGCAGTATAGGGGTATGCATCAGCTGTTACGTCAGTACCCTCTTCTCTAGCTCTCTCTATCAATTTTAACATCTCAGGAGCTTTACCCCAGTTAGGCTTACCCGTAACTTTAAGGTGAGATATTTCAACAGATACTCCAGCTTCCCTTCCTATCCTTATAGCTTCAGTTATGGATTCAAGAACAGCGTTTGATTCATTTCTCATGTGTGTAGCGTAGTAGCCCCCATATTTAGAGACAACTCTGGATAACTCTATGATTTCCTCAGTTTTTGAGTAACAACCTGGCGGGTAAATTAAACCTGTAGACATGCCGAAAGCGCCATCCTCTAATGACCTAGCTAATAAATTCTTCATTTCCTCAAGTTCCTCATGACTTGGGTCTCTAGCCTCCATACCCATAACAGCGATCCTTAAAGTGCCGTGACCGACTAAACCAACGAAGTTAGTACCTAGTAAGCCTAGGTCTTCTAGCTTCCTTAAGTAGTCGCCATAAGTGATCCATTCAAAACTTACCATCTTACTAAGTATGCCTATGTATGACTTAAGTACATCTAGGGTTTCTTTATTGACAGGTGCTGGGCTTATACCGCAATTACCGCAAACTACAGTGGTGACTCCCTGATATAGTTTAGGCTTATTAAATAGGTCATCAAAGAATATCAGGTCATCGTGAGCATGCATATCAATGAAACCTGGTGCTACAATTAAATTCTCAGCATTAATTACTTCACGTCCTTGAGATTCATCAATTCTACCTATCTTAACTATCTTTCCATTCTTTATCCCTATATCTGCCTTAAACCAGGGATTACCTGTACCATCAACTATCTTTCCATTCTTTATAACCAAGTCAAACTCCAATTACACACCCAAGAATATTTGAACCATAATATTTTTATGTTTAAGCTTAACCACCCAATGTAAACATATACACACTTAAGATATACATGCTTATCTTAAAGGAGGAGATAAATATTATATGGTGTACCTATGAGTATTGAAGTCATAGACTCATTAGTTAGGAAGTATGAAGGCGAAATAGTAGAATTCTTAAGAAATTTAATTAAAGCTAAATCATATAATCCACCAGGTAATGAAGTTGAGGTTGTTAATGTAATTATAGATAAGCTAAAAGAAGTTGGAATTAAGTACGAAGTTCTTGAACCAGCACCAAACAGGAGTAATCTAATATTTAATGTAAATCTAGGTAGTGGCCCTATATTGCTGTTTAACGGTCATACAGATGTGGTACCACCCGGTGATTTATCTAAGTGGAAGTATGATCCATTAAGTGCTGTAGTCATTAATGGAAAGATCTACGGTAGAGGTGCTACTGATATGAAGGGAGGCTTAGCCTCCATGATAATGAGCATAATATTATACCTAAGATCAGAATCATTAGTTAAAAATATTAACGGCAGAATTGTAATGGTTGCATCAGCAGATGAGGAAATGAATAGTGACCATGGTTTAAAGTACTTAGTTAAAGCGAGAAGAGAGTCATTAATAGCTGATTACGCAATAGTAGGTGAACCTACAGGAATGAGTAATGTTGGAAAGGCCATAATTATAGGTGAGAAAGGCGATTATGAAGTTCATGTTAAGATCTACGGTAAGAAAGCCCACTCTAGTGTCCCTTTTCTAGGAGTTAATGCTGTAGAACTAGCATGTAACTTTGTACATAATTTAAGGAGGTTAAAGCTACCTAAAGTTAAACCACCAATATCTAAACTTGACTTAATAAAGCAGTTCATTAATAGAAGACCTAAAGCGATGCAAGGAAGCCCTAAAGGTCCCTTACTCCAATACCTCAAGACAATCACGGAGACAATATACTCCGTAACGATGATTAGAGGCGGCTTCAAAGGTAATGTAATCCCTGATAAATGTGAAGTAGTAATAGACTTTAGGGTTATACCTGGGCATAAACCTGAAGATATAGTTAATGCTGTGAAAAAACTACTTAATGACTTAGGGATTAACAAATTCGATATTGAAGTACCAATAATCTTTGAACCATCCGTATTGAAAAATGGTGACGACCTGGTTAACGTCTTAAAAGAGGGAGTTAAGGTATTCTACAGTCATGATCCCATAGTAACTTTAGCACCTGGCGCATCAGATGCTAGAATATTAAGGAATATTTTAGGGGTGAAGACTGTTGTATTCGGACCTGGTAATGGTGAATTAGCTCACAGTGATAATGAGTATATCGAAATAAATGATGTATTATACTCCACTAAGGTGTACATGTACGCCATAAGTAAACTGTTAAGCAAAAAAGAAAAATCATGAAGACTTAGATATTTATTATTTCCTCCATAATTCATCAATTAGGCTTTGTATCTCCTTAGGTACTGGTGGTCTTAAGTATCCTACAACTATTAGGGCTATTAACGATAGTATGCCTCCAAAGATTATTGGATCTAAGCCCCATGGGCTATAACCTAAGTATCCTAAAGCCCACCCTATAAAGCCTAATAAGATGCTAGCCAGTCCTGCATATTTATCACCTCTCTTCCATCTCCAACCAAAGAGTATTATGAATGCTAATGTAGCACCAGTTATGTCAGCACTCATAACCCATAAATCGAATATTGATGGTGCAACTAATGCAAGGACTAGAACTAGTACTCCAACCACTATCACGCCTATTCTTGATGCCTTAAGTATCTCTTTATCACTTGCTTTGGGTCTAAATAAGTATTGATAGATATCCCTCACGAAGTGCATTACGGAGACTAGTAGACATGAGTCTGCCGTACCCATTATTATGGCGTATAAACATAGAAGTACGAAGACCCCTCCAAGACCTAGTAAATCCATAGCCATTGTCGGGAATAATGTTTCTGGATCTTCTATGTTAGGATAGAGCACTCTGCCTGCAAGTCCTATGAAGCCTACGAAGAGTGTAAATGCAAGTATAGATATTACATAAGCTATCC
>Ga0190363_1000882_pt1 | contig 17923 bp, 17 predicted proteins | sample 48721867_MG_FD_161272 | JGI IMG/M metagenome (GOLD analysis project Ga0190363, IMG submission 161272) | Hydrothermal vent microbial mat bacterial communities from Southern Trench, Guaymas Basin, Mexico - 4872-18-6-7_MG | ecosystem: Environmental > Aquatic > Marine > Hydrothermal vents >... | reverse complement strand
CATATCTCTATGACCTTCTCAAGATCCAATGAAGCAAAAAGATCCACCGAAGCAACAATATTCTCTATTCTAAGTTCTACATTGCTCATGTCAACCAAGTTTTGCACCTCCTTAAGCTGGGTTTAAAACCCTTTTATAAATAACCCCACCGGGGTTTTTAAAGTTTAGCTGATACGAACTAAAAAATCATGTGATGTTTCATTGAGACTACTATCTTAACGCTCTCAAAAAACTTTAAGTAGTTTAACTTATGTTATTTTTTAGGTGAAAATTATGCTTGTGCAAATGCTTAGAGAAATAACCCAAATCCCAGGCATATCCGGATATGAAAGTAAGACAAGAGCAAAGTTAATTGAATGGATAGAACCTTATACAAACTACAAAATTGACCCAATCGGAAATCTTATCGTAGAACTGGGAGAAGGTGAGGAAAAAGCAATTTTTATGGCACATATGGATGAGATTGGACTCCTAATAACAAGAATAACAAGCGATGGGAAACTCAAATTCAGAAAAGTTGGTGGGATAGATGACAGACTTCTTTTAGGGAGGCATGTAAAGGTCATAACCGAGAAAGGTACGCTTGATGGAGTCATAGGGGTCACCCCAGTCCACTTAAATATTGAAAGGAAATTTGACACTATTCCATGGCATGCTCTTGAAATTGACATCGGGGCAGAATCAAAAGAGGAAGCTGAAAAAATGGGAGTAAGAGTTCTAGATTTTGCCGTTTTCAAGAAGCACTTTAGTGTTTTAAATAACAAATACATTGCTGCCAGATCTCTTGACGATCGCTTTGGGGTAGTCGCCCTTGTAGAGGCTATAAAAGATCTCGTTGATCATGACTTGGATGGAAAATACATTTTTGCATTTACTGTTCAAGAAGAAATAGGCCTTAAAGGTGCCAGATTCCTAGCAAACACTTACTCACCAAAGTACGCAATAGCAGTAGATTCATTTGCATGCTGTTCCTTCCTCACGGGAGACGTGAAGCCTGGAAATGGGGCCGTGATACGGGCTGTTGATAATTCAGCAATCTACACTCCTTCTTTAGCAAGAAAGACCCTCGAGATAGCACAAAAGAACAATATTTCCATACAAATTGGAGTCACTGGAGGCGGAACCGATGCTTCCGTCTTTGAAGCAAAAAGTCAAACCCTCGCTCTAAGCGTCCCCTTAAGGTATTTACACAGTGAAGCGGAGATGTTACATATAAGTGACTTAAAAGCATTGATAAAACTAATTGAGGCCTTAGTCTTCGAGCTTGAATAATGGAGGTGGTTAAGTGCTCAAATACATCGGATACTCTGGTATAGGGATATTCATAGGCATCCTCGGGGCCCTCTTCGGACTTGGGGGAGGGTTTCTAATAGTGCCTACCCTTAACCTCCTTGGAGTTGAGATTCACCACGCTGTTGGAACAAGCTTAGCAGCAATTCCATTTACATCTCTTTCGGCAGTTATTGTATACTCTAGGCAAAAAAGGATTCATTATAAATCTGGAATGTCGCTAGCGTTTCCTTCTATCCTAGGAGCATATATTGGTGCTTGGTTAACCTCTTATCTCAGTTCTAATGTTCTAAAAGTATTTTTCGGAATGGCATTATTCTTTGTCTCTATCAAAATGTTTAGAGGAAAGAGTATTGAAGTGCATCAAATTACTCTTGAAGAGCTCAAGCCAAATTATGTATTACTCTCCATTTGGGGATTTATGGTTGGAATTCTCTCAGGACTTTTAGGATTTGGGGGAGGAGCAATTAATGTTCCTTTTTTAGTGTATCTGGGCTTTCCTATACATTATGCTGTAGCTACTTCAATTTTTGCAACCTTTTTTACAGGTATGAGTGGAGCAATAAAGCATTATGCACTCGGAAACATTGAAGTTCAATGGTTGTTAGTTTTAGTTCCTGGCTTAATCATAGGAGCACAAATAGGAGCAAGAACTGCAAAAAGAATAAAAGCCCACAATTTGAAAAGAGCTTTCGCTGTAGTGCTAGCGTTTCTAGCCATTAGAATGATCCTAAAAGGACTTGGATTTACTATTCCATAAGGTTTTTCACTTCCTTTGTTTTTTGTTTATTTTTAGTTAAATAAGTTTTAAAGAAAATCATTATTATTTCAAAATTAATAATTGCATCTAATATCTCAAAATCAATCTTGATGTTATAATTTCCTGTTTTTTCGATTTTCTCACCCCCACTTCAATTTTGCTAACCAAGTACTGAGAGTAGGACTCCAGCAGCTACTGCTGTTCCAATTACACCAGCAACGTTTGGACCCATAGCGTGCATTAGTATGAAATTCCCGGGATCCTCTCTTGCAGCAAGCTTTCCTTTTTCATGTTGTTTTTGAACTCTAGCTTCTCTACCCATTTCAAGGATCTTCCCCCTCTTTTCATAAAGTTCCCTAACTTTCTCTTCCATACTCATAAGAAACTACCTCCCTGATTAGACTAAAAATTAAAACAAAAAGACTCAGCCAACTTTTATTACTCCTTTTTCAACCAGTTCGTTTATTTTTTTCTCATCATAACCCAAAAGACTTCTTAAAACTTCTCTTGTGTGCTCTCCAAGTAGAGGTGCTGGGGATGGAGTATACTTTCTCCTTTTCAAAAAGGAGAACATTAAGGGATTCCCTGCAGTTCTAACTTTCCCAACTTTTGGCTGGTCAACCTCAACTATCATACCCCTATAATTGACGTTCGGGTCTTCTACAACGTTCTTCACTGTATTTACAGGTCCGCAAGGAACGCCCGCTTCCCTTAGTATTTTAATTATTTCTGCTACAGAAAGACTCTTAGTCCATTCTGTTAAAATCTTCTTAAGTTCATCGTAATTCTCTACTCTGGTTTTATTTGTTTTATACTTGGGATGATTTATTAGCTCTTCTTTTCCAATAGCTTTACAGAATCTCTGCCACAAAGAATCATTACCTACCCCTATTACCACCCATCCATCTTTTGCCTCAAATACATCAAACGGAGCAATTGATGGATGTCTACTTCCAATTCTTTTTGGAACCTCCCCTGTTAGTGTATATCTCACCACTGCATTTTCTAAAACTGAAACAATGGAATCTACCATTGAGACGTCTATTCTACTTCCTTCCCCAGTTTTTTCTCTCTTGTAAATTGCTGCTAAGATTCCTATTGCCGCATACATTCCTGCAAATATATCTGCCACAGAGGCTCCCACTCTAGTTGGTGGGCCATCCGGTTGTCCTGTTATGTCCATAAGTCCCCCATAAGCTTGGGCGATTATATCATATCCAGGAAGTCCTTGGTATTCAGGAAGAACATCATTCCCAAAACCACTTATTGAAACGTGTATTATATCAGGCTTAATTTGCTTCACACTTTCATAGTCTAATCCAAACTTTTTGAGGGTTCCTGGCCTGAAATTCTCTAGAAACACATCACTATTCTTAATGAGTCCTTTTACAATTTCTAATCCCTCAGGAGTTTTTAAATTAACTGCAATACTTTTTTTGTTTCTGTTTATGCTGATAAAATAACCACTTTGGTCATCCACAAAAGGCCCAAAGCTCCTGCTGTCATCTCCAATATCAGGCCGTTCTATTTTGATAACTTCTGCACCTAAATCTGCTAATATCATACTACAGTAAGGGGCTGTTAACACATGCTCAAATGCTACTATCCTTATTCCTTTTAAAGGGAGGATGTCTTTCATACTCTCGCCCTTTTACATCCTTTTTAAAAGAGTACAAAAATTTTTTTGAATTTTTTATAAAAAACATTCAGAAAATATCTCTAATATGTGTTGTTACAGGTAAATTTTAAGAAAAAGTTTTCATAATCACTATAGCAGGTTTTTATAATCCTCGTGACACAATTTCTTTATGAAAACTACACTTAGTAAAATTCCTTTTATAGATCTTTTTGTTTTATTACTCTTAGCATGTATAATTTTTAGAGAAAAGTCTTATATTTTTGAGTGTAAATTATTATTGGAGGTGGAGAAAATGCGAGGAGATCATGCCTTGGAAGTTTGTTTATTCTCTATGAAAATTTTAAAAAGTGTAATTAAAAAGTATTAAGTGGAGGAAATAGTTATGAACCTTGAGGACATTGAGTTAGTTATATTATGGCAATTATATCAAAATTCAAGAACAACTTACAAAAAATTGAGTAAGATGTGTAACGTTAGTATTGTATCATGTCATAACAAAGTCAAGTACATGGAAAAAAATAATATAATCACGCGATTCACAATAGAGGTAAATCCAAAAGCTCTTGGATATAACTTAGAAGTTTTCATAGAGATAAGAATTCCGAGAATGATAAGAAAAAGAGTTGCCGAGGAAATTTCAAAAATGGGAGGAGTTGATAAAGTCTGGGAGATTACCGGAGATACAGATTTGCTAATTCATGGATTTTTTAAAGATAATGACGATTTAGACAAGTTTATTTCAAGGCTTATTAAACAATTCCCAGAGATAGCAGATATAATAACAAGAGTGGTTCTACATAAGTATGAGGATTCAAAAAGACCATGGTTTTTTAAACCCCCAAAACCCAATAAAAGTTAAGAAATATAATAATAAAGTTTTATAAAGGGGTGTGTATCCTCTACTATTTTCTATTATTTTCATAAGTGGGGAAGAGTACTAACGTTGATACTTGCTACAAAGATTATCTTGAAACTCCTAAGAGCATTCCTGTAGCTATTGCCATGACCTTGACACCATTTAATAAGTCTTCAATTGATATATGTTCATCAACTACATGAGCTTGAGTTAATCTTCCCGGACCGTATACAATGCAACTGTCTATACCTGCATTATGGACTATAAACCTTTGATCATCCGTGCCCGGACTTAATACAAAGTCTGGTTCTTTATTGTATACATATTTAATAGCCTCTTGGAAAATCTTTACAAGCCTCTGATCCTTTGGAACAAGCACAGGATCTGTGGCGTATAACTCTCTTATTGAATACTTAAATTCGGGATCTATAAGAGATAGAGCTTTACATATTTCATAGATTTCTCTTCTTCCAATCTCTAAGTTTTCTTCTGGATTAAGCCTTCTATCAAAAGTTGCTACGGCCCTAGATGGAACTAAATTTGTTGCCTCTCCTGCATGGAGTGTCCCTAATGAAATTGAGGCTTTTCTCGCTTCTTCTGGAACTACAGACAATGGTGTAACTCTTTCCTTGAGTCGAGGGGCTAGTTCATATTCTATTATATTTAAAAGTTTTGCCATTTTCATGCCAGCATTTATACCCAAGTAAGGCATGCACCCATGAGCCTGTTTTCCATAAACAGTAATTTCAAATCTAAGTGCTCCTCTATGACCCAAACAAATTCTATCTGGATCTAAACACTCAGTTATAACTACATAATCAACTTCGCTTTTGGAAATTATTCCTTTTTCCACAAGGTAGTATGTCCCAGCATTCCTATTTCCTACTGTTTCTTCATCACACACCGCACTATGCTCTATTTTCCCATTTAACTTATATCCTGCCCTTTTAATCGCTTCTACTGCATATACTTGAGCAACTAGACCTGACTTTTGATCGCTAGCCCCTCTACCATAAACTTTTCCATCCTTAATCACTCCTCCAAAAGGATCTACGCTCCACCCCTGACCTGCGGGTACTACGTCAAAATGACCATTGAAATGAAGTACTGGTTTAGGCTTTTCAGTATTTAACTCTGCATATATGTTTATCCTAGGATAATCCGAAGTTGTAAAAGGTACTAACTCTTCAAATCTTTCTGGGGGAACCTCAATATACTGCACATTGTAACCGAACTCTTCAAGTCTTTTTCCAAAAAACTCAGCAAACTTTTTGTAATTAGTTCCCGGAGGGTTTTCAGTTGGTATCTTTATTAAGTCTCTTAGAAACTCCACTATTTCATCTTCCATCTCTTCTATAGAGTTAATAACATCCTCCATCCATTTTTTCATTTTTCATCCCTCCATTTGTATAATTCTTTGTACAATGTCTGAGATAAAATTCGAAAATTCTTTACTAGCATCCACATCGAATTTAACATTGCTAGACGTTATATCACTATATGAGTTCGGCCCTATCGAGAGTATAGAATCATTTACTTTAGCCAAATCATTGAAAACTGTTGGAAATGGGAACCACTCATACTCAGGAACTCTCTTGTATATTTTTACGAAAGTTTCCTCTGCTATTTTATGGATTTCTTGTTGAGGTAAGACACGCGCAGGTTGTTTAAGGATGTTAACCTCTTTTATCTTGCCTTTATCCCCTATTTTCTCTACTAAGCTTTCTATGATATCCTTTGAACTAGTCTCTGGGGGAATACTTGTTCTGAGTATTAAAGCAGCATTGCTTTTATCGTCTATTGTAACTGAACGGGGAGCAAACAATATCACCCCAGGCAAAAATACTTTCCGAAAGAACAATTCACTCCCCCGTTCTATGGGATAGTACTTGTGTTTCAAAGACATTATCTTTTTCAAAACAAGAAAAATATCCTCTATAGTAGCCTCCTGAATCCAAATGTTAGATACAATATTTGGTGTACCATTTTTAAGTAATATCTTGATCTCGGCTTCTCCATTGTGAACTGTAGAGAAGTAAAGTTCTGTCGGCTCTAACACTAATGTTGGGACTTTTGAATAAAATTCCCTTGGGAGTTCAGAGGGAGTAGTCGACAAGTAAATATCAATGCCCTTCAGGGTTGACTCAGAAGTTTTCTCAAGAGTTTCCACTAAATACATTACTGAAAACAACCTCTGAAGATATTCGATATCAAAGTTTGTTATGTTTGGAGTTGAAACAAATCGTTCTATGTATATAGCTACTTTAATTTGTTCTCCATATCTAAAGTTATGCCACCCATTTTTTTCACGATGTATTGTCAATGAAGGCCTATTGAAGTATTGCAATAAACTCTCCATACTCTTTTCAAAGATAAGATTCATTGAAACACCTCCCTTCTTATTATCTTTGCTCTTTTAATTGCCCCTACCGTTAATGAATGATAAAAGAAGTTTAATTTAACATCAATTTTCGCATCGGTAAGTCTACCTAATCCTACTATATCTGCAATTACATCCCCTATGGCGTGAAATAATGCTTCTTCATTCTCAATCCCAATCAAGAAGGGAGTTCTTGCATCTAGTATCTTTTTTGCTAAGTGCTTATCCTCTAGTCCATTTTCTCCTAACCTTATGTCCTCAATAGAATTCTTAAAGAGTTCAATGTTTAGTACAATACCACTTTCAGGTGGCAAAGGAGCTATTGTTATCTCCCCTCTATGGCCAAAAATATCAATTGTTTTAAAATAAACTTCTTGGGCAACAGTTACATAAAATTCTTTATCTGTTTTCAATCTTACAGAATCTATTATTTCCTCTAATTTTGGGCGCTGCTTACCGTCTTCTCTACCAACAACAACCTCAGGTGTCAGTCCTAATGAGTACGCAAATCTATGCTCCGGTCGTAGAAAATTCCATGTTTTATCTAATCCTAGTACTATTGCATCTGTTACTCCTAACATTCGAAGAGGGCCAAGAACATGTTCTATAATGAAACAACGCTTTTTAGTTGTAGGATCCATTATGTCAACCCTAGCATCGTATTTAACGACGTTTTCAGGTTTTGCTTCTACCCCATTTATAACAATTTTTCCTCCCTCTGGATTTTTCACCGGCAAAATTACTACGTTGCCCGAAACGATTGGTTTGCTAAGTGTTGTTATACGCATTGTATCACACTCCGTGATGTTAATGGAAAATAGTTAATATTTAAATATAAAGAAATAATCACCCCCTCATTAAAAACAAGACAAGAGCTATAACAACTCCTGCTATTCCCTCTCCCCCTAGCAAACCTGCTCCAGTAATTGTGCCAAGTTCTGAGTATTGTGGATACTTCTTGTCAATAATTACTCTCACAAGTCCTCCAAGAGCCGCTGGTACTGTTATTACCATTGGTAGGTATATTCCAATTCCAATTGTCATTGCAGGAATGTTAAATATATTCAAGACAAATCCGACTATAATACCTAACAAGAATGCGATCAAATTCGGAATTCCTTGAATCATTAATGAAACTGCATATGCTTGGGGAGCCACAAAGAACTTATCTGGACCAAAAGCTGTTGGACCATACACATCTACAAGCATTTTAAGAACGAATCCTGCTGTTAATGCTCCTACAATAGCCCCTACCAATTCACTTAGAATTTGATATCTTGGAGGAGTTTCTAGCAAATATCCCGCCTTATAGTCATTTAAAGCATCTCCAGCAATACCTACAGCAGCAGCCACGAATGCTGTGAGAAGTACTCCAGCTACAATATTTATATTAAATAAGGCCATCACAAATAGTAACACCAATATTCCAAATATCTCCATGGGATCTATCCCCGTTTGACCTGTTATTGTAGCTGCCATAATTCCAGCTACCATTGTCCCAATAACTCCAATTACTGCAGCGTACCAAGGAATGCCTGCAACTATTAAGAGTATAACTGATACTATAGCCAAGACTAGGAAATATTTTAATAATCCTCCCACTTGTTCTTTTATACTTCCAATGACATCTCTAATTCTACTTCCCAATTCTTTCACTATTATGGCAATTCCCCCTCCTATTATCAATCCAATGCCCAAACTTCTTGTAAATGCTAAAGAGGCATCTACAGAGTATCCCAGGATGTTGGTGGCTATAGGGATAATTATCAAGTATGATAAAATTGCCCCCAATGTCCATGTTCCTACGTACAAGGGACCAATTATATATCCAATTCCAGCAGCCATCGGATATAGACCTATACCCACAAATATGTTTTTAGCTGCTAGAGTGGAAGACTGTATAAGTGCAGGAATCTTTCCAAACCAATCTCTAATAGCCACAAATATGGCTGAAATCGACAAAGATGCAAACAAAGTATTTCTTTTCTTTCCTCCCACATCTCCTGCTTTTAGAGTTAAAAATGCAGCTGTTCCTATGGGATAAGGCAATTTCAATCTGATTATCATGATATCTCTTATAAACGCTGTAATCAAAGTTCCCAGTATGGCTGCACCTAGGGCTATAAGGAATATTTGGACCATAGGCACTTCGGTATGTCCTAACATCCACAAAGCAGGTATAGTGAATGCCAAACCTCCAGCTAATAATGCACCTGCTGACATTCCTGTATGGGCCACGTTAATTTCATTTAGATTGGTATTCCCTAAGACTCTTAGGAGGGTCATAGAGAGGAGGACGACAAAAATAGTAGGCCAAGGTAATGCTCCCATTCTTAAGGCCACATACATAGAACTTGCTGTTAAAATAACAGAACCTATAGCAGCAATTATCAATGTCCTCAATCTCAAAATTTCTTTTTCTGACCTAGCATATGACATTTTTTGTACTTCCTCAAGAGTTGCTAACCCTTCTTTAACAGCTACTCTTTCTTCAACTGCCATAAAATCACCATGAAATTGTTGTGATATTACACAAAAATAACTCTTTCTTTAATATATGTTAAAATTTTTAATAAACAAAATCATCATTTGGAATAGCATGATTTAATCTTTTGAAAAATTTTAACATATTAAAACAAAAATTTAATTTTAACTAATTGATAATAAAAATTGAGGTGTAAGGAATATGATGGAAGAAGATCCCAGATATAAAATTGCCACAAAAGAAGCAAAAATTGGCATTGGCCTCTCCCTGTTTTATGTAGTATGGTGGACATTATTTGGCTTTGGAATTGGAAAACGTGGGCCCACTAACTACAACTACATACTAGGCTTCCCAGATTGGTTCTTTTATAGTGTGCTCTTAGGATGGATTTTGTTTAGTATAATTGTGTATATTGTCGTTACTAAATACTTCAAGGGAGTTCCATTTGACACAACAAGTATAATGGAGGGGAAGCTAGATGAGCGAACTTAGAACTATGCCCACTATTTCAGCACTTGTATTTCTAGCATTAATCTACTTAATTGGATATTGGGCATACAGAGGTTCAAAAGGAAAAGCGTTTAAAGAGGACTGGTTAGTTTCATCGAGAGAAATTGGAGGATTTGCATTAGCGATGATGTTAACTGCAACGTATCTTAGTGCTAGTAGCTTTGTTGGAGGCCCTGGTGCTGCATATAAATTCGGACTGGGATGGGTCTTACTAGCTGCAGTTCAAATACCTGTGACCTTAGTAAGTCTATCCGTACTAGGCAAAAAATTTGCAATAGTAGCTAGGAAAGTAAATGCTATAACTGTAGTAGATATTTTAAAAGCAAGATATCAAAGTGACATAGTCACTATTATTGGTTCAGTAAGCATAGTACTGTTTTTTATTGCATCCATGATGGCACAATTTATAGGAGGAGCAACCATTTTTCAAACTATTACAGGACTCCCATATACTTATGGACTAACACTTTTCGCCATAGCGATTCTTGTATACATAATCTTGGGAGGTATGAGAGGAGTAGCATTAGTTGATACTATCTTCGGAGTTATAATGACACTCGGGTCAATAGGCTTAATAGGCGGCTCAATTATAAAAGCTGGAGGAGTAACACCAATAATCTCTCATCTACGTTCTATAGATCCTGGATTAGTAACCCCATATGGACCCAACATGAGTACTCTAAATCCCCTATGGGTAGCAAGCTTCTGGGTGCTAGTGTGTTTTGCTACGGTTGGACTACCACATGTTTCTGTTCAAGGTCTTGTCTATAGAGACTCAAAAGCTCTTCATCGAGGAATAGTAATTGGAACTATAGTAATGGGATGGCTTGTAATATCATTGCATCTTGCTGGAGTGTTTGCTAGATACTTTTTGCCCGAAATTCCTAGATCAGATTTAGCCATCCCCTTGCTAACATTGAAGATATTCCCTGGATGGTTAGCAGGAATTATTTTGATGTCAATATTAGCAGCAGCCTTAGGGACGATAGATTCTCAGTTGGTAATAACAACTGGAGCCATTGTAAAGGATCTTTATGCTACTTATCTAAGACCAAATCTTGAGGAGAGAGCACTAAGGAAATTGACATACCTAGTCACTACAGTGTTAGTTGCAATAGTTGCTTTCTCTACACTTCACCCACCAGATTTACTTATATGGTTAAACCTATTTGGACTTGGAGGGTTAGAAGCTACGTTCCTATGGCCCTATGTGTTTGGCCTATACTGGAAACGAGCAAATAAATATGGAGCCATGGCCAGTATGGGTACAGGAACGCTAACTTATATTGCTCTGTACTATAAGTATGGCTCAAACTTTTACAATCTTCATCCCATTGTGCCAGCCCTCTTAATAGGAGCAGTAGTATTCGTAATTGTAGCATTAGCTACTCCCGCCCCCCCTAAAGAGATCATAGAAAAGTTTTAGGGATGAGAGAAATGTGTAACAAAAGATTTGAAGGTAAAGTAGTTGTAGTAACTGGCGGTGGAAGCGGAATGGGGAGAGCAGCATGCAAAAAATTTGCTGAAGAAGGTGCGAAAGTCGCTGTAGTAGACATAGACATAAAAAGAGCAGAAAAAACGAAAGAGGAAATTAAGACGGAAGGAGGAGAAGCTATAGCAATTAAGTGCGATATTAGTACTGCAATGGACGTAAAAAAGATGGTTGAACAGGTTTTAAATAACTACGGAAAAATTGACATTTTGGTAAACTGTGTTGGTATTTTAGGACAAGTAGGACCAGTATGGGAAATGTCCGAAGAAAATTGGGATAGAGTAATGAGTGTAAATCTCAAAGGCATGTTTTTAGTATGTAAGGAAGTCATTCCACATATGATACAGAGAAAAAAGGGGAAAATCATAAACATTTCATCTGTCGCAGGTAAAGATCCAAATCCAAATATGGCCGCATATGATGCCTCAAAAGCTGGAGTTATAGCATTTACTAGAGCCTTAGCTTTGGAAGTAGCCCATTATAATATAAATGTTAACTGTGTAGTCCCCGGAATAACTGAAACACCATTCTTAGGACAAATGAGTGAAGAAGAAAAGAAGAGACTTGCAAGTAAAGTACCTCTAAGAAGACTCGCAAAACCTAAAGAAATAGCCGAGGTAATACTATTCTTAGCCTCAGAAAAAGCAAGTTTTGTTACTGGAGCAGCCTGGAACGTTACTGGAGGGAGATGCCCCTATTAACAACAAAGTTCGTTAGTATCGGACTTTTTTTATCTTTTTCTCACTAACATTGAAGGAGGGGTAAAATGGAAGAATATGAAGCAAAACTTCTAAAAATAAACTTGTCAAATGAAACTATTAAAGAAGCATTACTATCCCCAGAAGTCTTGAAAAAATACATTGGAGGATCTGGACTAGCAGCAAAACTCATGTACGACAGAATAAAAAAGAAAGGAAAAATAGAGCCCTTTAGTGAAGAAAACGCACTAATATTTACCGTTGGTCCACTTACTGGCACAAGATTCCCATTTTCCAGTAGATACTTTGTAAGTGCAATCTCTCCACTGACTAACATCTGGGGGCAGGCAAGTTCTGGTGGTTTTTTTGGCCCAGAATTAAGAAGAACTGGATATTACGGAGTAGTTATTGAAGGAAAATCAGACTATCCAGTTTACATAAGCATAGAAGATGAGAATGTAGAAATTAAGGACGCTTCCTATCTCTGGGGCAAAACAACCTATGAAACACAAGAAATTCTAAAAAAAGAAATTCCCAATGCTAAGATTGCATGTATAGGTCCCGCTGGAGAAAATTTGGTTAAATATGCCGCAATAATAAATGATGGAGGGCGTGCTGCTGGAAGAACAGGACTAGGCGCTGTTATGGGCTTTAAAAAACTAAAAGCAATAGTAGTAAAAGGAAGTAAAAAGCCACCAATAGAGAACGTAGAAAAATTCCAAAAAGTTGTTAAAGAGAGCATTACCGCTGCCATGAATTCTTCGGCAAGAGAAATTCTTCATAAATATGGCACAAGTGGTATGCTTGAGGCACTAGTAGAGCTTGGAGATACTCCAATTAAAAACTTTACAATGGGAGAGTGGGATAGAGAAAAAGTACAAAACATTTCAGGGCAAACAATGGCAAAGACTGTGCTTAGAAAGCAGTATCACTGTGAAGCATGCCCAGTAGGATGCGGAAGAATAGTAGAATTACCAAATAAAGAGAAAAAGATTGTAGATGGGCCCGAATATGAAACAGTTGCAGCATTTGGAACATTAGTTTTAAATGATGACCTAGTAACAATATTAAAGGCCAACTATATGTGCAATGCCTATGGACTAGATACAATATCAACAGGCGTTACAATTGCCTTTACTATAGAATGCGTAGAGAGAGGTATTTTAAGTGAAACTGATGGATTAGAAATCTCATGGGGGAATGACAAAGCAATTTTACAGCTTATTGAAAAGATAACCAAGAGAGAAGGAATTGGTAATTCATTGGCAGAAGGAGTAAAAAACATAGCACAACAACTAAATAAAGAATCCAATGAATTTGCAATGCACGTGAAGGGATTAGAACTTCCCATGCATGATCCACGAGCGTTTGAATCTTGGGCTCTTGCTTATGCAACTTCAAATAGAGGCGCATGTCATACTTATGCTTCTACATACTACATTGAAAAAGGATTAACCTTCCCAGAAATTGGACTGCCAGAACCTTTGGACAGGTTTGAGATCAAATCAAAACCAAGGGCAGTAAAACTTATTCAAGATATGTGCGAATTTTTAGATGCACAAGTGATGTGTAGATTCTGCTTATATGGTGGAACTAAACTACCTACTGTAATAAAGGCATTAAATGCAGTAACAGGAGAAGAAATTACTATAGAAGAAGTCATGAAAATTGGAGAGAGAATTTTCAACACAAAGAGAGTTATTAACAACCTTCAAGGAATACGAAGAGAGCACGACAACCTGCCTCCTCGAATCTTTAAACCCCTCGATCCCCCCGGAGGAACTTACGGACACGTTCCAGAACTTAACCACAATCTCCAAGAGTACTACAGATTAAGAGGATGGAATGAAGATGGAACTGTTTCCAACGAAAAATTACGAGAGCTAGAAATTGAATAAAGGAGGTCAAACGAAAATGAAAAAATATAAAATTGCAGTTATCCCTGGGGATGGAATAGGGCCCGAGGTCATTCAAGAAGGCGTTAAGGTGCTTGATACTGTCTCTGAAGTAATTGGGATAACTCTTGAATGGGAATATTTCCCGTTTGGAGCCGAGTATTATCTAACCACTAGAAAATTGCTATCAGAGGAAGACTTAAAAACTTTAGAAAGCTTTGACGCCATATATCTAGGAGCTGTTGGTGATCCACGAATAAAACCTGGAATCCTCGAGAAGGGTATTGTGTTAGCCATTAGGTTTTACTTTGATCAATATATAAACTTAAGACCAATAAAGCTATTACCCGGGGTAAGAGGAATATTAAAAAATAAAACTTCTGAAGATATAGACTTTGTAATTATAAGAGAAAACACAGAAGACTTTTATATTGGGATTGGAGGGCAAGTTAAACACAGAAAAACAAAAGAAGAATTAGAAGTAGTACGACAGCTTTATAAAGTAAAATTTGACTTGGATGTTGATATTTCTTCCGATACTACAGAACTTGCATATCAAATTGGGATTATAAGCAAAGAAGGTGCTAAACGGACAGCAAAATACTCTTTTGAGTACGCTCTTCGGGACAATAGATCAAAAGTCACGTTTGTTGATAAAGCTAATGTCCTCACACACATATACTCACTCTGGAGAAAAAGCATTGAAGAAGTAGTCGCAGAATACCCTAGTATAAGCTACGAATTCGAATTTGCGGACGCTATGGCAATGCATCTTGTAAGAGCCCCAGAAAGATACCAGATAATAACTGCCCCAAACTTATTTGGAGATATACTTTCTGACTTAGGAGGAGCATTGATGGGAAGTTTAGGTCTTGTTCCAGGAGGGAACATAAATCCTGAAGGAGTGAGTATGTTTGAACCAATCCATGGCTCAGCTCCAAAATATAAAGGAAAGTTTATCGTTAATCCAATAGCAACAATATGGGCGGGAGCTCTTATGCTGAGAGAACTGGGGGAAGAAAGAGGATACAAGCTTGTTCTTAATGCAATTGTAGAAGTTCTAAAGGAGGGAAAAGTTAAAACTTATGACCTTGGTGGTAATAACAAAACATACGAAGTAGGGGATGAAATAGCAAGAAAAGTTAAAGAATTGGGGCTAGATGGCTCATGAACCCTTTAATTTTAACATTTTTAAAATATAAGATCCATGCAGAGTGGGAATAAAAACATTTGCTGACGAGCTAGAAAAGAGTAGTATAGATTTTTAATATTTTCTTAATATAATTTTCACCCTCCCATTATGGGTGGGAACATTACAATCACATCTCCATCTTTAATAGTTTCATTAAAGTTTACATACCTACCATTTTTTATAATATTAATATCCCCATTTATACTTTGTTTGAACTTTTTGTTCTTTAGAGTTGGATGCCTTGATTTAATAAGGTCTACCAATTCCTCAACTGTGATTTCTTCTTTGTTAATTTCATATTCTTCTTCTGAAACATGAACAATCTCAACAAGATAAAACAAATAGCGAACTTTTATTATCAATTTTCCCACCTCAAAAATATTTTTATAATTCTAAATTATTTCAAAAAATATAAGATAAAAAGACCTCAATTTTGGTTTGTTATCAATAGATAATCCCCTCACTACTCTTGGATGGTGGTGTATCCGTCTTTTCTGCTTCCTTGTCTGCTACCTTTAATGCCTCATCTAGGATATCTATCGCTTCATCCACTTGTTCTTTAGTTATTGTTAATGGAGGTGCAATTAGGAGCTGTATGTACCAGTTAACAACATATAATCCACGCTTTCTTGCTTCAGCAGCGATTTTGTCATTCATTAAAGGTCTAACGAATTTATCAGACTTTACATTGAATGGTTCTTTTGTTTCTCTATTTTTAACTGTCTCAAGTCCCCAGAAGTGTCCTAACCCTCTAACATCCCCAACACATGGATGGTCTTCTGCTAGCTCATACAGTCTCTTTCCAAGGTATTCAGATACTTTTTGAAGTCTTCCGCTTTCAAAAAGCTTCTTGTATTCCTCCACTGCAGCAGGGAGGGCTGACAAGGCAAGTGGATGATGAGCATAAGTGTGCCCATGACTGAGAACATTCTCTTCAAAATAGTCCCTAATCTCCCTAGTAGTTGCAGTAATTCCAAGTGGAGTATATGCACCAGTTGCTCCCTTAGCAGTAGTTAAAATATCTGGCACAACTCCCCAGTGCTCTATGGCAAATGGCTTTCCTGTTCTATACCAACCACTCATAACTTCATCCACAATAAAGAGTACATCATTTTCATCACAGATTTCTCTGACCATCTTATAATACTCTTTTGGCGGGACAATGATGCCATTAGTGCCCACAACTGGCTCAAGAAGAACTGCCGCGACGTTACCCTCTTCTTTTATCATATAATCCAAGTACCTAACACATGCAAGATCACATTCGGGATATTTAAGACCGAATGGACACCTATAGCAGTAGGGATCTGGAGCATGTCTCACTCCAGCTATTGTAGTTCTAGCTCGTTCCGCCCACCATCTCCTCGGATCTCCTGTTAGAGTAATACTAGCAGCTGTTGCACCATGATACGAATGATATCGAGAAATTATTTTGTATTTACCCTCTTTTTCAAAGTATAATCTCGCAATTTTTACTGCAGCTTCATTTGCCTCGGTTCCGCTTGTTGAAAAGAAAAACATTTCTAAGTTTTCTGGCATCACTTCTAATAGGGCTTGTACAGCTTTGGCTTTTGACTCCTCAATAAACCCCGGTGCCACATAAGGTAACTTCTGAGCCTGCTCACAGATTGCGTTTATGATTGCTTTGTTTCCATGACCGAGGTTAGAACACATGAGTTGAGACGAGAAATCCAAGTACCTCTTCCCAGTGTGATCCCAAAAGTACGCCCCCTCTGCTTTTGTGATAAATAGGGGAGATTTCCAAGCTTTTTGTGCTCTCCATGTTCCATATGTATGATCTACAATTAGTTTTATTTTTGCCTTTATATCTTCTTCCATTTGAGATCCCACCTTTAAAGCAAATATTCAAATAAAAACTTGTACAAGGTTTATTTAAATATAGCTTTTTGTCTTGTAAAAGATTTTCAATAAGATACACCACCTATTCTACGTCCGGCCAATGTTTCTTTAAAAAACCTATAATTCCCAGAACAATCTTTTAAATTTGAACACTCTAATTTTGTAATAGGTGATAAACTATGAAGGGATATGCTGGAAAAATATTATATCTTGACTTAAGTGAAAAAACATCAAAACAAAAGAAACTAAAAAAAAAGTTTGCCCGTAACTATCTTGGTGGCGTTGGATTCGGAGCAAAGATATTATATGAAGAAGTCAAACCAAAAACAGACCCACTTTCTCCAGACAATGTACTAATAGTTACTGCAGGACCAATCTCCGGAGTGCCATTCATGGGAGCTGGTAGAACAACATTTGTAAGTAAATCCCCACTCACTGATGGATGGATGCATAGTAACATGGGAGGAAGCTTTGCTGCACATATGAAGTTTGCAGGATATGATACAATAGTAATCAAAGGAAAAGCAAGTGAACCAGTAATGATAAAAATCGATGATGAAAATGTAGAAATACTTCCAGCTGAGGAGTTATGGGGAAAAGGAGCAATTGAGGCCCAAAAAATTGTTAAAGAAAAATATGGAAAACAATACGACACATTTGCCATAGGCCCTGCTGGGGAAAATTTAGTTAAATATGCTTGTATAATAGGTAGTGGAGCAAGAGCAGCTGGTAGAGGTGGGTTAGGAGCCGTAATGGGATCCAAAAACTTAAAACTCGTAGCAGTAAAAGGTTCCAAAAAAGTAGAAATAGCTGACCCCGAGGGATTCAAAGAATTTAGAAAAGAATTTACAGAGAAAATAACTAAA
>Ga0190363_1000881_pt1 | contig 17942 bp, 26 predicted proteins | sample 48721867_MG_FD_161272 | JGI IMG/M metagenome (GOLD analysis project Ga0190363, IMG submission 161272) | Hydrothermal vent microbial mat bacterial communities from Southern Trench, Guaymas Basin, Mexico - 4872-18-6-7_MG | ecosystem: Environmental > Aquatic > Marine > Hydrothermal vents >... | reverse complement strand
GGATGCAATATAAAAAGCCAGTTGGGATTTGGATTAGGGTATCAACAGAGGATCAGGCAAAGGGGGAGAGCCCTGAGCACCATGAAAAGAGGGCAAGATACTATGCCTATTTCCAAAGGATGGGATGTAAAAGAGGTCTATCACCTTGAAGGTGTCTCTGGAAAATCCGTCTTAAATCACAAAGAGGCAAAGAGGATGATTGAGGATGTAAAAACTGGCCGTATAACTGGCCTTATCTTTTCAAAGCTTGCAAGGCTTGCTAGAAACACAAAGGAGCTTTTGGAGATATCTGAGATTTTTCGAGAAAATGGGGCAGACCTAATCAGCCTTCAAGAATCAATTGATACCTCTACCCCTTCTGGAAGGCTATTCTTTACCGTTATTGCTGCCTTGGCCCAATGGGAAAGGGAGGAGATAGCTGAGAGGGTAGCTGCCTCAGTGCCTATTAGGGCAAAGTTAGGCAAGCCTTTGGGTGGCCAGGCACCATTTGGTTATCAATGGAAGGATAAAAAACTTATCCCAGATCCAAAAGAGGCACCAGTAAAACGGCTAATTTACGAGTTTGTCGATAGTCAAAAATTACAGCAAGCTAAAGGCCAAGAACCAAAGAAATTATTTGAATTACTAGACAAACCACAATTCTATGAAAAGAGTATTCTTTAATCCCGCCCCATGGCCTCTACGTATTGTTCTCCCTTCTCTGTAAGTCTGTAAAGCCCTTTTCCAGCCCCTCTTTCCATAAAATTGTATTTATAGATTGCATCCCATATTTCCTGGGGGTATGTCGCTGATAGGGGCAAATTTAGAGATTTATAGCATAGCCTTAGGTCCTTTTGGGAAAATTCGGGCTTGTTCTTAAAGTGTTTTAGATAATAGGCAAAGAAGGTTGCCGTAGCCACCCTGGTCTTGGGTCGCTTTTTGTTATAGGTCTCACGCAGTCGCCCATCAAGGTTTTCTCTCAAATTTTCTATTTTTGTCTCTTCCTGCTCAGGTATTTCCCGCCTTGTATTGATTACAGGTTGCCCTCGTTCTGTCTCTCCTTCATTTTCAACGTTTGTTAAAGGAGGTTTTCCCAAGAGATGAGGAATAATCTCTTTACTAACATAGTCCCAGGTATCCCTGGCCAGAGGTTCTGGCCCCTCAATTGTGAAATCTAGATCGAATAAGGATATCTTTAGCTTAACAGGGCACTGTTGCATAACCTTTCCCCCAACGTCTTTTTAGGACTCTTAAGGAGACAATTTCTTCTAACACGGTTATTGCTATTTGTCAATGTGGTGGATAGGTATCTACTTCCTGTAAAAGAAGAAGGCGTGTGGGGAGAATTCATTAAGAAAGTCCTAAGGCATTGGGTAGGCGAAATTTAGTGCCAAATGCGGTTTTTTATGCACCAAAATAGATATGGTTTATTTTCACACATCTGGTAGTTGTTTTTACATGAAGAGGACAACCTACACGGTTACGCTTATGGTTTTGATCCTCTTGCTTTTACTCATTATGCGGGCATTCCCTCTCAAAAACACTCCCACTGCACATCAAGCTTCTCAAGCCTATAGGGAAGTTCCATTCATCACCCCTGCCCTGGGGGAAGGGACAACTACCATTAACACTACTGGGATAGTGATATACCTGCCCTTCCAGGGGGGTCGTTACGCTATACAGGCATCAAACGGCGTCATTTATTTTCCCCTAAATCTTCCACCTGAGTTTAAGAGACATAACTTTCCCGTGGCCTTTAGAGGGAAAACAATGCCTCAAATCCAGAGTTCTATAAGATGGGCCATACCCATTAAGATTATAAAAATTGTAAGGTTTAAACCGGGAATTTCAGAGGAAAGCAATACTTTGCGTTAAGGGGTATCAACATGAAACTACCCGAGGAAATAGTCAGTCTATGCCACCAGCACGGCATCTATGCAAAGGTGGTCTACGTACCCGGGGTACGCTCCTCTAGAAAAGAGAAGAGGAGGAGGATACTGCGGGCCCTGCTGGAAGAAATGGAGAATCTATATGAGGACCACCTTGAGACCTTTCAGACGGTTCCACGTTGCTTTAACGTGAGGGATATTCGGGCCAGGTACTCGATTTCTAGCAATCTTGCCTCAATTGTAACCAGAGCTGCACTTAGAACCTGGCACCGGTGGTTTAATAAACACGAAAAACAAATATTTTTTAATCTATCACCTTCATTAAAACCAGAATATATGCGGATACGAAAACAACTAAGACATGGAGTGGAGCCATCAGGCAGTAAGGACCTGATTGAGAAGGCCAGACAGAGCATCCAGAACTGCCCCTGGCATAGGTTACCTAAAGTGTTGAAGAAACCACAAATAACAATAACACTGGATGCCAGCAGCAAATGGGATATTGAGATATACAACTGGCTGAGGAATGCCCCACGCATATCCTGGCCTCTGCTTGTAAGGAAGGCCATAGTGGAGTACCTCCGCTCATACAAAGACGGACTTCCACCTGTGTCCCTAACAGAGAGGCCAACCACCCAGCGGCAGAATTCCTGGCCTTAAAACTGCCCGTTTTTTAAAAAAATCATAGACCTAGATTTTCGTGCCATTTTACCGCTGTTTTGGCACTTTTTTAACATGGGGCAAAAAACTGATGGAGACAAAGGGCTTCTCAGTTATGGTGATAATTTTGTGCAGCTTCTCCTACAATATGGCACTATTGCATGATAGAGGAAAGGCAGCATAAATAAAGGGTTTCTAAGTTGTGGCTATCTTTTCGTGTCATGTTACCCCTATTTTGGCACTTTTTAAGGGATAGCAAAATAACAAATTAACCTGCTCAGATACTCTGTTACCGAAATTCTTAAGAAGAGAAATACCCCTATAATTCAGCAAAAAACAGAGGTTAAATTTTGCCTCCCTCCTAAGTGCCCGATAAACCGTGTAAATGAGACCGCTAAAAACAGCAAAATTGTTACTCCAAACCTTAGAATGTGTCCCATATGAATATATGTTACCAGCTGCCCGTTGTGGTAGAGGAACCCCCAGGGGAAAAATATGTAATGAGAACGAACAGGGTTTTTGTGCCACAAACCACTTTGGACTGCACTAACGCAGGAGGCTCACCACCATTCCACTTTATCCCCTGCCTCATACGGGAAGACCTCTTCCTCTGGATGAAAAAGCTCTCTTATTGCCCCTAAAGAAGGTACACACAATACCCTACTAGGGCTAGGCTGCCTGGGAGGGCCAGGGGCTTGCCCTGTCCGAAGGTTTGGCTTGTATTGCCCGGCTTCAGGTATCCGTTTTTTAGCTGGCCCCGTTACAGGGCCAGCTTTATGGTGAAAGTAGGCTACCGGCCGTCTGTACACGAGTCTACCCATATCTAACCCGGTCATAGCTATGATTTGGCTCCTTAGTACATGTCAGAAAGTAAGTCTTCGCTTCCTGTGAAAGACTTACTTTACAGGAGCCAGGGATGAGGACAGCAACCAGGTGCCTTGAGGGTATGCAGGGTGGGATAAGTCTTATGCCTGGAACGTATATAAGGCAGATGCCCTATTCTCCCCCATGGTGTTGCAGGGTTGTCAACAGTGGTTCACGGCAGATCATATTGCAGAAACTAAGGCCGCAGGGACAGGGGGCCCTGGTGAAGGTATTGGTAAAGGTAAAATAGTCTCGAAGGAGGCTAATGGTGTACAGGGTTACTATCTATACCGATGGGGCCTGTTCGGGCAATCCCGGCCCAGCAGGGATTGGGGTTGTGCTTATCTGTAACGGGCATAAAAAGGAAATATCTCAGTATATTGGACAGGCTACCAATAATATTGCTGAAATTAAAGCAGTAATTGTGGGTCTCTCGTCTCTTAAGCATCCTGAAAAGAGCTGTGTCAGGCTCTATACTGATTCCCAGTGGGTTGTGGGGGTTCTCACTCAAAACTGGAAGGTCAAAAAGAATGTGAAGCTGGTTGAGGAGGCTAGAAAGCTAGCTGCCAGGGTGGGCAAACTGGATGTGGTTAAGGTTAAAGGGCACGCTGGTAATGAATTTAATGAGCTAGCTGATAGGCTGGCCAGGAATGCTATTAAAACAGGCCAGAAAAAATTTACTCAAGGCAATTAAAGCGCTTCACAATTAAGTGAAAACGCTTTTTAAATAAAAAAAGAAGGAGGATGAGATAAGTGAGTATTAAAATTACTAACCAGGGATTTAGGGGAGAGGGAATTTATATCGGAAGGCCAAGCCCATATGGAAACCCATACCCAACTAAGAAGAGCCGATTTTCAGACAAGGTATATCCTTTGAGGGAAAGTTTGAAAATGTATGCGAAAAAAATTGACAAGGGAGAGATAGATATCTCTGAATTGGTCGAGAAATACAAAAATGAAGGTTCTTTGGTTTTGGATTGTTTTTGCACAAACAGAGTTATTCAAGATATAAGCGACATTGAACTTGAGAAATGCGTGTGCCACGGCGAGGTGCTAGCTTGGTATATTCTTAAGCGTGTTATTCAATTGAAAAAAGAGGTATAATAGAAAAAAGGCCAAAGCTGCCCTAAGGAAAGAAATCAGCGAGATTTTGTAGTTGGGGCAGCACTTTTACCATTATGCCTTCTTGAATCAGTCTAACTTCTTGGCACAAGCCTTGTAAGGGGCCGGGTCTTCCAGACTAACTACAAAGCCTAAAAAAAGGAGGAAACTTATGGGTGATATGCTTAGATGCAATGTACCACTTGGGATTGTTAAAAAATACCTGGTAATGAAAACAAAGGCAAATATTTGCAGAAGTAATAATCCAAAAAGAACAGCAGGAGATATTTCAGGCAGCCAAAAAGAGCCTTCCTGACCTTCTGGTTGTCAATGGAAGTTTTTTAAAGATGAAAAGGCAAAACGACTGATTTTTTTAAATTTAAAAAGGCATATCTGAGAACGCTTTTGTTTTTTAAGTAGGGATAAGAGGAACTGCAGTAATTAGGTCTTTAAAAGAGGTGTGCTATGAGGCTGCGTCTCAACATGGTTGTATTCAGAGTTCAGGACCGAGCCAATGCCCGGCTTATGCTTCAAAAGGCAGGTTTTGAACCCAGGGAGATCCTTGTAAGGGTAAAGCCGCTTCCAAGGGTTAACAGGTTCGTCCTTTATAAGGGGCATGGGCTGGCGGTATCAGTGAAGGAGAACCATGCAGTTGCACAGCCTGAGTCCTTGGACCAGACCTTTTGTTTTCCTGAGCAAACACCTGACTTTATCAAAATCCTTAAAGCCCTTAAAGGATACCTTGTTCCCGAACATATTGCCTTTGTTATAGAGAAGGAGGAAAAAGGAGTGTTTTCCTCATGGTGCTCGATTCTCAGCACTCTCAGCAAAAAGGGCTTTAAGACTGGAAAGTACGGTATTGGGCTTATGCTATCGGGTAAGGAGATAAGAATAGAATGCTTTTCATCACTGGGCATGTGGGTAATTTCCTTTGATCATGTTAAAAGCCCAAGTCCCCGCAGGTTCGGGGAGGGTTTTCCAATGAACATAGAGGCTATAAAAAAGGCAATAAACTGGCTTTGCCAGAGTATCTAGTTAAGTAAAAACTTATCTAGCGGGCCTTTTTATTCCTTCCTGGCTGGCCTATCCTTTTCTATTTCCTTCAAGTTTAGCCGTGCTAGGGGTGGTTTGGCCTTAGAGTTCTTTGTCTTTCCCATCAAAACGAGAAAAACAAAGAAGGAGGTATAGATGGAACTCATTTTTGAACCATTGACCACACCACATTTAACCGAGAGGTATGTTGGTGAGTTGCTGCCTCTCAAGGAGCTCTCACCTGTGCTGCTGAGGGGCCCAAAGGGCCAGGGTAAGACCATGCAGGTGTTTGCCTATGCCATGGAAAACGACTACAAGCTGCTGATATTTGAGGCCTCTGAGGAGGCCAGATACGGCCAGATTATTGGTCAGTTTGGCCTTAAGGGGAGGGAGGCCTATTTTTCTCTTGGTATTATTCCTACGGCTATCCAATACGCAAACAGTGGTGAACGGTTCATACTGCTTATTGAGGAACTTAATGCGCTTTCACCAGCTGCCCAGAAGCAATTAAATGCGTTCCTTGATATCAAACAGGGGGTAACGGTAAAGGAAATCGGCCAGAGATTTGAGTTCCATAATAACTCTGATGATTTTCTCATTGTGGCCACCATGGCACTGACATTCTACGGTGGTGTATTTGAATTAAATGAGGATCTCAAATCCAGGTTCAATATCGTATCAGTAGGATATCCACCAGAGGACATTGAGAGGCAGATACTGTCTCAGCATACCCCCGACAGTGAGCTTGCGTCAAAACTTGTTACTCTGGCAACCCAGACAAGGACATCTTCGTTTGTATATCAACTCTCCACCCGTGATCTGGTTAGGGCTGTGAAGGTTATAAACAGACTTGGCCTTAAGTGGGGGCTTAAGGTTCTTGAAGGAAAGTTTGAGGAAGAGGACAGGAAGACGTTTTGGGAAAGGGTGGCAGGGATATTTGGGGAGGTCAAGTAATGGAAAAGTTATTTACCACTGATAGTTTCTGGCATCAGTGGAGGATTTACAGGGACCTGATATATATCCTAAAAAGGGAACGGCTGGACAGCTGCTCCCTTAAGGAACAGAGACCCTCAGGGATTGAGCACTACAGAGAGAAGGAATTGACCTATTTTTACAGACTTTTCTGTTATTCCCTGTCTAAGAACACACCCTACCATACTGTGGCCACCCTTCTTGACATCTTCAGGTGCCAGAGGCTGATGCATTACATCTACCCTGGGTTTTCACAGATAAAACCGGAACAGTATATCTCTGTACTGAATGAATACGCTTCTATTTCCACAGAGGGGCTGTGTCGAATGCTTGTCAGGTGCTGGTGCGGGGAGAGGGCAAGACATGACCTGATAAATGCAACAATCTCCAAACTGAGGAGAAGGCTTGTTTCAAGGGCATGGATAGAAAAAAGGGCACAGGAACTGGTAAGCTTATTTGGCAAGGAGGATAAGCCAGAGGATACCACGATAACCGGATTGCTTGAGGTCTCTCAAACGGAGGATCTTGGTTTCTCCGTTACTAGCAGCAAACAGGATAGCCAGACTGGTGGCCAGGATGAGGGGCCTGGAACTATTGAGGAATATCTACAAGGCTGGGTAGGGCAGGATAGTGCAGCTTCCAAGGAGGGACCTACTGCAGAAAGGTCAGGGGAAGATGTAGAAACAGAAGGGGCAGCGGGAGAGGATGTAGATGATGCCCCTTCGGAGATAGCTGATACCAGGGAACTTCTTGCCTCCTATTTCAGGGTCATGCAGCGGATGAGAAACGCCTACAGAAAGGACAGGGGAAGGTATGAGAATGTTTATGCAAGGGTTAAGTTTGACCAGAATGAACCGGAGCCAAAAATTAAGGTATCACCAGAAGACAGGCAAATTGCAAAGATTTTAAGAAGGATTGTTCTTACGACAAAGTTAAGGGAAGACTGGGATATGACCGGGACTGCACTTGATGTAAAAAGATATGTAAACCTTTTGGCCTCTGACAATGCAAGCCCAGAGGTCTTTAAAGTGTCCTCTCTTAGACAGGGCGGGAAGGTAGTATTTCTGGCTGATGCCTCTTGCAGTATGAAGGAATATTATGATCTTGAAGCAAGGGTATACTCAGTCCTTAAAGAGGCCTTCTCGGGCTATATAGAGTTTGATCTATTCTGCTTTGATTCACCGGAACGTGGCATAGTTAACATCAGGAGAAGGTTTTATGACGGTGATCTTACGCCAGTTGTCTTTGCCGCAAACTATATTGTTAACTGGATGCTTGCGTTTTCTTCTCAATACAGCCAGCAGGTTTTGGTTCTCTTCAGTGATATGGAAGAGAACGTAAGCAGATACCGCGGGTTTAAGGAGGGGCTTGAGCCCCTTCTGCGCAAGGTTCAGAAGAGCAGGATCAAAATTGTTGGGGCAATTCCTGCCGATGAGTATGGCAATTCACATTCTGTTATTTTTAGGAGGTTTTTCCCCTCTGTGGCCATTTGCAGAGAAGGCGTGGGGGAGCTTACTCAAGACCTGATAAGGCTCCTTCGCGCGATAAGGGTTACCTAGACAAAGAAGGATGGAGGTAATAAGGATGAAGCATGCATTTGGTGATATGTTTTCTATGGTTAACCGTGGCAGTAATGATATTGTCTGTGTAACCACAAATGGAACCATAACCAAGTCAAATGAGCTTGTCATGGGCAGGGGTAATGCCCTGCAGGCTGCAAGGCTGTTTCCATCTCTTAAGACAAAGGCGGCTTTAATGCTTCTTAAATACTTTAAGCCGCAGACCTACACCCCGGTAAATCTTATGCCAAACAAGGAGAAATTTAGAAGGTCATGGAAGGTCATAGTCTATGGCTTCTTCTATTCGGAAGAGCTACCCGTAGCGCTTTTTCAGGTTAAGAAGCACTTTGCCGAATATGCAGACCCTGGATTGATTAACTTTTCTACTGCAATGCTTAAGGCATATGCACTTGAAAACCCGACAAGGACAATTCACCTGCCTTTTCCTGGTATTGGATTTGGGGGGCTTTCGGTTGAGGAGGTTGAGCCATTACTCAGGGCTTTGCCAGATAATGTGTGTGTGTGGAGAAAGGCCAGATAGGCAGGATTGAGGTAAAAACTGGTTGGTCTTTCACCAAAAAGTTCTTTGTCTTTCCAGTCAAAAATCAAAAAGTAAAGAAAAGCCTTAAAAGCGCTTCCAACTAAGTGAAAACGCTTTTTGGAGGACAATATGAAGGTTTTTTGCTTTAAACAGGAGGAGGCCAAGTGCCCGGGGTGCGGATGGCGTACAGCCAAGTTTTATGTCTTGGCTGAAGACCCCGGGGAGGCGAGGGCAGTTCTTGAGCGGGGCGAAGGCCTCTGCGGCGAATGTATGGCTGAACTCCTTTCTGAAGGAGCCTACTCAATAGACGAAAGACCCGTTTTTGCCATTAACAGAGAGGATGTCCAGGCGGTAGCCAAAGGGATAGCTGGCAGGGAGCTTACAGAGGAGGAGCTGAGGCGTGTAAAGAAGGGCATAGAGTTTGGGCTTGAGTGCTGGGAAGAGGTTGTGAGGGCAGCAATTAAAGCGCTTGGCAGTTAAGTGAAAGCGCTTTTTTAAAAACTTTTAAGAGGAGGCCAGCATGGCAGGACAAAACCAACAAAACGGGCAGAGGGCATACAGGGACACCAATATTGTCGTATTTACAGGAAGGGTTGGGACTGACCCTGCCCTTCGCTATACCCCAAACGGGATGCCTGTGTGCCAGATAAGGGTTGCAATCGCAGAGGGGGAGAAGACCAACTGGGTAACGGTTGTAACCTTCAACAAGGTAGCAGAAACTGCAAATCAGTACCTTAAGAAGGGCAGGAAGGTCTTGATTGAGGGGCGTCTGCATACCAATGAGTGGGAGGCACAGGATGGCAGCAGGAGAGCAAGGGTAGAGGTATATGCAAACAGGGTAAGATTTCTTGATGTCCCCAAGGCAGGGGTGGCAGAGGGGGCAGAAGGACTAGAGGAAGGAGAGCCAGTTCCTGATGAAGAGGATATTCCCTTCTAGCATTGGTATAAAGGCCGCCTTCGGGCGGCCTGAGGCTTTCAGGAGGAAGACATGCATGCACTACACACAGTACTGCTGAAGATAACCAATGTTTTGCAGGACTGGGAGCTTGAGCTTGTCAAACGCCTTGAAGGTAGGAATGTGAGGGAACTGGGAGAATCGGAAAGGAGGATGGTTGAGGTCTGGGCAAAGCGCATTGCAGATAGGGCCTGCCTTTTGGTGAAGGCCCTTGCCTGTCCTAAGGCATGTGACTACTTTTCGCTGGCTAAGCGGAACCTTCCAGAAAACTGTACAGGAGGGTGCCTTCTTGGGGTATTTCGGGAATTTAAGGAAGAACTGGAAAAGGCCATAAAGGCAAGAGAAGATGTGGTACTTGAACTTGCCAGGGAGTGTTTTGATGAACCGCTTGATGTAGCAGGGGTAGAGAGACTCCTTAAGGATGATGGGGATATGCTTCTGGCCCACAAGATCAGGAAAATAGGGCAGCTTCTCTGTGGTGAGTGGGTCTTTGAGGCACTCTTTTTCTCAGGGCCTGACCTTAGCTCAAGGCCTTCAGCAAAGACCATGAAGAGCGTTGCCGGGGCCCCTCATGAGTTTGCCCTAGTTTTCTTTGACTTTCACGATTAGGGAGGGGGAAATGAGTTATGTAAAAGAGATTGCAAAGATCAGAGACACCCTTGAAAAAGAAGCAAATGCCATGCTTTCCAGGATGTCCATATCCAGCGAGGTTTTTCCTCTCCACATCAAGTACAGGGATACAGAGATGTCGTATGCAGTTGAGCAAACAGAAGGAGAATGTCACCTCATCCTTATTGATAGCCTGACAAAAGAGCCTATGTACGGTATGGATGTTGACTGTATAGACCTTGAGGAACTTGCTGGAATTGCCGATGCGCTTGCGCAAATGCAGAGCGATAAAAGTGCCTGATTGCTGCTGTTTGTTCCTGGGAGGAGATGTAGATGCAAGAAAAAAAGAAGGATAAGCTGATTTGGTGGGTCAAATGCCCACATTGTGGGCTGGAGCTGCATATTGCTGATCTAGGATGGGAGGTTGTTGAAAAAGGCCAAAAAGTTTACGTTAGCTGTCCTGATTGCGGGACTTACATTAAAAAAATTGTAGGCAAAGACCTAGGTAAGTTGGTGAAACCAAAACGTAAAGGTGCTTCTGTTTCAGTTAAGCAAAAAACTAAAAGAAGGAGGCGTAAACTTCTTGGTATAAGCACGGACAGTGATTTTGTGAGGCTTGTCTATGAGGTTGATGAAAATAGGGTGCTTGTGCAGTCGTTTCTGAGTGTGAAGGGGAGGAGATTTAAGATACTTGAGAAGGTTTACAAAAAGGAAGAGGTAAAGGGTTTTCTCTGTAAGTTAACAAAAAATTAAAACCAGGAGGAGAGCTATGGAAGCCTTGGTAGATGTCAAGCAAATAGGAATAGACGAGGAGTCCCTTCAGATTACCATTACCCCTAAGGCAGGGACTCCTCAGGAGGCAGAGGAGTTAAAGAAGAAAATAAGGGAGATTTCAGGGATTAAGGGGCCGGCATATGTCCGTGCAGTTATTACCGCATACGAGATAGAAAAGTGAGAAAAGTAAATGACGCAATAAATGAAATTCTGGCAGAAGAGGAATACTTCCTTAAGAGAGACGGTTTTATCCTGCTAAGGATCCAGGACATAGCAAGAAAGATGCATCCACACTATTGGAAGCACAGAGACAAAATCCTAAGGGAGATACATGAATGGGCAGAGCAACATCCAACACACTCAGAGTGGACAGACAAAAAAGGAAGAAAATATAAGGTGGGATACGGGGAACAAATGCATCCTATTTACGGGACGTTTAAGGAAAACGGGGACACAGACATCTTAGAGCTAGTGAGGGTGAGATGAAGAATAACTGGATCAACATTGGGGGGATTACCCCCCTTTCAACAATTGATTACCCTGGGTTGTTGGCAAGTACAATCTACACCCAGGGATGTAATTTCAGGTGCATTTACTGCCACAACTACAATCTAGTCGAGTACAGGGAGACCCCTTTGAGCTATGAATACGTAAAGTCATTCCTTGAGTCAAGAAGGCGGATGATTGACGGGGTGGTGATCTGTGGAGGAGAGCCTACCATACACAAAGACCTTTCCTTTTTCTGCAAATTGCTCAAGGAAATGGGGTTTTTGGTAAAGCTTGATACAAATGGAAGCAACCCTAGGGTACTAGAATCCTTGATTAACAACAAGCTGATAGACTTTGTGGCAATGGACATAAAGGCCCCGTGGGAGAAGTACCACAGGATTATTGGCATAGACTTTCCCTTAGAGAGACTTAAAAAGAGTGTTGAGATCATCAAGGAAAGTGGGATTCCCTATGACTTCAGGACAACCGTTCACAGCAAGCTTCACACCATCGAGGACCTTAAAAAGATTGCCGCTGTCGTTGGCCCAGGGCATAAGCTGACTCTTCAGCTCTGCAGGCCCACGGAGCGTTTCAAAGAGAAGAATGCCTACGGCCGGCACACACTTGAGCAGATGGCAAAGGAGCTTGGGATAGCTGCCTCTGTTGTCTAACTTTCTCCTGTCAAACTGCTTTTCTGATAGTGAAAAGCAGTTTTTTGTTTTCAAGGAGGTTTTATGTTTGTCCCGCACAGGAAGATAATGTCTTATGTAAACCGCCTCATAGAGGCAGGGTATGAGGTAGAAATAGACTTTTTATGGGACAGAGAGGAATATGCAGAGGCAGATATAGAGATATACCAGAGTGGAAAATTTGTATCTGGTCAGAGGATAAGCGCTGACCTTTTCCGGTATCAGATTGAATGTTACAGCTGTCCATTTCCCTCACGCTGCCCATTCTATGGTAGGCCTTACTGTAGAGAGTGTACCCTTCACTAACCGATGGAAATCCTTGAGACCCTTACAGAGGAGCAGGCCCTTGCCGTTACGGCTGACCCTGGGATCATACAGCTTACTGCGGGGCCAGGGACAGGGAAGACAAGGTGTGTTACGGCCAGGGCGGTGTGGATCTCCTTAATGGACAGGCATAGCAGGGTCCTTGTGCTCTCACATACAAGGAAGGCAGTCTCGGAGGTTAGGGTAAGGATAGCCCGGGCCCTGCCCGACCTTTTCAGGCAGAAGATAAAGGTTATGACCCTTCACGGTTTTTCCCTTAGATGTGCAAGGATGATGGGCCTGTTTGATGGCATGAGGCTTTTTAAGGAAGAAGAAAAGCTAAAACTCCTTGAGAGGTGTATCCGCCGTCACCCTGTGTTTGATGATGTTGAATACATTGGCCGTGTAATAGAAAACTGCAAGAACCTGCTCATAAGCCCTGAGGAGGCGTACTGCCTTGTAGCTGAAGATATTGCAAAGATTTACGAAATCTATGAAGCTGAGAAGAAAAAGGAAAAGGCCTTTGACTTTGAAGATATGCTTGTCTCTGTCTATCGCAACCTTTCCTCTAACCACAGGCTTGCAGCAGGTTTCAGGGGCTACTTTGACCACATAATCGTGGATGAGGCCCATGATATGAACAAGGCACAGTATGAGATTTTAAGACTCATACAGGATGGTTCCCTTTTTCTGGTTCTTGACCCAAACCAGAGGATCTACACATTCCGTGCAGGCGGTGGGCCACTGCACAGGATAAGGCAGGATTATCCCGATAGCAAGGAGTTCAGGCTTACGGTTAACTTCAGAAGTGGCCGAAGGATCGTTGAGGCCACAAACAGGCTGATGAATACAGATATAAAACCAAGACCAAATGCACCTAAAGGAAACCTTGAGGTAGCAGTTGAAGACAGCTGGCAAGGGCAGATAAACACTATTGCAGAAAAGATTGCACAACTTAAGGAAGAGGAGTCGGTGGCCATCCTTGTAAGGACAAATTACCAGGTTCAGGCCATGGCTGGGTCCCTTAAGGAGCTTGGGATAAAGATAAAGGCAATGCCAGAAAAAAACCATAAAGTGCCTAAGATTCCCACAGGAGAAAAAAAGAAATCCCTGTGGGATAAAATAGTATCACTTTTTAAGAAAACCACTATGAGCGCTCCCCGGGTAGTTAGAAATGCAGCAGCAAGAAATACAAAGGTAACAATCCTCACAGTCCACAAGGCCAAGGGCAAGGAGTGGGACTGTGTGATAGTACCTGATGCCGTAGAGGATCTCCCCTGCTGCAGGCAAGAGAGAGAAGACGAAAAGAAGAGGATATTTTACGTAGCCACCACAAGGCCGAGGAAGACTCTGATTATTACAGCTGCAAGGGAGTGCTACGGCGAAGAGACTGAGCCATCGTCATACATTAGCTGTTTTTCTTCTACATAATCGTTTTTCAAACCCTGTGAAAAAACGATTTTTAGGAGGAAAAATGAAGCTATTAGACTTAATTGACACAGAGGCAAGGGAAGACCTTGAAGAAGTTTATGACAAACTTGTTGAGAGACAGATCCCTGAGGGATTTAGCCTGCAGCAGCTTGAAGAGCTTGAGGAGAGAAAAAAAGAGAAACTCCATGACCTCTACGTACTGCCACTTGCCCAGTTTAGGGCAAAGGATGGAAAGGTTATCCCAAAAAACAGCCTTGGTAAGTGGATATCAAGCCTCCTTGCCTCAGCTAATGGAGATGCTAGCTCAGTCTGGAGAAAGGCAGTAGCCGTGGCAAGCCTTGCCCCAGGGCAGGTTGACTACTCTACTTCCCCACCCCAAGGGGAGGTAAAGGTATTCCTTGAACCTCGAAAGAAGACCACTGTACCGGCTGTTCTTGCAAGGCTTAGAAACCTACCGGTAAGACGGGCTGCAAGGATTGCTGCATTCCTTGGGATAAGGATTGAGTATGAGAGAGGACTTGAAAATGTTTTGCTTGGGTCCCTATGTAAGTTTTCAAACGGTGCCTCTTATCCACGAAATTTTATAAGCAGTGCCATTAGGGATAAGGCCTCCCACGATACATATGGAAAAATTCTTACCTGGTATAGCGGGCTATCAGAAGAAGATAGACAGTTTTTTCTCTCTAGCTACATCAGGCTAGATGGGGTAACTGCCAGGGTTAGTCCCGGCGACCTAACATTTGAGAAACCAACTGATAGGCTCTCAAAAAGGCTAGAGGGTCTAAAATACTGGAAAAGGGACGGAAAGGTTATATTTGATGAGCAGGTCTGGCATGTGCCCGTAAAGGAGGCCACTTCACTCCTAACAAAGACCATTAAATACAGCCCTAAGAGGTTTATAGAAGAGAGGAAGCAGGTTTTAAAGAGAACCGTAGAAAAAGCATTTGTCCCGGTAAAAGACATTCCTCAAAGGCTGCTTTTCTATGGATTTTTTATAAGGGTAGGCAAAAAGATAATCCCTGCAGGCATATTTACCAGGGAATTTAACAAAGAGCTGCTTTACAGAAACAGGGAGGTTAAAGGGGCCTTGCAGGATAAAGCAGAGACTGTCAGGGAAAGATATCAGCAAAGGCAAAAGGAGTTTGCCACCTACTACAGCAGGGCAAGGGAGCTGCTGCTTAAGAAAGACTGGACTTCGTTTTGGACTGTGGCAAAAAAGACAGGCAATCGCCTTGAGAGGATGGCTTACTATAAGGCAAGGAAGGACCTCAAGGTGATGGCTAAAGAAACTGAAAATGAGGGAGCAGGTTAACACAGGGAGGCAAGACCCTCATTGGGGCTGTCAAAATGCCAAAAAAACGGAGGAAAAAATGAAAGGAAGCATAACAATGAGGCTTCTGCCAAAGGGTTTGCTGATAGCCTTAGCAGCAGCACTGGCGGTCTCAACAGAGGTCATTCTGGTTAACTCAGGTAAACCGGCACCCGAAAATACAAAGCCAGCACTGCAGGGCAACATGATAAGGCCTAAAGTCCTTGAAACGGCCTACAAGCTGGCCATAGCAAATGCCAAACCCTATATCCCTGAATCAATAGTCAAAGACATAGTGGATGCAGCCTACAAAACTGACAATCCCCTTCTCCTACTTGCGCTGATTACCGAGGAAAGCCACTTTGACATCTTTGCAAAGAGCAGGCAGGGGGCAGTTGGCTGTGCCCAGATAGTCCCCAGGGTGTGGGAGAAGGAACTGAGAAAGGCAGGGCTTCTTAAGGGATACAGAGACTACTTTGACCCTCAAAAATCCGTTCTTATGGCAGACTATATTATTAGCAGGCTTATCAAAAAACACGGTGACGTGAAAAAGGCACTGATGAGCTATCAATGTGGAAACACACGTAAGGGCAGGAGATGCAGAAGATATGCTGAGGCAGTTCTTGCGAGATATGGGGAGTACGTTATTGCAGCAAGGTTATTGCGGGACAAAGGCCATATGAAAACAGCACAATAACTATTTGCGAAATCTTAGACATAGAGAAAATTGAGGAACTTGAGTAAGGGAGAAAACATGAAGGCAACCAAGATTGAGTGGGTGAGAAATCCTGATGGCACAAGGGGTGATACATGGAACCCCATAATAGGGTGCAGGAATAACTGTCCCTACTGCTATGCAAGGAAGATAGCTACAAGATTTGCCGGTACAAAGATGTATCCAAATGGGTTTTCCCCTACTTTTTTTCCTGAGAGACTGCAAATTCCCTACAAAGAGAGGAAACCACACATGTTTTTTGTCTGCTCTATGGGGGAGCTGTTTGGCAATCCATATCCCTGGCTTGCCCAGGTATTTAAAGTTATTGAGGGAAACCCCCAGCATACCTTTGTAATCCTCACAAAAGATATTGTTGATAGCGAAATCTGGTTTATCAATCAAACGCTGGCCTGTTATCCCAATGTCTGGTTTGGAGTCAGTGTTGATGGAATCCACACACCCAGAATTTATAGTGGCAGAGGGAAGCTCAAGTCAAGTTACTATCTCTGGCTGAAACACGCAATCAGTGTACTCAGGAAGGTAAAAAGGTCGGGTAGGATTGGAAAGGCAATTGTCTCTTTTGAACCACTGCTTGCCCCTGTAGCCTGCAGTGTAATATCTGACTTTGCAGAGTTTTGTGACTGGTTCATCATTGGTGCCCAAACAAACCCAAGCAGGCAGCCAGATAAGCAGTGGGTGGAGTCTGTTCTGAAAATTGCAAGACTCCACAATATCCCTGTCTTTATTAAAGATAACCTTAAGTGGCCTGAGAAAATACAGCAGTTGCCCACCTATTCCCCGGTTGTGGGGAAACAAAGTCTATCACACTTTTTAGATTATGATTACATGAAGAAGAAGCCCTCAAAGATGTGAAAACCAACAGAGGGAATCAAAATAATTTCAGCAATGCAATGGTTATGGAAGTTTGGGCTATCATTAATCCAATGATCCATTTGACTAAGCGAATTTCCAAGTCTTTGATATCCTCTTTGAACCTGATTTCCAAGTCTTTGATGTCCTCTTTAGTAGCCAATCCCTCTTTTTGCGACTGCTCAATTATTTCAATAAATTCGTTTGCTTTTTGGTCTTCAAGTCCGAGCTCTTTCAAAATGGGATAAAGCTTTGCTAAGGTAGGCACGTATACCCCCTTCCGTGTAACAGGATAACATGCATATCGAAAAAAATCAAATAAAGAATTTCCTAGGTAGTGTAAAATTAAATGTGTAAATTTTCAAAACATAAAAAAGGGTATATTCTCCTATAAAGAAAACTATTATAGGAGGAGACGATAATGAGTGCGCCGAGCAAAGCTCGCACTATCCAGTTGGTGAAAGTCCAACCTGAGGAAAGGCTAGCCACCACCTCAGAACTGAACCTTGCACCCAATCTGGTAACAGGCTGTTGTGAAGCCAAGGGGATGGGGTACTGGGCTGCAACGCAAGTGAAGGGATTGAGCTCCGAAATAACCATCGTGTCGGTGGCCGATGCTTTTCATTCGGCAGAAGGCAGTATTCTCATCACCATTATAAGGCAAGGGGATGAGAACCCGACGGAGTCTAAGACCGTGGCACGGTATCAAAGGGATAGTGTGGGAACTCGGGAGGCCCAGGGTGTTCTCCATTATGGAGTATGCAATAGCAAGCCTATAGACGGTGAGTTATTGCAAATGGCACTCTGGGAGTCGGACCAACCCATAGTACCAATGAAGCAGGGTAATGCCTGTGGAGGGAAGGGGTTGGCAGGAGAACCATTGGTGTGGGGACACTTCCTCTGTACTCAGAGACAGACAAAGGAAGTCAACAAAACCACTTCTGTGACCTATTCGGCAGAGGATAGGGAGGTTCTTCTGATGAGCTGGATGAGGGAAAACCTCATGTCCAGTTCTGCGAGGGGGCTCATAGCAGCCCCAAGGAAAATGAATTTTCTAGGGAGGTGGCTATGAGCTCTACTCGACAAGAATTGACAGAACTTGAATTGGCCGATTTATGGAAAGAAGTAAAGGAGGATTTTTGGGGAGATATCTCCTTACAAACACAAAAGATGGTTAAAAAGCTTATGGAAACAACGTTAG
>Ga0190363_1000880_pt1 | contig 17965 bp, 22 predicted proteins | sample 48721867_MG_FD_161272 | JGI IMG/M metagenome (GOLD analysis project Ga0190363, IMG submission 161272) | Hydrothermal vent microbial mat bacterial communities from Southern Trench, Guaymas Basin, Mexico - 4872-18-6-7_MG | ecosystem: Environmental > Aquatic > Marine > Hydrothermal vents >... | reverse complement strand
TAGTAGGAGATGCGAGATGTGCATTCCCAGAAGCGTTACGCATAGGAGCGTCATGACGGTCGAGATGAATCCTCCGAAGACGGCTCCCCCGAGAACCTTCGCCAACAGTATTGATGTATAGGTCAGCGGAGCCATGTAGAGGCGCTCAAGGGCGCCAACACGCTTCTCAAAGGTGACGACGATGGCCTCCATACTCGTGGTTCCGAAGAGGGCTGCCATCGCAACCAATCCAGGGGCGAGATCCCTCAGCCCCCTGGGGTTTCTGAGGGTGAAGGCGAGGGCGAGGACTATTGGGAAGAGGATTCCCCAACTTATGTTCGGAGGCTTCAGATAGTAGGCCTTTAGGTCTTTTATGAGGATGGCGTAGATGCCCTCAAGCTCCTCCCTGAGCCTCATATCCCCTTCTCCCTCCTCATAACCTCTGGTGAGAGGCCGGTCAAATTGATGAAGGCGTCCTCAAGGGTTGGAGGGCGGCTCCTCAGGGAGAGGAGTCTCAGCCCACTCCTCCCAACCCCTTCTGTGAGAAGCCTCAGGAGCTCCTGGGGATTATCGGTGTGAACCCTTATTTCCCGCCCCTCCACCTCCACCTCTCCAAGTCCTCTGAGCCTCTCTAGGAGTCTTCCTGGGGGCCTGTCGGAGAGCTCCACCTCTAGGATGGATTTGACTCCAGCCTTTAGCTTCAGGTTCTCCGGCGTGTCGATGGCCCTTATCCGTCCCTGAACTATTATGGCCACCCTATCGCAGAGCTGGTCGGCCTCCTCTATATAGTGGGTTGTGAGGAATATCGTCTTCCCCATCTCCCTAAGTCTATTCATAAGGCCTCTGAGGCTTCTCGCACTCACGACGTCGAGGCCCGTCGTCGGCTCATCGAGGAATAGAATCTCCGGATCGTTGATGAGAGCCGCGGCGAGGACAACCCTCCGCTTCAGCCCCCTTGAGAGCCTCCTAAACCTGGTATCACGTCTATCCCACAGGTCGAAGAGCTTTAGGAGCTCCCCTATACGCCTACGCCTCTCAGCCCTCGGGACGTGGTAGAGCCTTGAGATGAATTCAAGATTCTCCCAGACCGTAAGCTCATCATAGAGATTGGAGACCTCTGGAACTACGCCGATCCTACGCTTAACCTCCAGCGTCTCCCCTATGATGTCATATCCCGCGACCCACGCCCTCCCCTCCGAGGGCCCTATGAGGCCTGTTAACATCCTTATGGTCGTCGTCTTCCCCGCCCCATTTGGACCGAGATATCCGAAGACCTCTCCAGCGTCGACGGTGAAGGAGACGTGGTCGACGGCGCATAGGTCTCCATAATACTTCGTCAAGCCCTCAACGACGATTGAGTGCATCCCTTCTTCAGTTGGAAAGCTCCTTTATCTATCCTTATATCTTATAGCATGGATTGACCGCGAAGCTGCAGGGAGTTCTCAGGGAGCTCTACCCAGGGGAGAACACCGAGGCAATGGCGAGGGTGTTGGCTGAAGCCTCCAGGAGGGGCTGGATAGCCTATGGTGAGATAGGCCTTGAAGAGCCTGAACGCCTCGATCTGATGCTCCTCCTCGTCGAGGAGAGGCTGCTCATCCCAAAGGCCTCGGCGAAGTCTATGGCCTGGGAAGACCGACTAGCTAGGTTCACTACAGATGAGGTCTATGAGATGCCACACGCCGTGAGGAGCCTCATCCAGATAGCCCTTGAGAGGGATGTCTGGAATCCCAGGGAGGCCGTGAAGAAATACCTCAACGAGATAGGGGAGAGTAAAACGGAGGCGATCCTAAAGCTCCTAGATCGATTGATGGAGGCCTCCGTGGATCACAGAGTCGACGCCGAGAAGCTGAGGGGATTAGCCGAGGAACTCGCCCTGGGAAGAGAGATCAACAGGATCATAGCCGAATTGAAGGGAGGTGGAGTGCTCAGCCCCACTCTCCGGGATCCAAGGAGGCTGCGATACGAGTTGAACCCCGCCCTGATGAGACTCTGGCCCTCATCGACCTAGACGTCGAACCCTCATCTCCAGAAGCCCTATCCTCCGACTAATGTCCTGGAGCTCCATCCTTATCCTCCAAAGCTCTAGACTCGGCGAAGGCGGGGCGACGGTCTTCGGCGTTTGGATTCGAGGGGTGAAGTTGGGGCAGGCTGGGCTGTTGGGGTCAACCTCAACGCCGAGGAGGAGGCATCGGCCATCCCTGAAGTTCGCACACTCCCTATGGGTTGGATAGGCCATCTCTTATCCCCTCACGGCGGCCCTAATATACCTTCCTTAATGGGCTGAGAGGGCTGTGACTGTGAGCATCACGGCCAGGTAGGGGCTGGTGAATTTAAAGAGCCTATAAGCGTTCTCATGGCTCGGCCTGAGGAGGAGGTTTAAACTCAGCAGAATCATAACGAGGTTTAGGCTGTGGACGACGATGTAGAAGCCTATACGGAAATGTCCGACGACTCCGAGGATCGTGGATAAAACCGGTAGGAGGATCGTGGTGGAGGCTATACATCTCGCCGCAGACGTGAAGCCAAGCTTGGAGGGCAGCATGGGGACACCAGCTCTCCGATAGTCATCGGAGTATCTAATCGCAAGGCTCCAGATATGGGAGGGAGTCCAGAGGACTATGAGGGCGGCGAGGAGAAGGGGAATCGGATGGAAGGGTTGACCCGTGACGGCTGACCAGCAGACCATAGATGGAGTTCCCCCAGCGGGTGAACCCAAGACGATGTTCCATATGGTTCTACGCTTCGTGAGGAGATTATATACGACGGCGCTGTCGAAGAGGCCGAAGAGGGCCCAGAGGAAGGCGTAGAAGCTGAGAATTAAGAGCGGAACCAAGCCGAGGATGGAGAGGACGACGCCATAGTATAGTGCCTTAACCGGTGGGTCAATCCTCCCAGAGGGGATGGGGCGACGCCTCGTCCTTTCCATAACGGCGTCTATGTCTCGATCTATGTAGCAGGTTATGGCGTTAGCCCCTGAGACTAGGAGGATCAGGGCTAGAGTGGAGAGGATTAGGGAGAGGCTGGAATCTAAGCCGAGGGAATTGGAGGCTCCAAGGCCGATTCTAAGGGCTGTGAGGCCGCTGGCCAGCCCTGAAAAGACGAGGAGAGCCATAACCCTCGGCTTACATACCTCCATATAGGCCCATAGCACCCTCAAACTATTCATAAGAGACTCAACACCCTTGCATCCAAATTTCTCCCCCGGTGCAGCTATTTAAAATAGCAAACTAGAAGCATCACCTAGAGACTCCTTCATAATTTTTCCTTCCCTCAAAACGAAGTTAGAACCTTTAATCGAAATGCTTAATGGACCAATAAGTTAATTTTTTCCCTAAAAATGTTTCAAGTTGTTGGTTGTATTTTTTAAAATATTTATCTAGTTTAATCATGATTTCATAGGGCATTTTAGGATACCCTGAAACGAATAAGAGCTTACGTGCTAGATTATTTTTTCTAATTATAGATAAAAGTTTCCTATATCCCTTTCCAACTTTATTAACCTGGGCTCCGATTTTGTTTAATGTTAATTGTAAAGTTAAATTTCTTGGAGACATTCCTGGATTGTATCTTTTATTTTTCCAATCTGGATTATAAAAATTACATTCAACATTTATAAATTTAAAAACCTTCATCATGTTCTCTCTAAGATTCTGATTAAGCTCTTCGATTATTAGGATCAACATCTGATCTTTTGAAAAATATTTTAAAAATCTCTTAATCTGTTGTATGTATTTACCTCTATCTAAGTAAGAATACCATCCTTTATAAGGTCTCCCCTTGGAAATTCTTTCTTTCTCTATTTTTATTGCTTCTTCAAATGGTAGAAATTCAGCTCCACGTCTTACTGAATGCCAGTAATGAGAATATGCTCTCTTTATGGGATTTCTAAGTATGAAGATCAATTTTACATCTGGGAGAACTTCATATATTCTTTCTGGTACAAATTCAAAATACATATATGCCGGAGTTACTTCACCTATTGCTTTATGTCTTGAAGTGACTCCTCTAAAAAAACGTTTATACCATTCGATTCCCTTATGATAGTTCGAATTGAAATAATGGACTTCTTTTATTTTAGGGAAATAAATCTCAGGATGATCTCTTAAATAGTGGTATAGTGAAGTTGTACCTCCCTTCATTGTTCCACAAATTAAAAAATTTGGAAGGCGTCCACTCATTCTCCATTATTTAATATCCTGATTAATACATTTAAACGTTCATCTCATATTAACTTCGGTTAAAACTTCCATATCTAAGTAATTAAGCTTAATTGAAATTAAAATAATGATGAGCCTCTTGATATCAACCTCCTCTCAATGTTCATATTTCTCATTAAATCTAAAATGGTGGACTGGGGGGGATTTGAACCCCCGGCCTCCGCCATGCCAAGGCGGCGATCATACCAGACTGATCTACCAGCCCGCCAAGATTTGGACTATCCATCGGAGGCTAAAAATTTTCCTTTCTCTATCTCCTCTCGATGAGGTTTGTTGAGCGGTTTAGGGCTTGGGGGCATCCGAATATTAGGGCGAGGCATAGGACGACGCTAATGGTTACCCGAGACTCTGAGCTTACGCCGAGGGGGGACTGCGTAGTGGCTGTGAGGGCCGAGAAGGGATTAGCTGATCTAAATCCATGGCTGAGGGAGGCGGCGAGAAGCCGGGAAGCCGAGATCACCTTAACTCTCGAGGCTGAGGGATATATTTTCAATGTCTCAGGTAGGGGTGATCCAAGGCTGACGCTTACTCATCCCAACGACATGGTTGCGAGGAAGAGTAGATACATCTGTCCCAGAACCCTCATGATAGAAGCTGACAAGGCGGCCTGCGACATACCCGAGGAGCTTAGAAGGACACTTCAAGGGGAGATCCCGATCTGGGTTACCATAATTGTGGAAACCCTGTGACACGATATGATAATTATCCATCCAGAATCCGTCTATATGTGTCCTATTTGTGTCCTCCATCTCCGCAGCCTTTAAATAATCCAGTCCCCCACTCCCATGGGGATGGGAGAGGAGAAGGGGCTTGTAAGAGCACCTGGGAGGATCACGAGAGAGCAGTATAGGTTCCTGGAGGAGCTCGTGGAACAAGGTCAATATGAGTCGATGAGTGAGGCCGTTAGGGCGGCCCTAGAACGCTTCAAAAGAACATATGCTTCTTCCAGAGGCGTATATTTCATCGGTGAGGCGCTCGTCGGAGAGGGTAATGAGGTGGCTCATGTCGATCTCATCATCGGCGACAAGTCCAGCCCCGTCGGGGAGGCCTTCGCCAGGGCGCTCAGCAATCCAACGATGGGTCACACGCCCCTGTTGGCGGTTATCAGGCCTAATCTCCCGCCGAAGCCCTTCACGTTGATTGTTCCGAAGGTGACTATCAGGAATATGGAGGATGCCGGTAAGATCTTCGGCCCCGCCCAGATGGCTGTGGCTAAGGCGGTCGCCGATGCTGTGGAGGAGGGTATCATACCACGGGAGGTGGTTGATGATTGGGTGATCGTCGCCAGCGTCTTCATCCATCCCAAGGCGAAGGATATGCGACGCATATACCACTACAATTATAGCGCCACAAAGCTGGCGCTTAAGAGGGCGATGATGGGCTATCCATCGCTGGAGAAGATTATGTACGAGAAGGATCGAGCTAAGCATCCTCTCGTTGGCTTTAGAGCTCCAAGACTTTGGAGACCGCCCTACCTCCAGATCGCCCTGGATATACCGGAGATAGAGGCTGTGAAGAGGGTTTTGAGGGCTATGCCTCGAAGCGACAGCATCATCTTGGAGGCTGGGACACCCCTGATCAAGCGGTATGGGGTGAGGGTTATAAGGGAGATAAGGGAGATGGTGGGCGACTCCTTCATAGTCGCTGACCTGAAGACGCTGGATGTCGGGAAGGTGGAGGTTGATCTGGCCTTCAACGAGACAGCTGACGCCGTCTGCGCCTCCGGTCTCGCCTCCAAGGAGACCCTCGACGGCTTCATCTACGAGGCTCGGAGGCTCGGCATCTATTCCTACATCGACATGATGGAGGTTGAAAATCCTGTTGAGAAGCTGAAGAGCCTTGAGAAGCTGCCTGATGTCGTCATACTCCACAGAGCCATAGATGTGGAGAGGCGGGGTGAGGGGCCGAGGTGGAGCTATATTAAGGAGATTAGAGAGGCCTTCAAGGGGGAGAGGCTGCTCATAGCTGTGGCCGGTGGCATAACGCCTCAGACCGCTCCAAGGGCGTTGGAGATGGGGGCTGACATTCTCATAGTTGGCCGATACATAACGCAGTCTCGAGACGTTGAGAGAGCTGTCAGAGAGTTCATGTCCTACCTGAGGGGCGACATAGACCTCTTTAGGGTTCATGTGGAGTGAATGTCAGCCATGCGGGGCCGACTGTTCCTGCTGCTCATCCTCCTAGTCTTTCCCACCTCCCTAGGCGGTGGAGGGGAGCATCAATATCTCTACGCCGCCGTCTACACCCTTGAGAATAGGGGCTCACAGCCCATAAAGCTGAGCGAGGATGATCGAAGCATCCCTCTCTTCTGGAGCTCCAAATATCAGAGGGTTGAGGTGCTCAACTCGACACCTGGGATAGTGAGACAATACCTAGATGACGACGGCAACCCGCTAGCCTTCGTGGATCTACCTTCAGAGATACCCCCAGGTGGAAATCTAACCCTACGCGTCTATTACTCCATCAAATTGAGGGAGCGTCCAAAGCCGAGGATAGACCCCGAGAAGGCTGGAGGTCTCAACGAGATACCTGAGGAGCTCGTCGATGAGTTCTGTATCTCAACGGAGACCTTCAAGATAGACGATGAGATCAGGAGACTAGCTGAGGAGATCACTCAGAATGAATCCACGGTTCTAGGGATGGTTCTATCCCTCGTTAAGTGGGTGAAAGACCACATATACTACGGGTCAGGAGAGGTACCGAAGTATCCGCAGGAAACCCTCAGAGATGGATTTGGAGACTGCGATGATCAGGCCATACTGCTGATAACTCTATGTAGAGCCCTGGGAATCCCCGCCCTCCTCCAGCTCGGATGCGTCTACATCAAGAATTATGAGGGGAGTAGATTCGTCTGGGAGGGGCATCTGGAGCTGATTCAGAGGAATATAGGATGGCATGGATGGGCCCTCGTTTACATACCCCCATGGGGTTGGCTCCCCGTGGATCTCACCCTCAAAACCGTAAGTGATCCTATGAAGTGTATAGCGGAGACGCCTGAGTATGGGGGATACATAGCCGTATGCTACAACATCTCACGAAGCGACTACGTTGGAGCAAGTCGAGAGGAGAGGGAATACACGATAAACAGCGGCCTATACTTCACCCTCCACGAGGAGCTCATCCCCCAGAGGCGTGGCACGATCATCAAGCCGCAGATCATCGCCCTAGCCATCGCCGCCGTAGCGGTATTTCTAATCTTAATACTGAAGGAAAGGGAGAGACTTTTAACGGCGTAGACAAAAGCATACCCGATGACCCCGATAAGGATACCTCAACCCATACTGGAGAGGCGAAGTGTAAGGGCCTATAGAGAGGGAGAGCTGCCGAGGGAGGATATCGAGAAGCTTATAGAGGCAGCTATCCTCGCGCCCAGTGCGGGGAACCTCCAACCCTGGGAGTTCATCGCCGTCACGGATCCGGAGACGAAGATGAGGCTCGTCGACGCGGCGCTAGGCCAGAGCTTCATCGCCCAGGCCTCAGTTGTCATAGTCGTCTGTGCTGTCCCCTCTAGGTCAGCCGCCCGCTATGGTAGGAGAGGGGCGGAGCTATACTGTCTACAGGATACGGCGGCAGCGGTTGAGAATATACTACTGACGGCGGCTGCCAACGGCCTCGGAGCCTGCTGGGTTGGAGCCTTCGATGAGAAGCAGGTGGCCGAGGCCATAGGGGTGCCGGAGGGCGTGAGACCCATAGCCCTCATCCCTATAGGGCCGCCAGCCGAGAGTCCTCCGAGAAGGCCGAGGAGAAGCCTATCTGAGGTGCTACACTGGGAGAGATGGTGATAACCACCCTTTCTTTAGGCACCTAGGGGAGAGGAGTTTGAGATATAGGGTTGAGGTGAAGTTCCATGGAGATTTCATAGAAGTCCTGGAAGACCGAATAATAGTGGGTGTGAAATCCAAGCCGATTGGGGGTAAGGCAAACAGGGAGCTGATAAGGAAGCTCGCAAAACACTTCGGGGTCTCAACTAGTCAGGTTAAGATAGTCTCAGGTCTGAGATCGAGGGATAAGATCGTTGAGATAGAACGATGAGGTCAACGTTCTTATTAAACCCATAATGGGGAATATTTGCAGGTGGAGAGATGGCCAAAGATCGGATAAGACTACTACCGAGATACTACTTCGTTGTCTCAGGCATCGGCCTGAGCAGGGCTTCACCCATAAATGCCTTCGACAGAGCCCTGAAGGAGGCTGGAATCCATGATCTAAACCTCGTGGAGGTCTCCTCGATCCTACCCCGAGACATAAAGGAGCTGAAGTTCGAAAGCAGAGAGGAGCCTCAGGCATACTTCAAGCCAGGGGAGATCATCCACCTCGTCATGGCCAAGAAGCTAAGCAGCGGGGGAGAATGCATAGCCGCAGGCCTAATGTGGGGAGAAGGCCAAAACAGCCACGGATACGTCATAGAACAAACCCTAACAGCACCTGAAAATGAAGACTTAGAGACGCTAAAGTGGAGACTATTGGAGAGACTTAAAACCTGCTTCAGAGAAGGAATAAAAATAAGAGGAATCACCATAAAGGAAGAAAGACATCAAATAGCAGTAGCCAGAATACCGGAAAACACATACGGATGCGCCCTAACAGCCCTCATACTATGCTAAAACAAAACACCTTCGTGACGTTTTATAAACACCGGACAGTCCCAAGTCACGAAATGGATGTAGAGATATACATCCAGACCCCTACTAAAGGGGTCTGGAATCTCACAAAGAGAATTAAAGTGAAACCGCCGAAGAGACGGCTCGGCGGATCATCTTCCTTGAATCTCACAAAGAAGATTGAAAGGGGAATTGGTCTGACAGCCACTGTCAGAAGGCCCAGGTAGTGGAATCTCACAAGGAGAATTGAAAGTGCTCGCTACCTCAGGCCTCCACGAGGCGGGTTGAAGGCCTCGAACGACTGTGAGGGCTATGGTGATCTAACCCCGGTATGAATCTCACAGAGAGAATTGAAAGATTCGTCATGAATTCCAAGATATCGATTATTGATCCTAAAAATATTATTAACTTATTGAGTGATATTATTGAGGGTGAATGATTGGAACCCTTCTATGTTGAGAGATTCATGTTCTATAAAGGTCGTAAGCTATACGGCCTTGTGTTAAGAGGGCACTCAAGACCTGGAGCGTTGGAACATACAACCGATATATTGGTGAGACATGGCATTGACATCACCTATCTCTCCCTGGGACCCATGAGGCGTGGGGAGAGGGGCTCCCTCGTCCTCTTCCTAGACTTCACTGAGGCGGATGTAAAGCCGGAGGAGCTTGCCGAAGAGTTTGAAGCCCTCGAGTTCATCGAGAAGGCCGAAGTGATCAAGCCTAGATTCGAGGGGTTCATAGCCGATGAGGTCTCTTTCCCCATCATGTTAGGCTCTCATAGAGCGTTGATCTTCTCCGAACCCGCTCTAAGAGGTTTCTTCATAGAGTTCAGGGAGCATTTAGGCTCGGGGGGAGAGGCGATGTTATACCATATTGGAAGAGAAGTTGGAGCTGAGCGAGGGCGGCATATTAACGAAGAAGCGGAGAGGATGGGAATAAACAGTCTAAGAGACAAATTCATCATAGGTGAAGTGATCTTCAAATCCCTTGGATATGGGATCCCCCAGACGATGGATTTCAACGAGGATCCACCCTTCTTCAAGATGCGGGTTTACCACTGCATAGAATGTGGGTTGGGGCGTGATGTAGGTAGACCCTTCAGCCATTATGTTAGAGGCGTAATCGCGGGCTTCGCATCGGAGATCTTTAACCGCGACATGTTGGTGGAGGAGACTAAATGCATCGCGATGGGAGATCCCTACTGTGAATTCGAGGTGAAACCTAAGGAGAGATCTCGACGAACGGGATGGTGAAAAAGGTTTCAATGAAGGGGATCCATGTTTTGAACCCTTTAAAAAGAGGCGAGGTGATTCAGGGTTTGAAAATCTCAGAGTGGTTTAAACTCCTTTCCGCTTTTAGGCGTCGGTATCCACCATTCCTCTCCCCTAGGCGTTGAGATATATTCTGGCCATCTAAGGTCGATAGGCGGTTCGAAGTCTTTGGGTAGTAACGGGGGTACCCATTTTGATCCCCTTATTCCCCCACCGGTTCGCTCGTTGAATTCGCTCCAAGCTTTTCGTAATATCTCCGGCTTCATTAGGAGGTCTATGAAGGTCGCTGCGATTGTTTTTGCCGCGGTGATTATGCAGGGATCTATGGTGCTTGGGTTTCCACCCATGGCGACGTGAACCCACCAGGGATATGGGCGGCCATCGGGGAGGGGCTTTAATACGGGCCTCGCCGTGAAGAACCTCGATGTAGGCGCATGCCAAGTGTAGTCTACATAGTCGTCTGAACCCATATTCCTCACCCAGGCTGGATGAGCCCTCCGGATGAGCTCATCCATCTCCCTGGGAGACAATATCGGCTTCTCAGCCTCTCCACCTCCATAGGTTAGGCCATACTCTAGGAAGGGCTCAGCCATCGGCTCATAGCCTAGATTCCTCTGAATCTCCCTGGCGAACTCCTTCGCCTCCTCACCATATCTTGGTGGGCCTACAAGCTTTAGGTTCTCATAGGTCACCTCTGACATCACGAGGTTAGGCAGTCCAACCCTCGTCTTCGTGATCCAGCGTTTATAGACCTCGCAGAAGGCCGCCTTGGCTGCGGCCTTAGCATTGTTCTCCAATACCTTAGTAATCCTCTCCTGCATAGTTAATGTAGGTGACCTGTAGGCATATTGGATCTGACTGATCTTCGGCGGTAGATTATCCGAGGTGCATTGACCGCCGACCATGATGAACTCGTTTAGGGTCCAGTAGGCTGTGTGCGGAAGCATTGCCTCCTTCGTCATCTTCGTCATCATGTACATGAGGCAGACCGCATCCAGCGCCGCTGGGACTCGGCCTCCGGAGTGCCATCCACGCCTATATGGGGTGGGATCCACAGCGATCAGCTTATACCAATCAACTGGGTCGTCGCACTCGAATTGAAAGAGGACGCTCCAGTAGGCTCCGCCTTGAATATCTCCTCTGACATAGTTGGCGTAGCCTGGATGATAGCTGATGTAGGCGTCGGCGCCGTCATAGTAGCCCTTAGCCGCGTGAACCGGCTTGGAGCCACAGACCTTCTCCGCAGGCTCCCCAAAGATTCGGAGGCTGCCCCTTAAGTCATACTGCTCCATAGCATGTTTCGCCGCGAGCACTCCGAAGAGGGCGGCTACTCCCAGAGCTGAATGGGGATCCGTATGCCCAGCGGCATAGGGATGAAGCCTCTCTCTAGGAGCCCTATAGGGAACTGGCTTCTGGTTATGCCCTGGGACGGCGTCATACTCGGCGTAGGTTCCAAGGAGGGGGCGTCCTTCCCCCCAGGTGGCCATGAAGGCCGTCGGCATCTCACCCGTCCCCTCCTCGACGTCGAAGCCCTCCTTCCTAAGGAGCCGTATATACGCCCTGGAGGATCGATACTCCCTGAAGGCCGGCTCCGCGTAATTCCATATCTCCAGATGGAACTCCGAGAGCCATCCATGGTTTTGATCTATGAATTTGAAGGCCGCCTCCTTAACATCCTCCACGGAGGCCATGATTTGGATCTACCTCCATCAGCTTATATAGATGGCCCTAATCCTATAGGTGAGGTTGTTGATCCCCGTTCCCACATGGCTGAGATCGCTTTTAGAGCGGGACTGGGATGCTCTGCGAAGACTCTACAGAGACGCCCTCATCGCCTTCATCTCCGGCATCGTCATCGGCCTCGTAGCGGGTCCCCTACGCTATCAGCTTTACACTGATGTGGAATATCTCCTCTATGCCCTCAGGGATGTGAACTCCTATCCCCTGCTACAGGTGATGGGCGGCTGGGATGCCGCTCAGAGGCTTATCTTCACTCTTAGAACCAACCTTATCTCAGAGCCTCTCCTCCTAATCCTCCCAGGCATGTTGATGCTCTCCTATCCGCTGCTCATACTCAAGTTCCTCATCATCGGTCTCGTCGCACTGCCGATATTCATAGATCACCCACGCCTCATAGTCGCATTCACACCCATAATACTCCTGGAGGCAGCGGCCTTCGCCATCGCGGCCCTAGCGGGGGGACAGCTGGGTAGGGCCCTCCTCAAGCCTAGAAGTCTATATGGGGAGGTGGGGAGAGCTGCAGCCTTCAAGAGGGCCTTGAAGGAGCTTCTGATCTACTACGCCCTAATAGTCATCACTCTAGGTTTCTCATCCCTTTTAGAGGTAGGCTTCAGCCTGGTCTTCGACATCTTCAGATGAGGGAGAGGGTCATCATGGTGCGGCCGCCGGGATTCGAACCCGGGATCTTCAGCTCGGGGGGCTGACGTCTTAGCCAGGCTAGACCACGGCCGCCGTCTCCTCTATATTGTTTGGAGGCGTAAAAATCTTTCAGCGTGGATTGGGGAAATGCTAAAACGTTAATAATGTATAATTCTTATGGTCTCGTTGCTAGGGCCTGTAGCTCAGCCAGGTAGAGCGCCGGGCTTTTAAGCTCCCATGCGGGGAGACCCGGCGGTCGGGGGTTCAAATCCCCTCGGGCCCGTTTAAGGCTCATCGGATGTGAGCGGGTTGGAGGCGAGAGTTAACGAGTTGAAGCCGAAGGTTAGAGAGCTTAAATATAGAATGATGATCACAGACCTTCTAAAGATCGCGAGTAAGAGTTTCACCTATCAGGAGCTCAGCCAGAAGCTTGGTTTGAGCCCGCCGATTCTCAGCCGGTATATGCGGGGGCATGTCCTCCCAAGCTATGCGCGGGCCCAGAGGCTCTATGAGAAGTTGATGGAGATCACCAACATCAAGGAGGTTTTGATGAAGAGGATAAACTTCGATGAGGAGGGATACTTCGACAACACCCCCATCGTCTCCGAGATCACATGGCTTAAGATATTGGCCAACTATGCAGTGGAGAAGTTCGCCGGGAGGCGTGTGACGAAGGTTCTCACAGCAGCCGTAGATGGAATTCCAGTCTCAACTCTGGTCGCTAACCTATTAGATGTCGATCTCATCATCGCCAAGGAGCGTAAGGAGGTTGGAATAAGGGACTTCATAGAGAAGACCTACACGCTGAGGGGCACAGCCATAAGACGCTGCCTCTACGTCCCAAAGGCATCCATAAGGAGGGGGAGCAAGAAGAAGATGAGGGAGACGGGGGACAGCATTCTAATCATCGATGACGTCGTGAGAACCGGTGAGACGGTGAGAGCCCTCGTAGATCTCGTCGAGGAGCGGGGAGCCCACGTCGCCGGCATATACGTCCTCATAGCTCTGGGGTATCGGTGGAGGGATTATCTCAGCGACATCCTAGAGCGATACCCCTTCGAGGTCTTCATAGAGATATGTCCCGCAGCCCGCCTCATAGAGCGTCTAGGGAGGGGATAGTGGCAAAGCCTTTTATCGAGGTTTTAAACCTTAGGTGGCGTGAGATGTTCAACCTCATAACCCTGAGGGATACGATACGGATAGATCCCTCAAGATTCGGTGAGCCCCTCGAGAAGGTCGCCCTAGACGAGTTGAAGCATAAATATGAGGGGCTCGTCGACGAGGAGTTAGGCTACGTCATCAGCATCGTCGACCTTCAGGTCGACCCAGTGGGGCGTATAGTACCCGGCGATGGTGGAACGCATCATCGAGTTGTCTTCACACTCCTCTCCTTCTACCCGGAGCTCCAGGAGGTGGTGGAGGGGGAGGTCGTGGAGGTCGCCGACTTTGGAACCTTCCTGAGAATCGGCCCCGTTGATGCGCTCCTCCACGTCTCCCAGCTTATGGATGACTTCATCTCCTATGACGAGAAACACGGAGTCCTCCTAGGCAAGGAGACCGGTAGACGGATACAGAAGGGAGACATCTTCAGGGTTAGAATCGTAGCCGTCTCCTTCCCAAAGGGTCGTAGCGCAGGTAAGATCGGCGTGACAGCCCGCCAACCCTTCCTAGGACGATTGGATTGGATTGAGGAGGAGGTTAAGAAGGCTCAAGGCATCACAGAGGAGGCCGAGGAGCAGTGAGTCTGAGAGCGTGTAGAAGCTGTAAAATCCTCACAGACGGCGACGCCTGCCCCATCTGTAAGGGTAAGGACCTAAGCGAGGATTATATGGGCCTCATAGTCATCCTGGACCCTGAATCATCGGAGCTGGCGAAGAAGCTCGGCATAGATGCAAAGGGCAGATACGCGATAAAGGTTCGGTGAGTAGGCCCTTGAGGAAGACCCTGAAGCTTCCAAGACATATGAGGTGGGAGCTTAAGAGGCCTCTAGGCCTCCTAATAGGAGGCGAGGACGCCGCGAGAAGATTTAAGGAGCTCCTAGAGGGGAGGAGGCCTAGGATGCTAGCCGTCGTCGGGGACACCTCCACCAGAAATCTCCTGGAGGTTGGGGTGAACCCTGACATAGTTGTCATAGATTATAAGGTGATGCGTAGACCAATAACGCCTTACACGCTGAAGGATAGACGTCTAATAAGGGCGAGGAATCCCCCTGGGACGATAGATGAGGATGCGTGGAGAGCCCTGGAGGAGGCGGTAACCCTTAAAAGTGGGGTGGCTGTGATCGTTGAGGGTGAGGAAGATCTCCTCGTCCTCCCCCTGATCATCCTCCTGCCCATTGGCTCCCTCATCGTCTATGGACAGCCCCATGAGGGCCTCGTCGTGGTGGAGGTGACGGAGGAGAGGAAGAGGTGGGCGGAGGAGTTCATGGGGCGGATGGAGGAGGCTGGGAGTGGAGCTGAAGGTGATCTCAACCAGGGATAATCCCCTCATAGGCCGGAGGGAGGTCACCTTCCAGGTGGAGGCCCCCTCAACACCTAGTAGAGCTGAGATTCGACAACGCCTAGCTGAGGCCCTAGGCGTAGACGTAGAACAGGTGTGGGTAAGGAAGATGCTGACGAAGACTGGGACCCACATCACCGTCGGTGAGGCCCACGTATACGAGGATCCGGAAAAGGCGTTGGAGTTCGAGCCGGAGCATATAATAAGGAGAAACCAGCCGCCTAAAGAGGAGGGCGAAGCCGAGTGACGAAGAGGGGAGTCTGGACCCTCTATAAGATTGAGGGAGACAAGATTCAGCGGCTCAGACCCTTCTGCCGGAGATGCGGCCCAGGCTACTTCATGGCAGACCACGGAGACCGATACACATGTGGAAACTGCGGTCTAACAATATGGAAGACCAAGAAGGAATGAAACCTTAATAGGCCGAGCGGCGACAAAAGCCCAATAGGGAGACCTGGGGCCCGTGGCCAAGCCTGGACAAGGCGCCGGCCTTCTAAGCCGGAGATCCTGGGTTCAAATCCCAGCGGGCCCGCCATAGGTAAAATAGTTAACGAACTTGATTTAACGTATGACAGTAATACTCTATCATCGGCATATCGCTTCTTACTAAAAGATAAAGCCTCTCCCTAGCTCTCCCAGATACATCTATGCAGTGTATATGACCTCTTCCCCCTCGATTCTCACCGCTTCTACAACCTCCGTCGAACCTTCCCCCAGACTCTCACTTTTTCACTCTTCCTCAGAGGTGCTGACCCCCTGATGTATACGGTGACCCCCTCAACCTTTAGTATCGTTCTATGTCCATGATCCTCCTCTATGAAGCGTGAGGCAAGGCTCCATGGCCATCCTGCTGCATAATATTCGATGACGGGTTTTTCAGTTATGATTCCATCAAACCTCACATTCAGCCCCTTCAGCTCGGATATGGCATCCGGTTCGACGACATAATAATCCCTCCCTCCCAGCCTATCGATGAGGAGTTTCAGTTTCCTCGTCTTCCACACCTGGGTTCCCACCTCGTGTATTTGGTGTAAGGCCGTCGCTGGTTATCTTTTTAAGGGTTGTTGGTTATCTCCGGTGGGGCTCCAGCCCTGGACTCCGCGGGGATGTCTCGATGGGGCAAGCGTGAGAGGGAAGAATGGGCTTAGACGCCCCTACGTATCGGTGTCAGCTCAGGCTCTCCTCGCCCTCTCCGCCGATGTGATGGGCCTCTTCGCCGGCGGCCTCGTCTCTCTGCTGTCTCCCTGGTTCCGCTCCAGGCCTTGGCTTCTAGCTCTCTATCCTCCGATATTGACCGTGAGGGGTGACATAAGCGGCATTTTCTCCGGCAACCTCTCCACCATGCTTCATCTCGGCCTCATAGCTCCCAGATTGAGGAGGAACACCGAGACGTATTACAGCCTCCTCTCCTCCATCTACGTCTTGACGTTTCTCGACACTCTCGGCATGGGTCTTATCGCCTTTATACTCAATCTATCTCTTGGAATCATCTCTCCCCTATATCTACCTCTATATCTCCTCGTTCCCTTGGTGACCTGTATTCTCGCTGTTCTATGCTCAATGCCCCTAACCATCCTCATCGCCATCATAGGATATAGAAAAGGTCTAGACCCAGATATCATCGTCTATCCATGGCTCTCCTCGATCAACGACATCCTTGTAAGCGCCTCCTACGCCACCGTAGCGGCCCTCATAATCATAATATGGGATCTAGGCTTCAAAATCCTCTTAACAGGCTTCCTCGCAGCCCTAGTCTTATCCCTTTTAATCATCTGGAGGAGGTGGAGGGATCCCCTCTTCAGGGAGATAATTAGAGAAGGCACGGTGGCGGTCATCCTCTCCACCCTTCTAGCCAGCCTTAACGGCGTCGTCCTCTCGCAATTGAGAGAGGGTATCGCCAGTCATCCCGGCATAATCGTCCTCTATCCATCGCTGATAGACACCCTAGGCGACGTAGGCTCCATAATCGGCTCCTTAACTACCACCAGCCTTGCTCTAGGCTACATCAAGAGTTTAAGAGATCTCCTCGACGAGGGATTGAGGAGGACACTGAGGGTTGAGGCCGTCGCCGCCCCGCTGCATCTCCTCTTCGCCCTCATAACCTACCTCCTCCTGGGGATGCCAAACATGGGTGTCTTAAAATTCCTCGTCTCCGTCTCATTGCTTACGAATCTCCTCAGCTTTCTATCCATCTCCCTCTTCGCCCTCCTATTGGCTCACATAACCCATAGGAGGGGTCTAAATCCTGATAATGTTGTGATACCGGCCATCACCTCGGCTTCGGATACGACGGCGACGCTGACGCTGCTTCCCGCCTTGGCGATCACGAGGCTGATAGGCCTCTAAAACTCCTTAACGATACCCTGGAATCATCTAGATCAGAGACCGTGTGCGGTGGAGCTCCATGGGCGCCTCTCATCGGAATCCTTCGACGATATTCGTTAGAATTATGTTGTATACCTTAACTCAGTAGAAAGCTCAAATATCCTTTCCGCCTCTTCTTTAGTTAAATCCGTTATTCTCTTCCCCTCAAGCTCTCCTCCAATATTCTTTATAATGTTAAGGTTCTCCTTTAACACAATATTAAGATCGGGTCTATTGCTAACGCTTATGAAAAAGTCCTTAAGATTCACCATAGCGGTTCTGAAGAGCCTATATTTCTCATCCCTTGTTGCTTTGTATAATATGAGTGAGGAATATTCCAAGGTTCTTGCACTAGCAGAATATTGTCGAATTCTTTCTCTTAGAATTAAGTCTGAGGCATTATCTTCAATTAGGTATTCCAAAATAGACCCCGCATCTGCGATTTCAAGTAATGGATGATCAGAAAGACTTACAGCATAGTCTTTTATAACGTAAATTTTCTCCTTTTCAACCCTCCACTCAAAGGTAGCATATGCAGAATATGCGGCGATGAGGAGGATGATAATAAGCATTGCTCTTTTCATTTTTTCAGTAAAAAATCTACGAGGAAAATAAAAGATTTAGCATTCGGTAGCCCAGGCCTCCAGCCTCAG
>Ga0190363_1000879_pt1 | contig 17983 bp, 17 predicted proteins | sample 48721867_MG_FD_161272 | JGI IMG/M metagenome (GOLD analysis project Ga0190363, IMG submission 161272) | Hydrothermal vent microbial mat bacterial communities from Southern Trench, Guaymas Basin, Mexico - 4872-18-6-7_MG | ecosystem: Environmental > Aquatic > Marine > Hydrothermal vents >... | reverse complement strand
GGTCTTCATCCGAATAAGGTTGATAAACTTGCGGTAAAGATTGCAAAATCGGAGAAAATTCCATTAGTTGTTTCCAGATTAAGAACAGAAGAAGAATTGATAGAGAATCTAAATAGATTGAGATAACGATGAAGGGGATAGGAATTATAGGCTATGGTGTTTATATACCTCGGTATAGGATAAGGGTAGATGAGATCGCCAGGGTTTGGGGAGCCAATGCAGAAAGTATTTCCAATTCATTGATGGTGTACGAGAAGAGCGTTCCGGCATTAGATGAAGATACTGCAACGATATCAGTTGAATGTGCAAGAAATGCGATTCAGCACTCTAAAATAAATCCAAGTGATATTGGAGCAATATATGTTGGCTCAGAGTCCCATCCATATATAGTAAAACCAACATCAACAATTGTTGCCGCAGCGATAGGGGCGACATCAGAACTAACAGCGGCTGATTATGAATTTGCATGCAAGGCCGGAACCGCAGCAATCCAGACATGTATGGGTCTCGTTGCACTGGGGATGATAAGATATGGTCTCGCAATTGGTGCAGACACCGCCCAGGGAAAACCCGGAGATGCACTTGAGTACACGGCATCTGCCGGTGGTGGAGCATATATAATCGGAAGAGAGAAATTAATCGCAGAAATAATTGATACATATTCATTCACAACCGACACGCCGGACTTCTGGAGAAGAGAGGGTCAGGAATTTCCAAGTCATGGCGCAAGATTCACTGGACAGCCAGCATATTTTAGGCATGTTATAAGTGCCGCCAGCGGGATAATGGAACGAAATGACCTAAAGCCTGGGGATTTTGATTATGTTGTCTTTCACCAGCCAAACGGTAAATTTCCGTTAAGAGTGGCAAGAATCTTGGGATTTAAGAGGGAGCAGGTGATGAGGGGCTTAGTAACACCATACATTGGAAATACATATTCTGGCTCGACATTAATAGGTTTAGCCAACATATTAGATGATGCGGTATCTGGGAATCTAATACTTGCCGTGTCATATGGCTCTGGCGCGGGCAGCGACGCATTCATAATAAAGGTGAAAAAGGAGAATGAGAGAAGGAGAAATAAAAAAACCGTTAAGAAATTTATGGAGGATAAGGAATATATAGATTATTCAGTATACGCAAAATTGAAGGGTAAGATAAAGGGTGTAAAATTACAGAAATGAATTAAAAATAAATCTTTGAAAAATTTAATAAAATGCCAAAAAGGGTTGGAATTATTGGTGTTGGAAGCACAAAATTCGGTGAATTATGGGATTACAGTTTTAGGGATTTGATCACAGAGGCTGGAACAAAGGCAATTACAGATGCTGGAATAGATGGTAAGGATATAGAGGCTCTCTACATCGGCTCAATGTCTCCGGGATTATTTGCAGAACAGGAACATATCTCGGCATTAGTTGCAGATTATGCTGGACTTTCTGGAATCCCGGCAACGAGGGTTGAGGCAGCATGTGCGAGTGGCGGATTGGCATTAAGAGAAGCGTATATAGCAATAAAATCCGGATTATTTGATATAGTCGTTGCAGGTGGTGTTGAGAAGATGACGGATGTCTCCACAGAATCTGCAATGATAAATCTCATGGGTGCTGGTGACCAAGAATGGGAGGCATTTAAAGGTGTTACTTTCCCTGCATTATATGCATTGATGACCAGGAGACACATGTTTGAGTATGGAACAACAATTGAGCAAATATCGATGGTTTCTGTTAAGAACCATCACAATGCGACACTAAATCCAAATGCCCAATTCCAATTTGAGGTTTCCATAGAAGATGTAATGAATTCGCCGATCGTTGCAGACCCATTGAGATTACTGCACTGCTCACCAATTACGGATGGCGCATCGGCAGTAATCCTCGCAAGCGAAGAAAAGGCTAAGAAACTTAGCGATGAAGTCGTATGGATCTCTGCATCTGCACTGGCAACAGACACAATAGCACTTCATGACAGAAAAAGCCTATCCAGAATTAATTCATCCGTAATTGCCGCTAGAAATGCATATGAACAGGCAAAAATAAAACCAAAGGATATCGATTTTGCGGAGGTTCATGATTGCTTCTCAATAGCAGAGATAATGGCAATTGAAGCCCTCGGTTTTTGTGAATTCGGCAATGGTGGAAAAATAACTGAAGATGGTGAGACGGCATTAGATGGTAGTATACCGATAAATCCATCCGGTGGCTTAAAAGCGAAGGGGCACCCAGTCGGGGCCACTGGAATTGCGCAGGCGGTGGAGGCGGTTCTACAACTCACAGGAAGAGCGGGAAGGAGACAGGTTGATGATGCAGAAATTGGTTTGATACATAATGTTGGTGGTTCCGGTGCAACCTCCGTAGTTCATATCTTAGAGAGATAAAAATGGCAAAGGGGATTGCATTACATTGGCGGTTAATACCAAGAAGATACACCCTGCTTGGAACAGAATGTAGAAGCTGTGGGGAGAAGTTCTTTCCTCCGAGACAGCTATGTCCAAATTGCAGGAGAGGCGCCAAGATCAAGGAGTTTAAGTTCTCTGGAAATGGTGAGATTTACTCATATACGATCGTTCATTCTCCACCAAAGGGATTTGAGTTTATGAAGCCATATGTCCTGGCGGTGATAAAATTAGATGAGGGACCATTATTGACGGCACAGATTGTGGATTCTAAACCCGAGGATATTGAAATCGGTAGGAAGGTGGAGATGGTATTTAGGAAGGTAATCGCCGATGGCGATTCGGGAATTATAAGATATGCATATAAATTTAGAGTCAAGAGAGAGTAGATTAAGTGATAAATGCGGTGCATCCAATAAATCATCAAAATTCATTTGATGGGCAGGGATTTTTGATGCCTTTCACTTCTCGTATCAATACCATAACTAACAGAATGCGACTCTGGGGCAAAAATAGTTAATCTCCGAGTATCACGAGATAAAATCGCTCCCCAGATACTCTTTCGGGCGATCTACCCCGCTCCGTTCCGAATGGGTGATCTCCTTCTCAATGATGATGTGTTTAACTATGTGGGGAACGAACCCGGCAAAGATTGGATCGGCTGATAAAACAGCTCCGAGAAAGATAAGTTCAAGTACACACCGAGAGAGGACAAGGAAATCGACTGGAGTAATTATTAATTCCTTCCCTAAAAAACCCAACTTTGAATCGGAGTTGGGACAAACCACTATTCACCAAAATAAACTCTCACCAAGCGAGGACTCCACCATAACCAGCCATCCGTCCCCATTTTGGATTTGGGAGTGTTCATGTTGGGCGGGGTTATTCAATACCGTAGAGCTATCTCTTTGTGTTTGTAACGCTCTTGTGAAATGTAAAACATTTTTTCAAGAATTAATGGGTTATGTGCCAAAACCCCTAGAGATGTATTGAATTCATTATAATTTCTTTCTCACTAATCTTAGCTTTGGTTATTTTTACTGACATGCTTAATAACATCTCCTAAGTGAAATACGGGAAGTATTTATTCATGGAACTCAAATAGATAAAATAGAAAGAAATAATTGTGATGAAAAATGGATAGGTCAAAAGATTCTAGAAGATTTACATATTCCCTGAATACTATAAATAGGTTTGGAAATATTTTTTTGATGAGATTGAAATTGAAGGACAAGATACTTAGGGCTATTAAAATACAGGATAAATTAAGAGAAAAATCAAAGGGTTGGAATGCTGTCCTTGAAATCAGAAAATGGAGGGATCAAAGATACAGATTATAGGTACTTTTGTTCTAGATGCTTCTGTAATAATTAAATGGTTTTCTAAAGAGGAATTTACAGATATAGCATTAAAATTTAGATCAAAGTTCGTAGAGAAGGAAATTGAAATTGTTGTTCCAGATCTGCTATTGTATGAGATCTCAAATGTTTTAAGATATAATAAAAATTTTTCTAGGAAGGATGTTAAAAATGCTATTGAAACTCTGATCGATATGGACATTTCGATTCTTGTGCCATCTCAGGATATTATAAATCTTGCAATAGATTTTGCCTTTAGGTATGATATAACCTTCTATGATGCATTCTATATTGCATTAGCTGAGACATTAGGTGTGTATTTTGTAACTGCAGATAGAAAGCTCTATGAAAGTGTTGCCAGAATTCCTAGGGTGAGATTCTTAACAGAATTTCTAGAATGAAAAAGAAGGAATGATATAATTATTAATCCCTCCTAAAAAACCCAACCTTAAATCGGAGTTGGGACAAACCTCCTATCCACCAAAATAAACTCTCACCAAGCGAGGACTCCACCATAACCAGCCATCCGTCCTCATTTTGGATTTGGGAGTGTTCATGTTGGGCGGGGTTATTATGATATCCTTGTTTTATTCCCAAGTGTAGATGACCTTTGATTTGCCATCTGAATCTAATCTAATTCTTATGTGATTGTCTACATAATTCTCCAAACCAGAAAGATGGGAAATAATAAATATCTGCTGGAAGGTCGATTCTAATGAGCGTATAAATTCGAGAAAGGATGATCTTCTGTCAGGATCGAATGAACTTAGTGGTTCATCTAGAAATAAAAATTGTGTAGAGTATTCTCCAGACTCTGGAGTCAGTGCTTTAGCAAATGCTAATCGTAGCGATATTAATAATTGGTCTACTGTGCCTCCACTTAACACACTCAAATCAACATAATCGTGCTTTTCTTCAGAAAATACTTGAATATTAAAATCAGAATCCATCCTTACTTTTTTATACCGATTATTAGTTATTTTTGGTAAAATCCATGAGAAATATGATTCAATCTGTGGACCTAAACGTTTTCGAATATTATCTGATGTTTCTTTAAATACAGATTCAAGTTCGTTATAGACTTTTATTTCCCATCCTATCTCATAGAGTTCTTTTTCTAACTTTGAAAGTTCTTCTTTAACCTTGGGCAATTTTTTAAGATCAGATTCAATTGATTTTAGTTGTCCTCGGTAGTCTTTGATATTACCTTCAATTTCTCGTATCTCTTTATCTAATTCGTCCTTTCTCTTTTCTGTATATTTCAATTCTTCTTCCGAATATTTAACATCTGGGAGTTTAGTCCTTAAATTAATTATCTTCTGATCAATATCTTTAATTTCTTCAAATAGTTTTGATAGATCAGTCTCTAATCTTTCCTTAGACTTTATATTCTTCTTTAAAACTTTAATCCTTTCTAGAATCTTTTTCTTCTCCATTAGTTTTTCATTAAGATCCTCTATTTCTTTTTTCAATTTTTCTTCGAATAAATCAATGGTCTCATTAATCGTTATAAGATCTGGATATTTGTTAGTTATATCAGATAGTGAAGTTTTCAATTTTTCAAGAATGGGATATTCCCGAACATCTAAAAAATCCAAGGATTTAGAGATTTCTTGGAAAGTAGTAAAATGTAACGAATCAAGTATGTGGTATAACTTCCTCTTTTCCTCTAGGTTCTTCTCTAAATCTTGTTTTTTATTTTTTAGTACTTCTAACTTTTTCTTAATTTCACTAATACGTCTTTTTTTAAATTTGAGATCGTGTATCTCCTGACGCTTATCTTCTATCTCTGATTCTACGGAGCTCATATATTTGTATGCCAAAAATGTTTTGTAAATGAAAAATAAAACAGGTAATATCAATACCATACCTATTGAATGGAAAAGTGACAAGAATATTGTTGCAATACATAACACTAAGGTTATTATAAAATTGTTCTTTAAATTAGATTTTGCATCTTTTTTCTTGCGCTCCAATTCATTAAGTTCATTTTCATTCACATGGATTGATATTACGTCTTTATATTCACCTTCAGATGTCTGTATATCTTCCAAGACATTTTTGAGTTGCTCACGAAGAGATGTTACTTCTGAATTTATATCTTGTTTGAGTGATAAATAAAGATCTTTAACTTTTTCCAAATCCCTCTTAAAATGTCTAAGTAGGTTTTCGGTTTCTTTTTTCAACTTGTATTTTTCTTCTATCTTTACAAATTCGTCCTGTTTTAATCTATCTTCGAGAAGAAGAATCTCTTTTTCATTTTTTGATATCTCCTCAAGGTTAGACTTTATGGTTTCTACGGTTTTCCTTTTTTCCTCTTTGACCCTTTCTTTATTTCTTATATCATCATTGATTTTTTTATAGGTAAGTAGGTTTTCAAGATTTACTTTTACACTTTCAAATTCTACTCTCTTCCTCTCCAAACTCTTACTTAGTTTATCGATTTCATTTGTAAGTGAAGTATGATGTTTTACTTTTTCATCAAGTTCTTGTTTCTCTCTTAGTTTTTCATCAAATAAGCGTTTAATATCAGATTCTTTTTCATTTAATTCTCTTTTTATCTTTCTCGAACTTTTTCGTGCTTCTTCCAGATCGAGTATGCCAAGTAGTTTGTCAATAACTTCTTTTCTATCTTGTTTTTTGTCTTGGATTAAACGCAATTCTTTCTGGGCCACATAAGTAGAATACCTAAACTCCTTAAAACCAAATCCAAGAATTCTTGAAATTTCAGCATCAGTTGCTTTTGTGCCAACACCCAATATTTTGTTTGATTTTAAATCTATTAGTTTAACCTCGGGTGAACCTTTTCTTCTAATTTTCCTATAAATAGAATATTCTCTATTATTGACTTTAAAAACCATCTCAACAAAACAGGAGTTTGCACCATTCCATGAAATAATTTTGTCTTTTTCACCTTTTGGTGCCTTTGTTGTGACGCCGAACAAAGCGAAAGATATAGCTTCACCTATTGTTGACTTACCTAATTCATTATTACCAAATATACCTATAACACCTTTTTGAGGTATATCTTTTATATTCAACTCATCATATTGCATAAAATTCCTTGCTTTAATACTCTTAATTATCATTTCTCATACTTTCAATAGATTTAAGTTCCTTAACACCATATTTAAGAACATCATTGTAAAGTTTAACGTACTCCTCATTACGCTCCTTCTTAAAGAGTTCAATTTTATCTTTCACAAACCTTTCAAATTCTTGTATTGGTGTTAAAATCTTTAAACTACTAAAATCGTACTCACTTGAAGTATCTTTGATGTTAAGTTCATTTTCTATTCTTAACGCAAAATAGGATTTTCCAAGTTTACGTTGAATCTCATTGATCTTATACTTTCTATAGACATCAAATAAAACCTCACCCCTTAGAATAACCCTGAGTAATAGCTCAGGATCCGGATCGTCTAGATTCTGAATCACAAATCTATTGATATCATCAATTTTTGGATTAAAAACGATTTCTTTAGTGTGCATTTTACGTACCTCTAATTTCTGGAAATTTAGGTCATCAGAGGATAAATCACTATCAAGATCGAACCAGACAAAACCCTTATCATACTTTTCTTCGGTAAATGTGTATCGTTCCGTACTACCCGGATAGCAAAAAATAGAATTTTTATTCTCTTTATACTGAAATTTATGAAAATGGCCTAATGCAAAGTAGTTGAATCCTTTATCTATACAATCATGAATTGAAAATGGAGCATATTGAGCATAATCAATATAAACAGGATTTAGTTCCTTTACAGATCCATGAATCATAACAATACCAAAGTCTTCAGTAGATTTAGGTAAATTCTTTACTGGATTTATATTAGCTCTGAAAGCGTAGAAACTTTTACCATAGATGCCCAAGCTTTTACCATCTCTCTTCAAAGTGAACTTCTTAAACTCTATCTTATTGTCAAATACTCTAACATTGTCTAAAGCCTTTAATGTATCTACAGGTGTTTTGGCATCTTCTCTACTCTTAGAGGTATCATGATTGCCTGAGATAATTAAAACCTTTGTATTCTTTGATTTCAGATTAAGTTCCTTAAATCTCTCAATTACATGAACTCTAGGATCATTTCTTGGCAAAATTTTATCATAAAAATCGCCACTAATCAAAAAAGCGTCTGGCTTCTCTTCGATACAGAAATCAATGATTTGATCAAATGCGTTCAGAAAATCAAATCGTCGCTCCTCTAATTTATTATATGGTAAATATGCATAATCCGGATCTAAATGCAAATCTGCAGTATGAACTATTCTAAACATTTTTTGATGAGATTGATCTCTTTATCATTGAGTGAATTTTTTGTTGAATGGAATAACAGCTTACTTAGTCTTCACTTACATCTTCATCTAGCTCAAATATTTTTGTTTTCTTGCTTGTAAATGAGTGACTGCCCAATTTTTTTACATTTGTCCCCTTTCCTTCCTCTGATTCATCTTTATTTTCATTATTTTCGTTACACATTTTTATCGTAACGAGTATAATCTAATACGAGCAGAGCATACTCAATTTAATAATAGTAAAAAGTATAAAACCAATAACTAAGAAAAATAATGCTCCTTTATAATATTTGGCCTTTTTTCTAGAATACCTTTCTTGGTCTTTTAAACTATCTCGGAGATTCGTTACTATCGTTTCTTTTAACTCTAATTTTGTTTTATTTTCATCAAATCCCTTTACCAATTTATCTATATCGACACCAATTGGTTTTGGTTCAAGAGTTAGGCACATAAATATATGATATAATGATATTAAAAGGCATAGAATAGTACATAGATAAACAATAATCCAAATACACCAAATATAGTTGTTGTATGGCGGTATCTTCATATCAAATAAATTAGTTGCCATAAACAGGACAATTGCCATCAGAATTGTCACTCCAGTATTTGTTATTTTATCTCGTCCCTCTTTTATTTCATTATATTGTCTCTTTATCTCCTCAAGTAATATATCTATCTTTTCCTCTCTATCATTTCGATTATTATACTCTTTCTCAGATCTCATTTTTTGCTAGGATATTGTTTATCCATTTTGATCATCATAGTATAATTAGATTAGATTCTTATTTTCTTACTCCCCTATGCAACGTCTCATAAGCCAAGAACTTAAATCCCAATCTGGTGCATTCCTCAATGAGAGCTTGTGATGTAGTATTTTCAACTCCTACAATAATAACTCTCTTTCCATGTTCATTTATTTTTCGTATCACAGGTATAAAATCCTTATCTCCAGTAACTATGACAAATGTTTTGATAAAGGGTCTCTCATAAAGTGTTTGCATTATATCACAGATCATCATGGGATCACATAAACTCTTTCCATTTTCTTTTCCATATTGGGGTGTGTAAACTGGTGTAATTCCACGTTTGAATAAATTGTATAAGTATTCATTACTTTTCCTATCACTTCTCAAATAGATATACGCCCACATTAATCTGCCTTCTTTTCGTGCAATATCAACAAGTATGTCATAGTTGTAATTAGATTTGTCGCTATTTGAGGGATGTTCTCTCCAACTAATGAAGAGGTTTTCATGATCGATGAATAATGCAACACCATCTTCATCTATTCTATTCTTAATCATTTCACCTAGAGTTTAGATAGTTATCAATCAATTCAGGTATTTTATCCCCTTTCCCAGCAATATCCAGCACACTGAGAAGTATCGGCGGCATAGTAAATGTTACAACTTGAGATTTGCATATACTCAGTAGGATATCCCGATACCATGCCGATACTCCTTGATATACCTGATGCATCGCTAATTTTTCGCTAAACTTTTTAGCCTTTTCTAAATCAAATTCTTTAATAAATCTTTCCATATCCGAATATTTCTCACCTGAAATCTTTTCGTATATTAATCTATCCAATGCATTTTTATTTTTTTCATTAACTTCAATACCATCTATGAATATTTTCTTATCCCTCACTGTTAAAGTGCCTGAGAATTCGTGATCAATCAAGATTTCGTAATAACCTCCAGCAATATCTACATATGCAAACATACTTTTAAATTTATCCCATGCATCATGGCCAAAGTCAGATTTAATTTCTTCTTCGAGTATTATCGCATCATTTTCTATTCCATATGCTACTCTCCAAGAAATCTTTATCTTTAATTTGTTGTCTTTTTTGTTAGTAGAAATATAAGCACTAATTTCTTCATCATTCAAGTCTGTTATATCTACGAATAAATTGATATATCTATCGATTAATTTCTTTGGGATTCCATGTTTCTTGGCATCATCATAAATTTTCTTCTTTATAAGTTGCTCGAAAATATTACGATTAAAAAGATTATCAAGTATAGATATCCACTCAAATTTTGGCTCGTATTTCTCTTTACCTTTTCTCTTTTTTTCAGTAGCAGACCATTCCTCTGATACCCTATATATCCTCATAAACCTATCCTTTGGAATATTCTCAAGTTTTCCAATTTTATCTAACTCCTCTCTAATTTCCGGTATAATTGCCTCCCTTACAATATCGGCCAAAGAAATATTATTCTCACAAGCATACTTAATAAGCTTCAGATAAGTATATGTTGGCACTCTAATAGATTTTGAAACACGTTCTGCTAACTCCTCCGTAGTTATTTCAGTTGTCTTTTTTGCAGCCTCTATAATCTCATTCATGCCTATAAAATCCTTCTTCTCATATTTCTCAGATATTATCCTATCCAAGTCTTTTCTATCTATTACATGAATCTTATTTGCATCCTTATAGATTACTCCATCAGTTAGATAAGCAACTAACTCTGCTGCTTTTTCGTGCTTTGGTTCAAAGGTTGTTGGTAGTGTTTCCATTTTGTAATTAATGTTTGTAATTATAATTTGTAATTATATATTGTATTTAAAATATAAAAATGAATTTTATAATCTCATCATACTTCAATAATTTTTATTTTTCACCTTTTAAAAAAGTTAATCGTACCTTAGAATGGAAATTGAAAGACTAATATGCATAATCTGCCCCAATAGTTGCGAGATATCTGTTCACATCTCTGGGAAAAAAATAAAAAAGGTGGAGGGGAATCTCTGTAAGAGGGGTGAAGAATACGCTATAAGAGAAATAACATGTCCCGAGAGAACTGTAACATCGACGGTTCTTGTTCTTGGTGGTAGGGAGAAATTGGTATCTGTAAAAACCTCTAAACCCATACCGAAAGAAAAAATTTTCGATGTTATGAGGGAGATTAAGAGGTTAAGGGTTAAGGCTCCTGTTGGGATGGGGGACATTCTCTTGAGAAATGTTTGTAATACTGGAGTGGACATAGTTGCGACAAAGAATGTGGAAAAATCTAATCAATAAACTCCACTTTATCCTCAAAAATTCTCGCCCTCGCTTTTCTCGTTGCCCAGCATCCGATATTTATAGCGACGGGTAGACTTGCTGTATGGCAGTGAGCAATTTCTATATTCACATCCAAGCATGTAGTTTCACCGCCTAAACCCATCACACCAATACCCAATCTATTTATATCCCCGAGAAGATTATTTTCGAATCTTGCAATCTCCTCATCTCCATTTTTACTACCTATGGGTCTGAGTAACGCCTTTTTAGCCATTCTCGATGCAAGGTCCGATGTGCCACCTATACCAACCCCCAAGATAATCGGGGGACATGGCTTTCCATCGGCATTTGCGATCTCTTTGATGATAAAATCTCTTATTCCACTTAAGCCATCGGATGGATTTAACATTCTCAATGAAGAGAAATTCTCAGATCCGGCACCCTTTATAAGTAATGAAATTTCAAGAAAATCCTCGGGGATAAATTCAAATTCAATAACTGGAATTCCCTTACCAGTATTGTCTTTGGAATTCTCTCTATTCAATGGATGCACGACATTTGGTCTGAGTGGAATTTCCCTCGTGGCAATCTCAACGCTCTCTCTCACCACTCTCTTAACTTCACTCAAATTTATCTCCACTTTATCTCCGATGGAGATGTAGAAGTTCATGATCCCGGTGTCTTGGCAAATTGGCAATGAATTCCTCCTCGCAAATTCGATGTTTTTGAGAATTGTCTCTAATTGCAATCTTGCAATTTCATCATTCTCAATTTTATATGCCTTTCTGAGTGCGGATTCTATGTCTCCCGGCAGAGATGTCTCAGCCTTTTTTATCAATTCAACAACAACATTTTTTATAACCTTGGGTGATATCATTCTCCTATGCCTTAATATAATTATAAATCGAATATAATAATGAAAATAATGATGAAAGAATGAATACATTCGGGAGAATCTTCAGGCTTACAACATGGGGGGAATCCCATGGTTTTGGAATTGGATGCGTTGTGGATGGGTGTCCATCTGGTTTGGAATTAACTGAAGGGGATATCCAGAATGAATTGGATAGAAGGAGACCCGGACAGTCATCTATTACTACAGAAAGAAGAGAAAAAGACGAGGTTGAAATTCTTTCTGGTGTATTCCTTGGAAAAACCCTCGGAACGCCAATCTCAATGTTTATAAAAAATAGGGATATCGATTCTGAAAAATACGAGTCCATAAAAAATATTCTGAGACCCGGTCATGCAGACTTCACATGGAGGGAGAAATTTGGTCATGTTGACTATAGAGGAGGTGGTAGGGCATCTGGAAGAGAAACGGTAGCGAGAGTTGCTGCCGGGGCAATAGCAAGGAAATTATTAAAGAGGATTGGAATTGAGATTATCGCATATACGAAGGAAATCGCTGGTATAAGGGTTGAGGATGAAATTTCATTTGGAGATATTGACGAGATAAGAAGAATAATAGATTCAAATACTGTAAGGACAATAAACAAAAAAATCGCTAAGGATATGGAAAGGGCAATTCTTGATGCAAAATCAGACGGGGACTCCGTTGGTGGTATAATTGAGGTTATAGCATTTAATGTTCCACCCGGACTGGGAGAGCCAATCTTCGCAAGACTTGATTCGGAGTTGGCATCAGCAATGATGTCCATACCATCCGTAAAAGGGGTCGAGATCGGTGATGGATTTTCATTATCGAGAATGAAAGGTTCTGAGGCGAATGATGAATTCTTCATAGAAAATGGAAGAATCCTGACAAGGACAAACAGGTGTGGTGGAATTCTTGGAGGAATTTCTAATGGAATGCCGGTTGTGGTGAGAATTGCAATAAAACCAACATCCTCCATAGGAAAAAAACAGAGAACGGTTGATATAGAAAAAATGAAAGAGACCACGATTCAGATTGAGGGGAGGCATGATCCCTGCATAGTTCCAAGAGCGGTTCCAGTTGTGGAGGCAATGATGTCATTGGTCTTGGCAGACCATTCCCTACTCTCTGGATTCATTCCAAGGAGACTTAGCTGAACTACGATTTATTGTCTTCTGTCTTAATCACGAACACCGGATAAATTGGAAAAGAAAGGGATATTGACATAATCACAGAAACCATGGCTGTTCCTTTACAGAGGGTCAGGGGGTTTGGTGAGATAAAATGAACAAAAAAGAAATATTGGAGCTCATAGAAACGGGAGAGGGATATACTTTGGAATTTAAAGAGTCTTTATCCTCCTCTATAGGAAAGGATATATGTGCATTCGCAAATTCTTCCGGCGGTAAAATAATCTTAGGAGTTAAGGATAACGGCAAAGTAAAGGGATATAAATTAAGCAACAGAGATAAAGCAAGGATTTTGGATATAGCAAAAAATATGGAGCCTTCCGCCGAAGTTAAAATAGAACAAATAGAGAATTTGGGAGTAATTTTTGTTCCCGAAGGTAGAGATAAACCTTATTTTGTTGCTGGTCATTGTTACATAAGGCAAGGAGCAAGTTCTGTATTGTTGAAAAGGGATGAAATAAGAGAATTCTTTCAGAGAGAAAACTTGCTATCATTTGAAAGAAAAGCTAATCATGAATTTGATTGGAAAGAAGATTTTAATGAAAAGGCTTTTGAAAATTTTAGGGAAATTGCTACGATACCAAAAGAATTATCCACAAAACATATTCTGAAAAATTTGAATTTAATAACTAACGGGAAGATGAACAATGCAGGAGTTTTATTTTTCTGCAATGATTTGAGAAAGTTTTTTCTTAATGCAGGTGTAGTCGTGGCTTTATATAAAACTCCAAATAAAGCGGATGTTATGGATATTAAAGAATTCTATGATGATTTTGTTAGCAATTACGAGAATGTTATGAAATATATTATATTATTTTTGAGTAAGGAAATTGAGATTAAAGGTTTGAAAAGGGTAGAAACCTTGGAAATCCCTGAGGAGGCTTTGAGAGAGGCTTTGATAAATGCCATGGTTCACAGAGATTATTTTATTCAGGGAAGAGTGCAAATCGATATCTATCCCGATAGATTGGAAATCACAAATCCCGGAAGGCTTCTATTGATGAAAAGGATTTAGGGGGGGGTAAGCATAGCGAGAAATCCGATAATATTCGATATAGCTCATAGATTGCATTATGTTGAAAAAATAGGCTCCGGGATAAAACGAATTAGAAATTTGGTTCCGGATGTTAAATTTGATATTGGTTCGAATTGGTTTAGAGTTGTTTTTAAGAGGAGGGTCAGGTTCCCAGAAAGGTTCCCAGAAAAATTATCTAAAGATAAAATCAGAGAACTAGGGAGAGAAGAACTTCTCAAGATATTGGAATTGAAGGTTGGTAGAAGGTTGGTAGAAAAGGTTGGTAGAAAGTTGGTAGAAAACTCACTTAAGATACTTTTAATTATACTGGAAAAACCAGAGATTAGTAAGAGAGAGTTATCTGAGATTTTAGGGATAAGTGATACTGCTGTGGATAAACATATCAAAAAACTAAAAGATTTGAGAGTTATTGAAAGAGTCGGCCCTGCTAAGGGCGGTTATTGGAAGGTTTTAAAATGAAAATAACAGATGGGCAAATTGAATTTATTATTGAGAGATTGAAGAGGAGCCAACAGATTTATTTTGCCAACTACTGATCTCTGTCAAGAACGAGTTATCACTCAGAAACCTTCTCTCCAGAATCCCATATAACCCTCGCAGATGGTAATGTATCGAATCCTTTAATTCTATACTCCAGAATTGCCCTCTCCCCAGACTCTAATCTACCAACATTAAATATCAATTTAGTTTCTCTTCTTATCACATTCATTGTGATGACCTTTATCTCGGCACCTTCTGGTATTCTGTCCTCTATAACACAATTCTCAAGGCTTTTATTGGTTTTATTCCATACAATAACTCTAACATGGTCATCCTCTCTAATCTTTGTTATTTCGACATTCCCCCTTGGTAAATACTTCTGCAGTAACATAATCACAAGAACTATACCAGCTATGATAACAACCGGAAGCAGTATAAATAGTAGATTTAGATTGAATTCAAAACCAGTTTTTCTTGGGCAGATATTTGTATTTGTTAATATCTTTAAACTCTTCTCATCGACCCTCTCATCATTTTCATCAAATAATACTGCATTCGTATTGATCGTTGTATTTCCCACTCCATCTGGAATTTTAAATTCAAAACTTATTGTCTCTACGGAGTCCCTACTAATAATTCCAGTCTCCTTGATTTTTTTATATATCACACTATCATTCTCATCAGTTACCGAAAATTCAATATACCCTTTACCTTCAGAGCCCTTACTTATCAAATCGACACTAATCTTTGCAACATCCCCAGGACAATACACCGCATTTAGTTTATCTGGAACCACCTCTACGATACCGAATTTCACACCCTTTGGTAGTATGGATTCTCCACTCATATAGGATGTTCCAATAACCCTCACCCCTCCTCCCTCTAATTTAATCGGTTCGTAATAGAGAATGACCGCAGAGTCCAGCAGTATCGACCTTTCGGGATCAATTTCATAGTCCCATGCGGAATACATGCTCTTTTTCCAGTAAGCGACAATAAATTTATCTGGATAGGTAAGATTTATCCCATTCAGAATTCCCTTTGCAATAACACTCGCGTTCTCCTCCCTGTTGAATGCCTTCCAGTAGTCAAAATTCAATACCTTCCCGGAGTAGACCTTTTCCTTGGACCTAAGACCATCCCCGGGGATGTAGATTGGGGCGCCATCGTTCTCTCCGAGCATTGTATCGATGTGTAATCTCGCTCCAACATACAAATCCCCTTCATTTTCATTCTTCAGAATTATGTAGATCCTCGTTCCATTCGCAATCAACTCAAGGACCTCCTCGACGATCAGATTCTCTGGCAATCTCCACCTCGTAATTATCTCGTTTTCTTTAATACGGGGCCCTTCAATGACATACGGATCCATAAATATCGCCCCCCCAACATCCTTGGAGTTGCAATATACTCTATTATTGACCTTGATACTCAGAAAGGTACCCTCCCAGGGTCTTGGGTAATTATAAGTTAATTTCTCCCACCTATCCCGATATAAGGCGCCGATCGAGAATGTGCCTATATTTGTGCATTTCTGGACAGATACATGAATGTTATTTTCTTGGCTCCTTAGATCAACTTCACAGATTTCCTCTGCAAGTGTGCCCGTCGCCAAGATTAATAGAAAAATTAAATTGACAAGTCTCATAAAAAAATATTATACATGAAATTAGAAAAAGCATGTTGATTCTTTTTCTCCAGAGTCCCAGATTAGTTTTGCATGTGGAATTTTCTTTCTTATCGGAACAACTAAAGAATAGCCCAATTCTATTCTACTTTTTGGAGGTAGATTACCGATCTTCCAAATAAGTTTATTCCCCTCGCTTATCATTAATTTTTCGTAATTGCCTATGACATCTATATCGGAGACGAGAATCGTTGAGCCTCTCTCCAATTTATCCTCAAGAATACAATTCCTTAACTCAATATCGGAGTTATTTTCAATTACAATTCTGATTCTCTTCCCATCTATTGATTTTTCTATTCTTATTTCTTCGTATGTTAATGCCTTCTCTAATCCCTTTTTGCGTCTCTGTAATGATTCGAGTTTATCAGTAGCTTTCTTCACAGCTTTCTTTAATCTATCTAACCCCACTTCAAATTTAACTTTACCTTCCCTTTCGAATTCCCTCCCTGGCTCAAATTTTTCCTCATGAATTTCTCTATGCATAGACTTCATATTAATTTCCGGGGTGCCTCGTCTCAATTTTCTTCTACGAGCAGAGTATTCCCTCCTTTCTCTTAGCCGGTAGAATATATACAGAACTGATAGCAATACAATAATTGCAACGATAATAATATCAAAAAATTGCCTCAAGCCCAATGCCCTGGATTTCTCAATTATTGATGCATTTTCTGTCTTTTCGGGGATCGCTGAGTCTATAATCTCCGTCTTATTTAATATTGATGTATTTACTGTGATATTCTTACCAAATTCGTCAACCAATTTATTACCTGAAAAGAGATACGCCATGATGGTGAATTTACCATCACTGATCTCAGATAAATTCCAATCAAATTTAAGGGTCTTTATTTGGTGGGATTTTACATCTCCACTTTCCCTGGATTCAGAAAAAACTAAGTATCCATCTGAATTTAGAATATCTAATTTTAAAATGCCATTATTTATTGTTCCAATACTTATTATATCAACATGTATCTGCATTATCCCATATTGCATAAATTTCTCATTTATGTCAACTATCTTGAATAGTGTCCTAATCTCGGATTCATTTAGTGATATGTTCTTTTCTATTGTATCTACGACCTCGCCACCCTTATAGAGAGATGCCTTTACATCGATCATCCCTCCTTCAAGAGAATCGGAGATGTTTAATTTGAATTCTATTGTTCTTGAGGTTTCATTCTCAAGAATTCCCGTTGATTTATTCTCGATATAGATCAGAGTTCCATTCTCATCCCTTACTTCTATTCTTAGATAGCCTCGACTCCTGTTCTCCTTGCTGATCACATCTACCTTTATATTCATGGAATCATTTTCTCTATCAACAACGAAGTCTGCAATACCAAACCTACCCAAGATTGGCTCTCCATTCTTATAGATTGTTATGATCCCACGACCCTCGCCACTCTCTAAGTGAATTGGATTATAGAATATTATTACCGCGGAGTCGCCAAGTATCGACCTTTCGGGATCAATTTCATAGTCCCATGCTGAATACATGCTCTTTTTCCAGTAAGCGACAATAAATTTATCTGGATATGTCAGAATTCCCCCCCTTAACATACCGGATGCAATAACACTCGCGTTCTCCTCCCTGTTGAATGCCTTCCAGTAGTCAAAATTCAATACCTTCCCGGAGTAGACCTTTTCC
>Ga0190363_1000878_pt1 | contig 17987 bp, 21 predicted proteins | sample 48721867_MG_FD_161272 | JGI IMG/M metagenome (GOLD analysis project Ga0190363, IMG submission 161272) | Hydrothermal vent microbial mat bacterial communities from Southern Trench, Guaymas Basin, Mexico - 4872-18-6-7_MG | ecosystem: Environmental > Aquatic > Marine > Hydrothermal vents >... | reverse complement strand
GACCTCCCGCTGAAGGAGTATGGGCCCTGTATCCATCCCCTCGTCCATCAGGATGGTGGTGACCCCTGCCCTCTCATCGCCGCTGATGATGGCCCAGTTTATCGGCGCCGCCCCCCTCCAGCGGGGGAGGAGGGAAGGATGAAGGTTTATGCACCCCAGAGGGGGGAGCTCCAGCACCTCCTTGGGGAGCTTCTGTCCAAAGGCGGCGACCACGATCATCTCCGGCCCCATGGCCTCCAGCTCCTTCAGGAAAGTCTCGTCCAGCCTTTCGGGCTGAAGGACCCGCAGGCCCTCCTTCAGCGCCCACTCCTTCACGGGAGGGGGTGAAGGCCTCCGCCCCCTCCCCCTGGGGCGATCGGGCTGGGTCACCACCGCCAGCACATCTTCTTCCTTTGCCAGCTTCGCCAGGGAGGGAAGGGAGAAGCGGGAAGTCCCCATGAAGATGAGGCCCTCTTTCAATTACGACCTCTCCTTCAAGATCTCCCGCTTCCACTTCCTGAGCTTCCTCTCGATCATGTCCCTCTTCAGCCGGCTCAGGTAATCGATGAAGAGCACCCCATTGAGATGATCTATCTCATGCTGGAGGGCGATGGCGAGCAACCCCTCGGCCTCTATTTCCCTCTCCCGCTCATCAAGGTCATACCCCCTGACCAGGACCCGGGCGGCCCGCTCCACCTTCTCCCTCACTTCAGGCAGGCTCAAACAACCCTCCTCGAAGATCACCATCCCCTCCTTTTCCACGATCACTGGATTTACCAGGGTGATCAGCTCCTTCCTCTCCGGCCCCGTCACATCGACGAGGATCACCCTCTCGGAGACCCCTACCTGGGGAGCGGCAAGGCCTATCCCCGGAGCGGCGTACATCGTCTCGGCCATCTCCGCCGCCAATCGCGCCACCCTGTCATCTATCCTTTTGACCTCCCTGGCCTTCTTCCTCAGGACGGGATCAGGATATATAACAATTTCACGCATTTTTCTTCAAATATCTTAGCATAAAAAGGGAAAGGACGAAAAGGGCCGCCATCACCCCCTGATTATGAGAAAATCCCCACAGCAGTTGAGTGCGGGGATCGCCGCGCAAAAACTCCAGAAGGAAGCGCCCCGCGCTGTAAATTAGGAGATAGCTCCAGAAGACCTCTCCTGCGAACGCCTTTCTCCGCCGCAAAAGGAGCAGGAAGAGGAAGAGGCCGAAGAGGAAAAGGGAGCTGTAAAGCTGGGTGGGGTGAAGCCTTACTCCCAGGGGAGCAAGGCTTTGCGGATCGCGGAAGATCACCCCCCAGGGCAGGGAGGTGGGGCTCCCGTAGCAACACCCGGCGCAGAAGCACCCTATCCGTCCAATGGCATGGCCCAGGGCAAGGGAGGGGGCAAAGAGGTCCATCGTTTCGGAGAGGGGCAACCCCTTTGACCTTATGGTGAGGACACCCACCAGGATCCCGGGAATAAGCCCGCCGTAAAACACCAGCCCCCCTTCCCAGAACTTCAGGGCCTGCAGGGGATCCTCTGCATATTCCCCCCAATGGAGGAGGATAAAGGAGACCCTCGCCCCTGCAAGGGCCGCCAGCAGGGCCCAGAAGGCTACATCGGTCACCTTCTCGGGGTCCATCCCCTCGGCCCTGGCCCCCCTCCTCAGCACCCAGATGCCGAGGAGCACCCCCAGGGCGATGAGCACCCCGTAGGTGTGGACCTTAAATCCCCTGAAGCTGAGGAGCAAGGGATGCATCCTATCTCCTCCTTCTGCGCAGAAGGGAGAGGATGAAGAGCCCCACCCCGACGGTTATGGCCACATCGGCCAGGTTGAAGGCGGGCCAGTGGTATCCGGCGAGGTGAAAATCGAGGAAGTCGACCACCGCCCCCCGTGCCAGACGGTCGATCAGGTTTCCCAATGCCCCTGAAAAGATCAGGGAAAGGGCCAGGGTCTCGTTCTGGTGAGCGGAGCGGAGGTAGAAGAAGATGAAGGCGAGGGCAATGACGCTCACCGGGACGAAGAGCCAGGAGAGGGGAACTCCTCCGCCCATCCCGAAGAGGGCCCCCTTGTTGAAGATGAGGGTCAGGTTGAAGAAACCCTTTATCACAGGACAGGTCTCATAGGGTGAGAGGAGGCTTGAGGCCAAAAACTTCGATCCCTGATCCAAGGGAAGGACTATCCCCAGGGTGACGGCCAGGGTCAGATATCTGCTCATCTTCCAGACATCACCTCTTGGCAGCGGGGGCAGAGGTCAGGGTACTCGGGGGAACTTCCCACCCCCTCGTCGTAAAGCCAGCAGCGGGCACACTTGGATCCCTTCGCCCTCTTAACCTCCACCGCTACCCCTTCATCCCTCCTCAGCTCCACCTGGGAGACGATGAGGATGTCCCGGAGCTCTTCGCCAAAGCCCTCAAGGAAGGATATCTCATCAGAAGGGGCCTTGATGACCACCCGGGCGTCGAGGGAGTGCCCTATCAGCTTCTCCCTTCTCGCCTCCTCCAGGGCCTTGGTGACCCTCTCCCTCATCTCCAGAAGCCTCTCCCACCTCTCCCCCAGCGCTTCGTCCAGAAGCTTCTCGTCCACGGTCGGGAAGGAAGTGAGGTGCACGCTCTCCGGATCTCCTTCTTCCTTGGGCAGATGTCCCCATGCCTCTTCCGCCGTGAAGGAGAGGATGGGGGCCATCAGGCGCAGGAGTCCCTTGAGCACATAATAGATGGCCGTCTGGGCGGAGCGACGCTCAGGGGAGGAGGCCCGGGAGGTGTAAAGCCTCTCCTTGAGGATGTCGAGATAGAGGGCACTCAGGTCGACCACGCAAAAGTTGTGAACCGCATGGTAGATGATGTGAAAGGAGAAGCTCTCATAGGCAGCAAGGACCCTCTGGAGCAGGAGCTGGAAGCGATGAAGGATCCAGCGATCTATCTCCTGAAGCTCCCCATGGGGAAGCATGTCCCTTTTGGGGTCAAAGTCATAAAGGTTTCCCAGCATGAAACGCCATGTGTTACGGATCCTCCGGTAGGCCTCCACTAAGCGTTCCAGGATCTCGGGGGATATCTTTATGTCGTCCCTGTAGTCCTCGGCCGCCACCCAGAGACGGAGCAGATCCGCCCCGTACTTCTCGATGACCTCCTCAGGAGCTATCACGTTGCCCGCCGACTTGGACATCTTCTTCCCCTCCCCGTCCACCACGAAGCCATGGGTGAGCACCGCGGTATAGGGGGGGACCCCCCGGTTGGCCACGGAGGTGATGATGGAGGAGTGAAACCATCCCCGGTGCTGGTCGCTCCCCTCAAGGTAGAGGTCGGCGGGGAAGCGGAGCTCAGGCCTCCTCTCGAGCACCGCCGCCCAGCTCACCCCCGAGTCGAACCATACGTCAAGGATATCGGTCTCCTTCCTGAAGGACTTTCCCCCGCACTTCGGACAGCTCGTCCCCGGGGGGAGAAGCTCCTCTGAGGGACGGTCAAACCAGATATCCGCCCCCTCCTGAGAGAACTTCTCGGCCACAAAATCGATGATCTCCTTCTTGAGGAGGACCTCCCCGCACCCCTCGCAATAGAAGGCCACGATGGGTACACCCCATGCCCTCTGGCGGGAAACGCACCAGTCGGGCCTGATGGCCATCATCGATCCGATCCTGTCCTTCCCCCATTCGGGGATCCACTTCACCCGCTCTATCCAGTCCAGTATCTTCTGGCGAAGCCCGCTATGGTCTATGGAGATGAACCACTGCTCGGTGGAGCGGAAGATGACCGGGTTCTTGCAGCGCCAGCAGTGGGGGTAGGAGTGCTCCACCTCCTCCTCATAGAGCAGGGCCCCCACCTCCTGGAGCTTGGCGTTCACGTGGGGGTTGGCGTCGAAGACGAACTCCCCGCCGAAGAACTCCACCTCGGGGAGGAACCTCCCCTCATCGTCCACCGGCGCATAGATCTCCAGGCCGTACTTGAGGCCGCTCTCGTAGTCCTCCTGTCCGTGGCCCGGGGCAGTGTGGACGCAGCCCGTGCCCGAATCGAGGGTCACGTAATCGGCCAGGATGATCACCGACTCCCGGTCGATGAAGGGATGCCGGCACTTGAACCCCTCAAGCTCTTTCCCCAGAAATCCCGCAAGGAGCCTGTAATCCCCCTTTCCGAGCAGCTCCATCACCACGGGGGCAAGCCTCTGGGCCATGATGAAGACCTCTCCCCCGACCTCAAAGGCCCCGTACTCGTAATCGGGATGAAGGGCTATGGCCAGGTTGGCGGGAAGGGTCCAGGGGGTGGTGGTCCAGATCACCACCGAGACCTCCTTCCCCTTCAGGGAAGGGAACTTCTCCGAGAGATCGGAGATCATCGGGAATTTCACGTAGATGGAAGGGGTGCGATGGGGGCCGTACTCCACCTCGGCCTCGGCGAGGGCGGTCCTGCAATGGGGGCACCAGTAAATGGGTTTCTTCCCCTGGTAAAGGTATCCCCCCTCGACGAACTTGCCGAACTCCCTGACGATGGTGGCCTGATACTCGTGATCCATGGTGATGTAGGGATGGGACCAGTCACCGAAGACCCCAAGCCTCTTGAACTCCTCCCGCTGGATCTCGATAAACCTCTGGGCATACTCACGGCAGCGCCGACGCACCTCCACCTTGCTCATCCTCTCCTTCTCCGGCCCCAGGATCTTCTCCACCTCATGCTCTATGGGGAGGCCGTGGCAGTCCCATCCGGGCACGTAGATGCTGTCGTAGCCCGCCATCGCCTTCGATTTCACGATGATGTCCTTGAGGATCTTGTTCAGGGCGGTCCCCATGTGGATATGGCCGTTGGCGTAAGGGGGGCCATCGTGAAGGATGTATTTGTCCTTTCCCCTGAGCTTCTCCCGGATCCTCTCGTAAAGCCCCATCTCCTCCCAGCGGCGCAGGATCTCCGGCTCCCTTTTGGGGAGCTGGGCCTTCATGGGAAAGTCGGTACGAGGAAGGTTAAGGCTGTCCCTGTAATCCATCTCCTTCTCCTTCGAGATCTTGAAAGAGGTTAAGAAATATCACAAAGCCCTGACCTTGGCAACCGGCGTCAGGGCCTCCTTCGACGATAACGGAATCGGTCAATGAGCTTCCCCTCAGGGCTGTAAAGGAAGGCCTCATCGCCCTTGTTGTTCCATATAGGATAATCGCTCCCCCAGAAGAAATGGAGCTCCGTGGCCCCCTCCCTCACGTCCCTTCCTTTCCCCGAAAACAGCAGGAGGGTATATCCGGGCCTCAACTCCCCCGCAGGGAACCTGTATATGTGCCTTCCCCTGTCCCTTATCCAGAACCCCCTGAGGGAGATGGGGCGGGGTGAGATGTTACAGATCCTCACGTACTCACCGTTCAGGTTGAAGCGATCATCCCCCGGGGCATCAGCATGAAGGCTCGTGATCTTCAAGGGACCGGGGAATCCCCCCTTCCCCCATATCCCCAACCCCTTCCTCCTCGCCTCCTCCTGCAGAAAATAAAAGCGCCGATAGAACCCGATGGGCTGTATCACGAAGAGATGGGCAAGCCCCCTCCTCAGGAGCTCCTCGTTCACCATCCTCCCGTCCACAAAGAGATAGGCCAGGAGGCGCCCGTACTTATCCTCCATCAGGCCACCCTCTCCCTCCAGACGGACGACCTTGCCCATGACCAGACGGGCGTTCTCCTCCTTAGCCCTCCCCCAGAGGGGCTCCCCCCTTTCTGGGGTGTTGATCCCGAGATAACGGACCCTCTGCCCGTCATCGAGCACCACGGTATCTCCATCCACCACCTGAACCACCCTCCCGTGCCTTGCCCCGAGGAGGAGAAAGAGGGAGATGAAAACCAGCGCCCATTGGGCAAGTCTCAACTTCATATTTCCATTCTATAACAAAGCCTTTCCCAAGTAACCCTTTCAAAAGGGGAAAAAATCTGTTATCTTTTCGGCGTCGAAAAAATCAAGGAGGAGGGAAGGATGAAGCTACTCAAGGGCATTTTTCTCGTTATGGCAATCCCCTTTATCCTCTACGGCTGCGCCGAGGTGATACTGGTTGGAGCTGGGGCGGGGGCTGGAGTAGCCACCTACACTTATATAAAGGGGGAGATGAAGATAGAGTATCCTCGCCCCTATGAGGAGGTCTGGCGGGCCACCCTTGCAGCCTTGAAGGACTGTGACATCACCATCGAGCAGAAGGTGAAGGACGGCTTCAGCGGAAAGATCAAGGCGAGGAGGGCCAACGGCAGTTCGGTCACCGTCAAGGTGATAAACAAGGGATCGGGGATAACGGTGGTGAAGATAAAGGTGGGGACCTTTGGAAACAAGCGGGCCTCCATGATCATAAAGGAAAGCATCGACAGACACCTGGGAATAAAGAGCAAACCTCAATAGAGATGGGAAAAGCGATCATCCTGATGGGATCAAAGGGGGACCTCCCCCATGCGGAAAGGATAAAGGAGACCCTCCGATCCTTCGGGATAGAAGCGACCTTGAGGATCGCCTCCGCCCACAAGACGCCCGAGAAAGTCCTGGAGATCGTGAAGGGAGATGTGGGAGATGAGGTGGTCTTCATCACGGTGGCGGGGAGGTCCAACGCCTTAAGCGGCTTTGTGGACGCCCAAACGCTTAGGCCCGTCATCGCCTGTCCTCCCACCAGTGATCGATTCGGGGAAGCGGACATCTTCTCAAGCCTCCGGATGCCCTCGGGAGTGGCCCCCTTAGTGGTGCTGGAGCCCGAAGCCGCGGCCCTGGCCGCTGCCAAGATCCTCGCCCTGAAGGAGAAGGCACTCGAGGAGAAGATAAGGAAATATCAGGAGAAGAAAAGAGAAGAGGTAGAACGGGCGGACGAGGAGGTAAGGGGTGGGTAGTGTAAAGGACCTCGAGATATTGGAATCCCCCAAGGGCCTTAATCCGGGGAGGGGACGTTTCCACTTCTCGGATCGGTATTCCGTCTTCGACTGGGGGGAGATGCCCGATCACATCCCCTCCAAAGGGGCCTCCCTCTGCCTCACCTCCGCCTATTTCTTCGAATTGCTCGAGGGGAGGGGGATAAAGACTCACTACATTGGCCTGGTGGAAGGGGGAAAGGTTAAGAGGCTTGACGAACTCCGTTCCCCCTCTTCCGTCATGGAGGTGGAGCTTCTGAGGGTGATAAGACCTGAGGTAAGGGAGGGGAAATATAACTACGGGGTCTTCAAGGACCAGGAGGGCAACTTCCTCATCCCCTTAGAGATCATCTATCGTAACTCCCTCCCTCCAGGAACAAGCGTCTTCAGGAGGCTGAAGGAGGGGAGCCTTTCCCCTCAGGACCTCGGGTTTGACTCTGTCCCGGGGCCGGGAACAAGACTTCCCCAACCCTTTTTCGACCTCTCGACGAAACTGGAGGAGACGGACAGGTACATCTCCTGGGAGGAGGCGGCGGAAATGGCAGGGCTGAAGGCCGAGGAGCTGGACCGCATAAGAGAGATCGTCAGCGAGGTAAACGAGCTCATAACCGATGAGGTCTCGAAGCTGGGACTCCAGAACGAGGACGGAAAGATAGAGCTGGGGTTCGATGGGGAGAGGAGGCTCATGGTGGTGGACGCCGTGGGAACCCTGGATGAGTGCCGCTTCAGTTGGCAGGGAACCAGTGTGAGCAAGGAGCTGGCCCGAATCTATTACCGAAGCACCCCCTGGTACGGGGAGGTGGAGGAGGCGAAGAGGAGGGACAGGGTACACTGGAGGGAGATGGTAAAGGCCGACCCTCCACCCCTGCCTCCGAGGTTCAAGGAGCTCCTCTCCCTCCTTTACCGCTGCTTTGCCCAAGAGCTGACAGGACGTGAATGGTTTGGCCCCCTCCCTCCCCTCCGATCGGTCCTTGAGGAGATCAAGGGGCTCCTCCCACAGGCTTGATTTTTGAGAGATGCCGCTGCGGATAAAGATCCTCTGCGATAACGTGATCTTCCGGGGAGAAGGCCTCTTAGGGGAACACGGCCTGAGCGTTTACATCGAGAGGGAGGGCCGGGGCATCCTCTTTGACACGGGACAGGGATTGACCATAAGGAGGAACGCCAGGCTGCTCGGAGTGAACCTTGAGGAGATCGAAGGAGTTGTCCTGAGCCACGGACATTACGATCACACCGGGGGGTTGAGGGAGGTGCTCCGTAAAGGGATGAGGGTCATCGCCCATCCGGGGATATTCTCCCCCAAGTATGCCTTGAGAAACGGAAAGACCCGCTATATAGGGATCCCCTTCTCCCGTGATGCCATAGAGGGGTGGGCCGGAGGACTCACCCTCACCTCGGAGCCTGTGGAGGTGCTCCCGGGGGTATTCACCACGGGAATTGTCCCCAGGGTGACTCCCTTTGAAGAGCCCCAGGAGGACCTCCTCCTGAAGGAAGGAAAGGGGTTCGTGAAGGACCCGGTAGAGGACGACCTCTCGCTCTTCGCCGAAACCCGGGATGGGACCGTCGTCATCTTAGGGTGCGCCCATCGAGGGATGATAAACATCCTCACCCACATCAGAGAGCTGACGGGAAAGGGTACCTTCTTGGCCATCCTCGGGGGGACGCATCTCGGGTTCTATTCCGAGGAGCGCAGGGGGAAGGTGGTCGAGGCCTTGAAGGCCTTTGACATAAGGGGGATGGCGGTGTCCCACTGTACGGGCACTGAAGGGGTCTTCCTCCTCAGGGAGCGCCTCCCCATCGATGTCTCTTATGCACCGGTGGGATTCACCGCCGAGTTTTAAAAGATGAGAAGGACCCTCTTGATAGCGGGCAAAGGCGGCGTAGGAAAGACTACCATAGCGGTGAACCTCGCCCTCGGGTGGGCCCTGGAGGGATGGCGGGTGGGGATCCTCGATGCCAACATCCACTCCCCCAGTGTGCCCTCCCTTCTGGGGATATCCGCTCAGGGGATGAAGGGGATGGAGGGGATAGAGCCCGTGACCGTAAAGGGCCTCAAGGTGATCTCCGTCGGCCTCTTCCTCCACCGGCCCCACACTCCGGTAAGCTGGCGCGGGCCGATAAAGCATGGGGTGCTCAAGCAGTTCCTCTACGAGACCAACTGGGGGGAGCTGGATTATCTGGTGATCGATCTGCCGGCAGGGGTGGGGGACGAGGTGATGAGCTTGACCCAGCTGCTAAAAGGCTCAGCTACCGCCCTGATCGTCACCACTCACACCTCCCTCTCCCTGACTGAGACGAAGAGGCTCAAGGCCTTCTTCCACCACGGACACGCAAAGACGATAGGAGTGGTGTTGAACATGGCCCGGGGGGAAAGGAATGTGTCCCTTCCCTTCGAGCCCCTGGGTGTCATCCCTTTCGATCCCCTCTTCATGGAGTGCGAGGAGAAGGGCACGCCTCTTATCTCCTCCTTTCCACAGGTAGAGGCTGCCCACTGCCTCCGCACCCTCGCCCAGAGGTGTCAGGACGCCCTGAAGGAACTTAGAGGGCCTCAGTTCACCATAACCGCAACGCTCTTTTACAAGAGGAGGAAATCATGAATTTGATGGAGATCATAAGGGAAAGGAGAAGCGTGCGCCAGTTCAAGGGGGACCCCATCCCTGATGGGGTAATAGAGGAGCTAATGGAGGCGGTGAGATGGGCCCCCTCCTGGGCCAACACCCAGTGCTGGGAGGTGATCGCCGTAAAGGGAAAGGAACAGAGGGAAGGGCTGGCGGAGACCCTTTCCCCCAGGAACCCGGGCAGACCCGCTGTGCTCGAGGCCCCTCTCGTCCTCGTCTTCCTGGGGAGGAAGGAGGTATCGGGTTTCTACAAGGGGAAGGCGGTGACGGAGAAGGGCGACTGGTTGATGTTTGACGTGGCCCTGGCGATCCAAAACCTCTGCCTCTACGCCCATTCCCGAGGATTGGGAACGGTGATCATAGGGTATTTCGATGCCGGGAAGGCCGCCTCCCTGCTCGGTGTCCCCCCTGACAGGGAAGTGGTGGCCATCCTCCCCATCGGCTACCCTGCCTCCATCCCCAAGGCCCCTCCGAGGAAGGAGGTTAAGGATTTCCTTTACTGGGAGGAGTTCGGCAGAAGGTGAGGGAGAAACTCTTCTGCCCATACTGCGGTTCGAGGCTGAAAAGGATAAAGAGGGGGGAGAGGGAAAGGGCCTATTGCCCCCGTTGCCGGATCGTCCATTATCAGAACCCCCTCCCCGCCACCGCTGCCCTCCTCATGAACCCGAAGGAAGAGATCCTCCTGGTGAAACGGGCGAAGGAGCCGGCACGGGGGAGGTGGAGCCTGCCCGGGGGCTTCATCGAGGCGGAAGAGACCCCTGAAGAGGGGGTCCTGAGGGAGCTGGAAGAGGAGACGGGGATAAGGGGAAAGGTGGTCAGGCTCGTGGGGGTGGTGACGGAGAAGAGCCCCTTTTACGGCCCTCTCATCATACTGGGCTATCACGTCGCTGCCGATGGGGGAGTCCTCAGGGCCGGAGATGACGCAGAGGAGGTAAAATATTTCCCGAAGGAGGAGATGCCAGAAGTGGCCTTTTTCTCTCACCGGAAGCTGATAGGTCAGTTCTTGGAGGAGGAGCGATGAAGTACATATACGGACCCGTCCCGTCGAGGCGTCTCGGTCTGTCCCTCGGGGTAGATCTCGTCCCCAAAAAGGTCTGTTCTTACAACTGCATCTATTGCCAGATCGGAAGGACCACCCTCCATACGATCGAGCGAAAGGAATACCTGCCCGCAGAATCGATCCTCGCCGATGTCAGGGAAGCCCTCGAAGAATGGGCAGGGGAAATCGACTATGTCACCATATCGGGATCCGGGGAGCCCACCCTCAACGAGCGGCTGGGAGAGATCATAAAGGGCATAAAGGGGATGACCGAGATCCCCCTGGCGGTGATAACCAACGGTTCTCTCCTGTTTATGGAGGAGGTGAGGGAGGAGCTCAAGGAAGCGGACCTGGTGCTCCCCTCCCTTGACGCTGTCACCCCCGCTGTGTTCGAGACGATAAACCGCCCCCACCCTGCCCTCTCCCTCGAGCGGATCATCGAGGGGATAAGGGACTTCCGGAGGGAGTTCAGGGGAGAGGTCTGGCTCGAGGTCCTCTTCTGTCGGGGGATAAACGATCAGCCCGAGGAGATAAGGAAGCTCAAGGAGGTAATCTCGGAGATCAACCCCCAGAGGGTGCACCTCAATACCGTCACCCGCCCCGGGGCCGAAGATTACGCCTTTGCCCTTTCGGCCGAGAAATTGAGAAAGATCCAGCAGGAATGGGGTGAGGGAGTAGAGGTGGTCACCGATTTCAAGGGATGCTCCCGGAGGACGATCATAGACCGACTGGAGGAAAAGATCCTTAAGCTTGTGGCCATAAGGCCCGTCACCCTCGAGGATCTCTCCAGGACCCTCGGGGTGAGGGAGCTGGAGCTGGTGAAGACCATAGAGAAATTACTCCACGAGAAGCGCCTCACCTTCCGGGTGTTCAACCAGAGGATATACTACGAGGCGGCTCAAGCCCTGGAGAACTCGTAGATGAAGTTGCCCCCCTCAAGCTTCACCACCTTGGGGACCATCTCCATCCCTACCTCGAGCTCCTCCTCGGGGATCTCCTTGCTCACCCACCCGAAGACCTTGTAATCACCGAAGTCGAGGAGCCCGAGGGTGTAGGGCAGCTCCTTCTCAAAACCCACCGGGGCGTAGGAGAGCTTGGTGAAGGAGAGCAGTCTACCCTTCCCCTTGACCTCGAACCATTCCATCTCGCTCCCCAGGCATGCGTAACAGTCCGCCCGCGGGGGGAAGAAGGCCTTGCCGCAGCCCTTGCACTTAGTGCCCATGAGCTTTCCCTGCTCCAGGTAGTCGATAAAGTCATTGACCTTGCTCATGGCGGTAAAGCTCACCACTCCGAAGCGGCTGAAGCGGGTATCTTCTGTCTTCTCCTTGCCCATCTTTACCTCCCCATGATGATGACGTTGCCGTAAAGGCCCACCCCGCCGATGTTGTGAACGAGCCCTATTTCGGCCTTCGGGACCTGCATCTCCCCGGCCTCACCCCGCAACTGCAGCACGATCGTCCTCACCTGCGAGCCGCCCGTGGCCCCGATGGGATGGCCCTTGGAGAGCAACCCCCCGTCCACGTTCACCGGGATGCTCCCCTCCTTGTACGTCTCCTTCGAGCGGATCAGCTCCTTCCCCTCCCCCGGTTTGGCGAAGCCCAGGTTTTCGTAGGCCATGATCTCGGCGATGGTGAAGCAATCGTGGACCTCGGCCACATCGATCTCCTTTGGGCCCAGGCCCGCCATCTTGTAAGCCTTCTGGGCCGCCTCCACTGCCACCCTGAGCCCCTGCGTGAGGTCCGGCCTGCCGGTCATGGTCACGGCCTCAGCCGCGGACCCCACCCCAAGGATCCACACGGGCTTTTCGCAGACGGCCCTGGCCCGCTCCTCGGAGGCCAGGATCACGCAGGAGGAGCCATCGGCGTTGGCACAGCAGTCGCCCACCCTGAGGGGAGAGGCCACGGGAGCGGCCAGGCGGCTTTCGGGATCGGTGAAATCCTGCATCGTGACCGCCTTGCGGTAGACGGCCTTGGGGTTGATCTGGCCATAGGTCGCCGCCTTGACCCTCACCGCTGCCAGGTCCTCAAGGGTCAGGCCGTGCTCTGCCATGTAAGCCCTGGCATACATGGCGTAGTAGGCCGGCATCATGGTCCCGAAGGGGGACTCCCACTGGATGTCCGCCCCGCGGCCCATCCGCTCCTGGACCTCCATGGACGAGATCTCGGACATCTTCTGAAAACCTATGACCGCCACCACATCGTAAAGCCCGGCCTTGATCATGCTGTATGCCATGATGACGCCCGTGGTCGAGGAGGAGCAGACCGTTTCCACGTAACAGGTGGGTTGAGGGATCAGCCCAAGATACTCGGCGATGACCCCTGCCGGGGAACGCTGGCGATCGTACTCCGGGGCCGATGCCACGATGGAGGCATCTATATCCTTTGCCTCGAGCTTTGCGTCCTCCATGGCCTCTCGGAAGGCCTCAAAGGCCAGCTCCCTGATGGAACCGGGGTATCCACGGACAAAGGCGCTCTGTCCTACCCCGATGATCGCAACCCTGCCTCCCATCTTGCACCCCCTTCCTGTTTGTGGCTTGTACGATAAATCACAAATTTCTCCTTGTCAAGAATTTAAGATTTCCTTTCCCGGGTCAGAAAGTAGAGGAGGAAGGCAGAGGTCAGCCCCAAGGCGCCCAGAAGGAAGGTCATGGCGTATTCCCGGGGACCTGCAGGTCCGCCTCCGCTCAAGCGATCCAGCACCCAGCCCAGCAGATGCAAGAACACACCCCCACCGAACATGGTGAAGAGGTTCACCCATGTGAGGGCCATCCCGGTCATCCCTTCTGGCATCAACTCTTTGATATGGGCGTACATCACGATGCCAAACCCGGAGAAGATTCCGAAGAAGCAGAAGAGACCCGCTGTAACCACAGGACTGCCGAGGGCAAGGCCCGTGGAGATGAGAAAGAGCGAGGAGGCCATCCCCCCAAGCCCCATGATCACCACCTTTTTCCTTGAACGCAGGAGGCGATCTGAAAGCCACCCTCCAAGAGGGGAGCCGGCGACAAGGCCCACGTTGAGCAGCAGAAGCACGTTGCCCGCCTCAACGGGTGAAAGCCCCATCACCTCCATCAGGTATGGCCCTGCCCACAGTCCCTGGATCGCCACGAAGATCCCGTACCGCAGGAAGGTGCTGAAGGAGATCAGCCAGTAATCCCTCCTCCCCACGAGCATCCTGACCATCTCCCTCAGGGGAAAGCCCTCCCCTTTGCTCATAACGGGCTTAGGCCCCTCCCGGACAACGCCCAAGAAAGCGAAGGCCAGGCAGGCGGTAAGGCCCCCAATGAGGGCAAAGGACCACCTCCAGCCCACTGCCTCCACCAGCAGGGCCAGAGGGGTCGCCGCGGCCATGTTACCCACCGTCCCGAGGGCGAGGATCAGCCCGGAAAGGGTCGCAAACTCCTGGGGAGGGAACCAGGTGGTGAAGAGCTTCATCGAGCCCATCAGATTGGCGGACATCCCCAGGCCCAAAAGGATCCGGCCGAAGGCCGCCTCCTGGAAGGTCTTCGCCGAGGCGAATATCCACGCCCCTACTGAGCCGATGAGGGTGAGGAAGGCCATGGTGCGGCGGGCACCGATCCTGTCAAGACAGGGACCAAGGGGCAACTGCACCAGGGCAAAGGTGTAGAAGAAGAGGGCGGTGAGAAGCCCCAGGGCCTCGGCCGAAAGCCCCAGGTCGTGTCGGAGATCAGGGGCGATGATGGCGTTGGAGGCCCGGTAAAACTGGGAGGAGATGAAAAGGAGGGCACATAACGCAAAGACCGCCCACCTCCCTGAAGAAGCGCCTTTCCCCGAATCGAACATATTGCATAGTATAAGCCTTTCTGCGAAACATATAAAAGCCCTTCGTTGCTTTTGTGGCCCAAATGTAATAGAAGTATAGATCGGCCTTGGGACGAGCGGTGCAGTTGATCCGACACCTCATTCGAGCCGTCCTCCTGATGGGAGCCCTCCTCTCCGTCGGCGTGGTGGGTTACACGGTCATCGAGGGATGGGGGGTCTTTCAGGCCCTTTACATGACGGTGATCACCATAACCACTGTGGGCTACGGGGAAGTATACGGCCTCAGCGAGAAGGGAAGGGTCTTCACCATCTTCCTCATCATCGCCGGTTTTGGGATAATGGCCTATATCGTCACCACCTTGACCCAGGCCATCATAGCCGGCCAGATAAGGGCCGCTTTGGGGAGGAAGAAATTGGAGAAGATGATAAAGAAGCTAAAGGACCATTACATCCTCTGCGGCTTCGGGAGGATCGGATCTGTGGTGGCCAAGGAGCTGGCCAAGGAGGAGGTCCCCTTCGTGATCGTGGAGAGGGACCCCGAGGTGATAAAGGCCCTCGAAGAGGAGGGGTATCTCTTCTTGGAAGGGGACGCCACCGATGACAGGGTGTTGCTCGAAGCGGGCATAAAGAGGGCAAAGGGGCTCGTCGCTACCGTCTCTTCGGATGCGGACAACCTCTACATTACCCTCTCCGCCCGTTCCCTCAACCCCAAACTCTTCATCCTGAGCCGCGCCGATGATCCGGAGGCGGAGAGGAAGCTCCTCACCGCAGGGGCCACCAAGGTGGTCTCCCCCTACATCATGGGGGCGAGCAGGATGGCCAACGTCCTGCTCAGGCCAAACGTGGTCGATTTCATCGAACTGGTGGTTCAGCGCAAGCACCTGGAGCTCCAGATGGAGGAGATAGAGGTGGAAGACGATTCCCTCTTTCAGGGAAAGACCCTCAAGGATTCGGGGCTCAGGGACGAGTTCGGGGTGATCGTCGTGGCCATAAAGAGGGCGGGAAAGGAGATGATCTTCAACCCCTCCCCTGAGGCAGGGATAGAGCGAGGCGATATCCTCATACTGCTGGGGGAGAGGAAGAACCTGGACAGGCTGGAGAAGAGGTTGAAGGGATAGATGGGTCACCGGTTTCACTTCACCATTCCTTACAGGATGCTCCGGAGGAGACTCAAGGAGGTGATCGAGGCAGGTCTTTCTCCGGAGATCTACTTCGATGCCCAGACGCTCGATGACCTCGACCTGAAGGAGGTGAAGGAGATCACAGAGGAGCTGTCCCGCCACGGCCTCACTCACTCCCTTCACGGCCCCTATATGGACCTGGCTCCCGGTTCACCCGACCCGAAGATCAGGGGGGTGAGTCGGGAGCGAATGGAGCAGATGCTGGAGGTAGCCGTCCATCTGGACCCCGTGATCCTCGTCTTCCATCCCGGTTACGACCCCTGGAGGTACGCCGAAGCGGAGGATCTATGGCTCAGGGAGAGCCTCGGGACCTGGAAGGCGATCCTCAGGAGGGCTTCAAAGGACGGACTGAAGATCGCCATCGAGAACGTCTTCGAGAGGGGTCCCGAGACCATCAAAGGGCTCCTCGAAGGGATGGATTCCCCTCAGGTCGGCTTCTGCTTTGACACCGGGCACTGGCTCCTCTTCAGCAGGAGGGGCCTTGACGCCTGGTTGGGGGAACTCGGCCGATGGCTCTTCACCCTCCACATCCATGACAACCATGGGGAGAAGGACGAACACCTGCCCCCTGGGGACGGGACCTTCGATTTTGAGGCCCTTTTCTCGATACTCCCCCGAAGGGAGCTGCTCTTCACCCTGGAGGTCCATCAGGAGGAGAAGGTACTGGAAGGGATGAGGAGGATGAAAAAAATGGTGGAGGATTGGGATGGAGAGGAAGTGGGATCTGGTGAAGGATGAGGCTTGCTTCGTCTGTGGAAGGAAAAATCCGCAGGGATTGCACCTGAAGGTGGAGAGGGATGGGGATAAGGGAGTGGTGGCGGAGTTCCTGGCCGAGGAGACCTACAAGGGGTGGTCCCGCTACCTGCACGGTGGGATAATAAGCCTCATCTTCGATGAACTCCTCGGCTGGACCTCCCGTTACCTGGGTTACACCGCCGTTACGGCCAGGGTGGAGGTGAGATACCGGCACCCCATCCCCATCGGAAGCAGGGTGACCTTTAAAGGCTGGCTTCAGAAGGAGGAGAAAGGGCTCCTCTTTATCAGGACAGAGGCCCTCCTCCCCGACGGCACCCTCGCCGCCGAGGGAATGGGGAAGATGATGGTGATAGAGAAGAAGGGGGGATAGCCTGGCCCCCTGGGACTCAATCCTCCAGGACGAAGATGACCTCCATCTTCACGCGATACTCGGCGATCTTATCGTCCTCAACCGCCACCCTCAACTCCTGGATCCTCAGCCCGGTGATCCCCCTCAGGGTCTTGATCGCCCGCTTGAACCCCACCTTGATGGCGTCATCGAAGCTCTTCGGAGAACCAGCGATGATGTGGGTAACCCTTGCCACCCTGCCCTCGTCGGTCATCCCTCACACCTCCTTTCGGTTGTCTTTTCCCGAAGACTATCCCTTTCTCTGAGGCCCTGTCAAGGATAAATTACAGGAGGCAAAAATGAAGGAGATGAGGAAGGTGATTTTGGTCTGTGTGGCGATTTTTCCCCTGCTCCTTTGCTCAGGGATCGTCTATTCCATCCTCTCCATCTACATTATCTCCTTGGGAGCGACTAAAAGCCAGATCGGGTTCCTCTATACCGCCGGGGCGATCGCCGGGGCCTTCACCTCTCCCCTCTCGGGGAAGCTCGCCGATCGCTGGGGGAGGAAGGTCATCCTGCTCGGCGCCATGGCCATCTTCTGTGGGGTATTCTTCGGCTTTGCCATCGTGAGGGAGTTCCGCCACCTCTTCCCCATAATGCTGGCCGAGGGGATGGCCTGGGGAGGGTTGGGCTCCTCGGCCACGGCCCTCATCGCCGATCTGGTGCCCCAGGAAAAGAGGGGCGCCGCCATGGGCATATACAACACCTCCTGGAACCTGGGATGGATAATCGGCCCGACCACCGGGGGGCTGCTGAGCGATCACCTCGGCTTCAGACCCACTTTCCTCATCTGCGGCTTGATCCTTACCGTTGGGGTCATCATGGGGGTGGTGCTCTTACCTAAGGAAGGGAGAGGGAACGCTTGATCCTCTGGGCGAGCAGATGGGCCCTGCGGGTCGGCTCGGGAAGACGGAAGCGGCGAGCCGCCAAAAGGACAAAATGGCAGGCCCGATCCACCTCCATCCTGTGGCCCGGGGAGACCACCAGGGGTTTAACCCCCTTCCTCGTCCTCAACATCACGCCCACCTGCTCCCCCCGATAGAGGAGGGGCGAGACGGCCCCCTTCTCATCCGGAGGCTCTGCAGCTTCACCCACGAGGGGCTTCTTGGCACAACCTACCGTGGGCATATCGAGCAAAAGCCCTATATGGGCAGCCAACCCCATCCTCCTGGGGTGGGCTATGCCCTGACCGTCGACGAAGATCAGGTCCACCGAGGATCGGACCCTCCTGAAGGCCTCAAGAAGCAAGGGGATCTCGCGGAAGGAGAGCAGTCCCGGGATATAGGGGTAGCGGACTTCGGCGATCGCCCAAGCCTCCTCCAGGACCTCAAGTCCCGGCCACTCCATGACCACCACCGCCCCTATCCCCTCCCCTCCAATGTAGGCCGCATCCATCCCTGCCACCCTCCTCACCTCCCTC
>Ga0190363_1000877_pt1 | contig 18003 bp, 17 predicted proteins | sample 48721867_MG_FD_161272 | JGI IMG/M metagenome (GOLD analysis project Ga0190363, IMG submission 161272) | Hydrothermal vent microbial mat bacterial communities from Southern Trench, Guaymas Basin, Mexico - 4872-18-6-7_MG | ecosystem: Environmental > Aquatic > Marine > Hydrothermal vents >... | reverse complement strand
GTTCTCCGTCAGGCCGCCGCCCACGGCCAGCCCTCCGTAGAGGAACGGCACGGCCACGCACGTGCTGACCATCATGTTCCCGGGAAGCCCCGTCGCCTTACCCCTGGTCGAGTAGGTGAACGAGACCACACATGATATGGAGGCCAGCAGGAGGCACCACAGGTTCGTCAGGTAGGCTGAGGCCAACCCCACCACGGTCAGGACGGTGGTCATGGCGAGGGCTTCCCAGGGCTTTACGAGTCCGCTTGGTATGGGCCTGTCAGGCTCATTCACGGCGTCTATCTCCCTGTCGTAGTAGTCGTTCAGAGTCATCGAGGCCCCGGTAAGCGTGAAGGCCGTTACGAAGGCCAAGACACCCTTGAACCACCACCCCGAGACGGGTCCAGGATGGGTTAGGAAGGCCCCGACTACGGTGGCAAACCCCATCATCAGGCTGTTCACAGGCCTCACAAGCCTAAAGAAAGCCGCCGTCCTCCCCACTTCGTGAATATAAGGGTCATGAACGTCTTTTAAGGGCTATGTATACCCCGGCAGCCGCCGCCACGGCCGCCGCCACGGCCACGGCCACAGCTGGGCTCAGGCTGTGCTTCTCGTAGACCTCTATGGGTACCGTGAGGCTCTGGGAGAGGGTTCTACCCTCCTGGGTCCAGGACACGGTCACCTCCACCTCCAGCGTCCCCGGAGGCGTGTTCTCGTCGAAGTCCACCTCGAACACGGCCACGGCCGAGCTGTTCGCACCCATCGTCCCTATGTTCGAGACGGTCGAGCCGGTTACGTAAGGCGACACCACCGAGACCACCACGTCCTCAGCCCCAGCCCCAGCCTCGTTGGACAGCTTCATCGTGATCCTGACCCCCCTCATACCCGGCGTGGGCTTCCCGCTCAGCACGACGTCCGACACGGTGAAGCGGGCCTTCTCCCTGACCGTCAGCATAACGTCCACCGTGTAGTTCAGTCCATCGTGTGAGACGCTGAGTGGTATCTTATGCCAGCCCGGTTCAGCCCCCTCGCAGACGTCCACCATGAACACCACAGACGCGACCTCACCGACCGGTAGGTAGGGCACGACCGCCTCGTTCGACCCGGCGTAGCTGGCCTTCACGAGGCCTGGGACCTCGGGGTAGATCACCTCCACATTCTCTGCGTAGTAGTCTCCCACGTTCGTCAGGTAGAGCTCCACGACGACGAACTGGTCTCCTGGGAACACTATGGCTGGTGTGTACACGGTCTTGGAGACCTTTATCGACGCGTATCCCTCGACGGTGTAGCCCACAGTGTGAAACTGCTGGTAGGAGCGTCCGTCCTCGTCTATGAACGTGACCTGTACGGCCACGGGTATGGCGCCGCAAACCCCCGGCTGGATGAACACGCTGAATGTGACGTTCTCCGAGGAGCCCACTTCGAGGAGGTCTATCCTACGGGTGTTCGAACCGAGGACTACGGCCGCCTCAGCCTGGGAGTACAGGGCCACCGTCACGTTCTCCAAGGCCTTTTCACCCACGTTCTCCACGCTTAGGACGACCACGTTCTCCGAGTTGGGCGTGAGGGTGTCGTTCAGGGGTGTAACTTCCACAAGGTTCTCCACGGTCGTCCCAACGTCGAAGCCTACGATGAACGTCTCGAGGCTTGCCACGGAACGCTGGTCCTGGTAGGATACGCCCACCCTGAGGGAGACGGGCTGACCCCTAGGTATGACGGTCACCGTGACGTTCCAAGTCTCCCCAGGTAGCATGAGGTCTTTGGTGAAGCTGTTCACGCCCACTATGGTCATTCCTGTGATGGAGGTTACGGAGACGCCCACCTTCCTCGCAACGCCGTCTCCGACGTTCGTCACAGAGATCCTAAGACCGTTCTCCACGTTTGCCAGGAGCTTTGTCGTGTTACAGGCTACGGACAGGTCTGGAGCTCCGTTAATCGTTACTGGTATGGCATCCGGTAGCTCACACGTCTTCTTCGAGCCGTCCTGGATGTATTCGAGGCTCAGGGTGAAGTTGTAGTAGGATGCCTTGGCATAGTCTGGAACATCTACGTCGAACGTGAAGTAGACCATCTGGCCGGGCTGAAGTGTTCCCGTGAACGAGTCGTTCACAACCTCCTCACTCACGGTCATGTTCGTAAGGTCGAGCTTGGCTGTCACGTTCTCGACCGCGGCGTTTCCCACGTTCTCCAGGACGACCCTGAGGGTTCCAGCCTGCCAGTACACGTCTCTGAGTCTGAACGGGCATGTGGAGTTCTGGGCTCCCAGGGTCGTCAGCGTCGGGGAGGCGATTAGGACGGCCATCAGCAGGGCGAACGCCTTTCCATGCAACTCAGTCCACCCTCATCCTTAGCATTAGGATGGATATAAGGAAGTAGGCAACCGTCATCAGTCCGAGGGCCTCACATTCCGTGACGAGCTGTGTTATGTGGACGCCCCTGATCATGATCATTCTGAAGCCCTTCATGAAGTAGTAGACGGGCAGTCCGTACGTGAGGACTGTCCTAACGCCCGGTGATATGAACTCTACTGCGGATATTATTCCCCCGAAGAGTAGGGACGGTATGAACAGGAATATCGAGGTCGTCACGGCCTGGAGCTGGTTCTTCGATATGACGGACAGGAACATGCCCATGCTGAGCGAGCATATAAGCATCAGAGCCGAGAACACGCTCAGGTCTATCATGGAGCCCCTGACCTGGATGTCGAAGAACGTGACGAGGAAAAGCAGGGTGACTACCATGTCGACGACGGTTACGAGGAAGTAGGCAACGAGTTTTCCGCCTATTATCTCCCACCTCGATATGGGCGCCATTATCAGCCTCTCGTAGGTTCCCGTCTCACGCTCCTTGCATATCGACATGGAGATGAGAGTCATCGGGACCAGGTGTAGGAGGAGGGTCATCGTGATGGGTGTGAAGCCCTCCATCGTCGTGACCGTCGGCCCGTACACGGTCTGGTAGGAGACCGTTATGGCCGGGAAGCCGTACTCCTCGGAGATGGACACCTGGAGTGCGTAGGCCATCGACTTGGCGGCTTCGCATACGATGACCGACGTGTGCGGGTTCGTCTGGTCCACTACGACGATTATGTAGGCGCTCTCACCCATCACTAGGCTGTCGGTGAAGCCCTCCGGGATGATTATGGCCCCGTACACCTTTCCGTCCCTTATCATGTCCACAGCCTCCTCCACGCTCCAGGCGTTGTACTTGACCTCCACTTCCCCCACGTCCTCCAGGATGTCCAGAGCCCGCCAGCTTAAGGGCCCCTTGTCCAGGTTTGCGACAGCTATCGGAAGCTTACCCCTCCCGCTCCCGTACCCCAGGCCGAACATCACGGCTATTAGGAGCGGCATCAGGACGAGCATGACGAGGGTCCTCGGGTCCCTCAGCAGCTGCCTAACCTCCTTCCTGACCATCGGAAGTATGTTCATCGTACAGCCCCCTCTATCCTGAGGAAAGCCTCCTCCAGGCTCACGTCTGCCTTGGCCGCGACGGCCACCTCGAGCCAGTCCGCCTTCAGGAGGTTGGCGAGGAATTCCTCAGCGTCTTCGACCACAACTCTCGCCCTCATGCCCCTGTCTCCAACCCACTCGACGGATTTCACACCTCCGACTCTGCGCACGTCCTCTTCGACCACGGGCTTCCTGAACGTCACCTCAACCACGTCTCCACCCATGGCCATGCGCTTTACTTCGTCCGGCGTCCCCGTGACCACTATCCTACCCCCGAGCATCAGCGATATCCTGTCGCAGTTCTCCGCCTCATCCATGTAATGCGTGGTCACAAGCAGCGTTAGCCCCTCGCGGCTGAGGTCTCTAAACATGTCCCAAAACACCCTCCTCAGCTTGGGGTCCACGCCCGCCGTGGGCTCGTCCAGTATGAGCAGCTTGGGGTTGTGGACCATCGACACGGCCAGGGAAACCCTCTTGACGGTTCCGCCGCTAAGCTTACCGACCATCTTGTCCTTGAATTCCCTCAGCAGGAACCTGTCGAGGGCCTCCTCCACAGCCCTACGCTTCTCGGAGCCCCTCAGTCCATAGACTGATGCGTAGAACATCAGGTTCTCGTACACCGTCAGATCTTCGTACAGGCTCGTGTGCTGGGTCACGTACCCTATGAGCCTCGAAGCCTTGATGCGTTCCTCAGGCATCCTGTATCCAAAGACCCTGACGGTGCCCCTGGTAGGCCTGATGAGGCCGCATATCATCCTTATCGTGGTCGTCTTCCCAGCTCCGTTTGGGCCGAGAAGCCCGTATATCTCCCCCTCCTCGACGAGGATGTCTACGCCTTTCACGGCCACGACGTCCGCGAACCTCTTTACGAGGCCTCGGACCTCGATCACGAACTCTCGGCCCATGCCAATCCACAAAAATGGGTTGATGCTTAAAGGTTTTCAGTTTTATAGGGTTTTTCGAGAAATAATTTCTGAGGATCATGAAGGTTAAGGCCTTCAAGATCAGGCAGTGGAGTGGCTCTGGGAACGTCGTGGACCTGTACGTCACGACGATGAGGTGCGACGAGCTTCTGAAGAGGTATGCCATAGACAGGTGGACTCCCGAGAACCCTCGGGGTTATCAGAGGATGCCTGACGAGAGCAGGCTCACGGGTAGGATAGGCTCTCCCGTTCGGTACATACTCAGGGAGCTCGACTGTTTCCCGACTTCGATACTCGTGTCCGTCAGGGGTGAGATATCGTTCAAGCCCCTAGAAGATCTTGGTTGGTGTCAGCTGGGGGAGCTTGAGATACCAGACGACGAGACTCTGTGGCTGATAGACGGCTAGCACAGGGTTGAGGCTTGAAGAGGGCGGTGATGAAGGACGAGTGTTTCAGGTCCTACCCGCTCATAGTGTCCATCATGGCTCCCAAGTCGGTGTTCGAGGAGATGCTGTACTTCTACGTCGTGAACAAGCGTCAGAGGAGCGTCCCGACGGACCTGGCTTACCGACACCTCCAGAACATAGGGAACCCCTTACCGTAACGGGGGTTTTGCTCCAAAACCCGTAGCAAAATTGTGTGTAAAAATTACAGCACAGTACCGTACCACACCGTATCGTATCCCAAATAGTATTACGGTATGGGGATATTGCACTTGTACGGTTGTCCCCACTTCGTGGTACGGTATGGGGACACAAGCTCGTACGGTTCACCTCTCAGCTTCCTTAACCTCGACCCCCTCAGGCAGATGCAGATTAAGCCTATTAATCTCGTATGTGCCCGACGCGACAACATTACCACCTTCAACGCTCTGTGAGGGGCTCAACGCAATCAGAGTACCACCAAAGGCCAACACAGTTACCAAAGCGAGGATGAATGAGAACATCCTAATCTTCTTACCTCTCATTTAGCATCACCCCCTCCAAGCCTTAAACTCATAATCAGAAATCTCCTCTGTTTCGTATGGATAATCTGCCCTCGCTTCATGCGTATACCAGTTGTAGCTGTATCCTCTGTACCCCCTGTATCTCAAGTCTTTATAGTGGCTCACGCCTTATCAGCTCATAGCAGAAGTTAATACAAACTATCAGACAGAGCAATCCTAGGCAAGAGGGCCTGATGATGTTTAAAGCGTTTCTTGCCACTCCTGGGACAATTAGGGAAAAGAGCACTCGGGATTATCCGACTGATGGAGAAGCAAGCCGAGATGTTCAAGGGGTTCCCGGAGGAGGCTTCGTGAAGAGAGTTATCAGGACAGGGGTTACGAGGAGCTTCAGGCGTAGGCTAAGGGCTACGGTCCAGGAGCCTAAAGGCGCTTCTTATCGTCTTCAGAGACCTCCTCGGGCTTGAGGACGAGTCTGAGGGATACCTCCACCAGTTCTCCGGGCTTAAGGTACTCATCCCTGTAGACCTCAGGGATGGTTATCCTCCACTCAGACGGCATCCTCGTAATCCAGTAAACAGAGCCCCACCCCTCGACAGGCATAACCCCCACCTCAACGAATACGCCAGGCCCTATGCCAGACGCCAAGAGCAAAGGCCTCAGGACCGCCGGCACCTGAATACGATACCTACTCCGAACCCGCGTCCTCCACTCCCACCTCTGCCCAGAATAACCCACTTTCACCCACCAAATCCCTCAAGATCCGGCTTAATAAAAACCTATCCCCAGAGAGGACTGAAGATCAAGCTGTAAGAGGGAGGGGGGAGGGGTATCGCATGGAAAGCCCCAAACGAGCTTCTTCTCTATGGAGGCTATCTCAGCGTCTCTGAAGAAAAACAGATTTTGGGCTGGCCCTTTTTCATAGCGTTACCGAAATTTGCGGTATCTTAGCTTTCAATGCTTTTTCGAGAGCTCCGTGGATTGCACAAGTTTCATAGGGTTTTATGATAGACCAAGACCGCTCCTTTAGAAGAAGCTTAAGAGGCCCTCTCTCCTCATCTACGCTCTCGATTTCCTCGATGAAGCACGCTATGCGACAGAGCTCGTCCTCAAACTCGTTTGACGAAGTCGCAAAGCGTCTCGTTAAAATATCCGTAGCTCGTTGCCGTCCTGTAATAGTGGTCGAGGAACTCAGCTACGAGCCTCTGGAAAGGTTTTTATGATTTGTTTCTGCCTTAGAGTTTGGTTGAGGTGATGAGAGAGTGAGTTCAACCCAGAAGCCGCATCTGAACCTAGAGTCCCCTTAGGGGACGGGGAGTCGTCATAGGACACGTGGACCACGGGAAGAGCACGACCGTCGGCCACCTACTGTACCTAACGGGAGCCATAAGCGACAAAGTTATCAAGCAGTACGAGGAGGAGGCCAAGAGACTCGGCAAGGAGTCCTTCAAGTACGCCTGGGTCCTCGACAAGCTGAAGGAGGAGCGAGAGAGAGGCCTGACGATAGACCTGATGTTCTTCAAGTTCGAGACTCCGAGGTACTTCTTCACCATCATAGACGCGCCGGGCCACAGGGACTTCGTCAAGAACATGATAACCGGAGCCAGCCAGGCAGACGCCGCCATACTGTTCGTCTCAGCCAAGAAGGGTGAGTTCGAGGCCGGCATAAGCCCGGGAGGGCAGACGAGGGAGCACGCCTTCCTCGCCAGGACGCTCGGAGTGAACCAGCTCGTCGTCGCCATAAACAAGATGGACGACCCGACGGTGAACTGGAGCAAGGAGAGGTACGAGGAAGTCAAGAACGCTGTGGCCAGGATGCTGAGGATGGTCGGGTACAAGGTCGAGAAGATACCGTTCGTGCCTGTCTCAGGGTGGACTGGAGACAACCTCGTCGAGAAGAGCGACAAGATGCCGTGGTACGACGGACCCACCCTCATAGAGGCCCTGGACATGCTGGAGGAACCTCCGAAGCCCATAGACAAGCCCCTGAGGATTCCTGTGCAGGACGTCTACTCCATCAAGGGCGTCGGAACAGTGCCGGTGGGCAGGGTCGAGACGGGCGTCCTGAAGGTCGGCGACATAGTCGTGTTCATGCCTCCGAACCTCAAGGGCGAGGTTAAGAGCATAGAGACCCACCACACGAGGATAGACAAGGCCATCCCAGGGGACAACATAGGGTTCAACGTAAAGGGAATAGCGAGGAAGGACCTCAGGAGGGGTGATGTCGCAGGCCACCCGGACAACCCGCCCACGGTCGCCACGGAGTTCATAGGCCAGATATTCGTCATCTGGCACCCGACCGCCATAGCGGCTGGGTACACACCGGTGATGCACGTACACACCGCCCAGGTAGCCGTCAGGTTCGTGGAGCTGATAGCCAAGCTCGACCCGAGGACCGGCGAGGTCATAGAGAAGAACCCGTCGTTCCTGAAGACGGGAGACGCTGCCATCGTCAGGCTTCAGCCGATAAGGCCGACCGTCATCGAGGAATACGCAAAGATACCGCAGTTGGGCAGGTTCGCCATAAGGGACATGGGTTCGACGATAGCGGCTGGAGTGGTCAAGGAGATAACGCAGAAGGTTAAGTACGAGTGAAGGGCAGAAAAAGGCTGGGTTTGAAAACTTCCCAAATATTTTAGCTTAGTTTCTCGACAAGCTTCTTAAGCGTCTCCCTAACCTCGCTGAGCTTCTTCTCCAGCTCCTCCCTAGCCTTCCGCTCCTCCTCGAGTTCCTTACGAACCTTCTCGACGCCCGGAAGCTCCACCTTAACGCCCTCCTTGATGAACTTCTCGTACATCTTCAGCACTATCCTACCCGCCTCCGTCCGACCCTTGAGGTGGTTCCTGATCGTCGCCTCGGTCCTCCCGAGGTCCTCAGCTATCTCCGGGACGCTCATGCCAGCCTTCTCCCTCGCAAGGGCTCCGGCGGCCACCGCCAGGGAGTCGACCCACGTGACCCTCTCCTCGGGGTTTCTGAGCTGCTCCATGACCTCCTCGCTGAACAGCGAGGCCACGAGGAGCGCTGATTCGAGCTTGTGTATCTGCTCCCTCCCTATCGGCTGGAGCGGGACCTCAGCCACCCCTACCACCCCTGAAAACTTTGTCCGCGTAGATTATAATTCCTTTGTCCGTTATATCGAAAGGATGCCTCATCATGCTGTGGGCAGTCCCCCTCATCTTCCACACGATGAGGCTCCTCTTCAGCTCCCCATTTATCTCATCCAGGTCGAGCCTGATTATGCCGTCAGCCGCGTGCTCGACGCCGGGCCCCCCGAAGCCCCTCTCGCTGACGGCCACCTGGCTCACCATTATGCTCGTGCACCCCAGACCGCTCAGAACCTTCTTCAGCTGCATCACGACCCCCCTGGCGGCCACGGGCTTCGTTATGTACAGCGTCGTGACGCTGTCGACCACAGCCCTCTTGGCGCCTACGTCCTGTATGGCCTCCTTCACCACGTCCACGAGGGAGTGTATGTCCGTCGGCGCTGGGACGACGTACTTCTCCCTCCTGGCGGCGGCACCTATGCCAGCGGTGTAGGCGTCCACGATGGCGAACCGACCCTCCTCCTCATACCTCGTCACGTCCCAGCCGAACTGACGCATGTTTATCCTGATCTGGACGGGGTGCTCCTCCAGGGCGACGAGGACGCCTGGCTCACCGTACTCGGCCACGCCCGCGTAAAGGAACTGCTGTCCGAATATGGTCTTACCTGTTCCCGGACCACCGCTTAGAAGCACGACGTTCCGTTCCGGTATTCCTCCGTTGAGGAGCTCGTCCATCCCAGGTATTCCGGTGGGAACCTTCCTGACCATCAAAGAATTAATGATTTCCGGGATAAAAGTTTAATTAGGACGCCTACTCCTAATCGGAGGTGGCTGGGAATGGCCAGGCTCGCCAGGATAAAGCTCACGAGTACGGATTACAAGAAGCTGGAGGAGGTTTGTAACGAGATAAAGGAGATTGCCACGAGGGCTGGCGTCAAGATGGTCGGCCCCATACCCCTCCCGACGAAGAGGCTCGTCGTCCCGGTGAGGAGGACCCCATGTGGGGACGGAAGCAACACATGGGACAAGTTTGAGCTCCGCATTCACAAGAGGCTTATCGAGATAGACGCCAGGGAGAGGGTTATGAGACAGATTATGAGGATAAGGGTTCCAGATGAAGTCTACGTTGAGATGGAGCTACCCTAAACGATTACGACGTTGTCCAGCTGGAAGTAACGCTTCGAGAGGAGGCGAACCCTCCTTATACGCCGCCCGTTCCTGCCTATCGCGATACGCTTGTCCCTGCCGTCCACCCTTACTATGCCCACCTTCGAGCCGTCAGGCCTCTCGACTATCCTAACCTCGTAGACCCTGGCAGGCTTCAAAGCGTTCTTAACGAAGGCCTCGGGGTTCTCGTGGTACTCGAAAACCCTTATGTCCCTCCCAGTCACGTTCCTAAGAAGCCTTATGTTAGAGCCCTTCCTCCCTATCACCAGACCGATGTCCTCGGGCTTCACGGTCACGAGTATCGTCCCATCCTCGTCCACGACGCAGTCCCTAAGCGACGCTCCCGTGAGGCTCTCGAAAAGGGCTATGTACTTCATCTCCTCGTGCGTTATCTTGATCCTATTCAGAGCCTCCACCTCCGACCTCCAGTATCCTGGAGTCGCCTGGGTCCCTAATGGCTAGGGCTGCGACTTGAAAAGGTTTTCCACACACCCTGCCGAGGTCTATGCTCGTCTTCCTGTGAACGTACACGGGTATCCCAGACAGCTTCGCGTAGTACTCTATGTCGTCCCTTACGGGCTTCGGGCAGTTCGAGGCGACTATGACGAGCTTGGCCCTCCCCCACTTAACCTCCTCTATAGTCCTCCTGGAGCCGAGGATCACCTTGCCGGTCTTGCATGCAAGCCTGAGCTCGTTGTCAACGTCTATCATCCACCTATCTCCTCCGTCGCCATCAGCAGGTCTACGCTCCCAGTCCCAAGCGGTATGGACTGACCTATGATGATGTTCTCAACAACGCCCTTAAGCTTGTCCTCCTCACCCCTGACGGCGGCTTCGACTATGTGCTGAACCGTCAGCTCGAACGCCGCCCTGGCGAGGACGCTCGCCTTCTCCCCGCTCACGCCGTGTCTGCCTATCTGCTGGACGCTTCCGGAGTGGGTCATCATATCAGCCACAAGCATGACGTGTCTTATGTCGACGTCGAGACCCTGCTCCGTCAGGACGCCCATGGCCTCGTTTATTATGGCGTTCCTGGCCGCCACTACGCCGAACACCTCGGCGATCTCGTGGATGTCGTTGGTGACAGTCCTCGTCGGGTCGACTCCTGGAACCTTGAGCACCTCGACGAGGTTTGAACCCTCGGTCTTTATAACCCACTCCCCATCCTCGAACATGGCAAGGGCTCTCCTTATGCCCTTTATGCCCTTGATCCTCCTGTCCTCCAGCTTCTCCTTAACCTTCTCAGGGTCGTACAGCTTCAACCTCGAGAGCTTGACGACTATCCTGTCCTCCGACACGTCGCTGGCTATCTTCTCGAACGCCTCCGCCAAGTCGTCGAGGGTTACGCCTCTTTCGGAGACGCTCCTCGGGTCGAGGCTTATCACAGCTACGCCCTTTGCGAGGTCTACCTCTATGCTCTCCCACACGTCCTTCAGCCTCGTCTCGACCAGCCTCCTCGCCACCTCGGCAGCCTTGTCCGGGTCGCTCCTGTGCTCCTTGTCCAGGTAGACGGTCATCATGGGCGTAGACGGAATCCTCCTGGCGTCGACTATCTCTATTAGCCTCGGGAGGCCCAGCGTGACGTTCAGCTCCCTTACGCCTGCGAAGTGGAAAGTCCTCAGCGTCATCTGGGTTCCGGGCTCACCTATCGACTGGGCTGCAACCGTCCCGACGGCCTCCCCAGCCTCGACCAGAGCCTCCTCGTAGCTCCTTATGGCGTCTGAGACCACTTTGTCCACGAGCTCCTTCGTGAGGGCTGCCTTGTACAGGCCGAGCTTGAGGTCCCTGAGTATGGCTGGCGTGAGCTTGTCTTTAACCCTCTCGAGCACCTCGTCTATGTACTCCTTCGGAGCTGGCTCGCCGCCTTCGTAGGCGAGCTTGGCGCACTCTATCAGCCTCTTGACGTTCACGGCCTTACCGTGGTCGCTCTTCATCGGGTCCACGCCGTCCTCCCCGTACCTGAACTGGATTATGTTGCCCTCAGAGTCCCTGACCGTTCCGTCGTACTCGACCCTGAGGTGCTCCAGCGCGTTTATCAGCCTGCGCTGCATGTATCCGCTCTGCTGGGTTCTGACGGCTGTGTCGACGAGTCCCTCACGTCCTCCCATGGCGTGGAAGAAGAACTCTATCGGGTTGAGGCCGTCCCTGTAGCATGAGTATATGAACCCCCTGGCGGCTGGACTCTCGTCGCCCTCCTTGAAGTGTGGCAGCGTCCTGTTCACGTACCCTATCCTGACCCTCTTGCCCCTGACGGACTGCTGGCCTATGCAGGCCATCATCTGGCCTATGTTGAGGCTCGACCCCCTGGCCCCGGTCCTGGCCATTATTATCCCGCTGTTGTCCATCGTCATGTACTTGTTCACGATCTCGCCTGCCTCGTCCCTGGCCTTGGCCAGCTCGTTCATTACCTGTATCTCGAAGGTGTCCTCCAGCGTCTGGCCTGGGAGCCTCTTGAGCTCCCCTGTCTTGTAGAGGTGTATGAGCCTCTGGATGTTCCTCTCCGCCCTCCTTATGGCATGCTCTATCATCCGCTTCTCCCTGCGGCCTATCTCCAGCTCGTCCACGGCGTACGTGAAGCCCTTCATCGAGAGGAACTCGTTGACGAGCGTGCACACGGCGTTGAGGAACTTCCTGCCCACCTCGGTTCCGTAGTCCTTGACTATCCTGTGGAACACGGTCTCAGGCTTCTCGGCTCCTATGGAGTTCTTGTCTATGACTCCGCATATAAGCTGGCCGTTCTTTATGACGACGTAGGCGTCGTAGGGACACTTCTCCTTCAGACACTTGGAACACTTGCGGCATATGGATGCCTTCGTGACGAAGTTGAAGTCCTCCGGGAGGAACAGGCTGAATATCTTCTTACCCGACCAGAGGGGCTCAGGCTTCTCGACGTCAGGCTCGGGTATGGGGCCGTCGTACCCCGTGGCCGTCAGGAGCCTACCCACCTCGCCCTTGGTCAGGAGGGTGGACTTCTTCGTCAGGAGGTAGGCGCCCGTTATGAAGTCCTTGTGGGCTCCTATTATCGGGGCTCCGTACCTGGGTGAGAGTATGTGGTCCTGAACCTGCATCAGGAGGCGGGCCTCCGTCCTGGCCTCCTCGCTCTGGGGGACGTGTAGGTTCATCTCGTCCCCGTCGAAGTCTGCGTTGTAGGGTGGACACACGCTCAGGTGGAGCCTGAACGTCCTGTACGGCAGGACCCTGACCCTGTGGGCCATTATGGACATCCTGTGCAGGGACGGCTGCCTGTTGAACAGGACGATGTCCCCGTCCCTGAGGTGTCTCTCCACGATGTAGCCTGGCTCGAGGGCCTCGGCAACCTTCTCCCTGTCGGCGAACTCGAGTCTCTTACGCTTCCCGTCGGGCCTTATGACGTACGTGGCTCCCGGGTACTTGTCCGGGCCGTTCCTGACGAGCTGACGCATCTCCTCTATGTTGAACTCCGTGACCCTCTCGGGGACCGTCAGCTTCATGGCCACGTACAGCGGTACGCCGACCTCGTTTATGTCGAGGTTCGGGTCCGGCGATATCACGGTCCTGGCCGAGAAGTCAACCCTCTTTCCGGACAGGTTGCCCCTGAACCTGCCTTCCTTCCCCTTGAGCCTCTGCGTCAGGCTCTTCAACGCCCTGCCCGACCTGTGTCTGGCCGGGGGTATCCCGGACACCTCGTTGTTGAAGTACGTCGTCACGTGGTACTGGAGGAGTTCGCTCAGGTCCTCGACTATCAGGGCCGGAGCCCCCGCCTCCCTGTTCTCCCTCAGCCTCTGGTTTATCCTGATTATGTCCACAAGCTTGTGCGTCAGGTCGTCCTCGGCCCTTATGCCTGATTCGAGGATTATGGACGGCCTGACCGTCACGGGTGGGACGGGTAGGACTGTGAGTATCATCCACTCGGGCCTGGCGACGGAGGGGTCGAACCCGAAAAGCTTCAGGTCCTCGTTCGGTATGCGGGTGAACCACTCCCTTATGTTGTCCGGGATGAGCCTCCTCTCGATGGTCTCGACCACCTTCTCACCGTCTACCTCGACCTCCCTCTCCTCTACTTCATAGAAGGTCGTCGGCTTAACGTACTTTATCTTGAACTTCTTAGCTCCACAGTGTGGACACCTCGTGGCCCTCTTGGCCTTCCTGAAGATCTCCTGGTAGGTCTCGTTGCTGACAGACCCGAGGAGCTCCTTCTCCCGCTCGATCCTCTTCAAGTACTTCTGTATCTCCTCCTCTGGCAGGAGTATTCTGCCACAGTTCCTGCATGTCGAGAGGAGGAGCATGTGGATTATCTTGATGAACTCTATGTGTATGACCGGAGCCGCCAGCTCTATGTGCCCGAAGTGGCCTGGACAGAGGGCGGCGAGGTTTCCGCATGTCTTGCACCTCTGCCTCGGCTCCAGCGAGCCCAGGCGGCCGTCCATCAGCCCCGACGGTATGGGCGTTCCGTCCTCGTCGTAGGTGTCTGAGGTCTGGATTTCGACGACCGACATCTTCCTTATGTCGTCGGGGGAGAGCAGTCCGAACTTTATGGACTCTATCATCGACATGTCACACCAACTCCGAAAGCCTGAGCTGAGGCTTTATGCAAAGGCTCAGGAGCTCCTGGAGTAGGAGCTTGAAGGCGTACGAGACCGTGACGGGGGTCACTACGGCCCTGTCTCCACAGAAGCGGCAGACGAACCTCCTGCTCCTGACGTCGTAGTACGCCATCTGGCCGCAGTTCTTGCAGACGTATATGACGTACTTGTCGGACTCCTCCAGAAGCCTGTCCTTCAACAGCATAGCGGCTCCGTGGCCTATCAGGCAGTCCCTCTCCATCTCCCCGAACCTGAGGCCTCCTCCACGGGCCCTTCCCTCGGTTGGCTGGCGTGTGAGCATCTGGACCTGCCCTCTGGCCCTCGCGTGTATCTTGTCCGCAACCATGTGGTGGAGCTTCTGGTAGTAGACGACGCCTACGAACACGTCTGCCTCGAACTTCTCCCCGGTTATTCCGTCGTAGAACAGCTCCCTGCCGTCGTACCTGAACCCGTAGCGCTTGAGCTCCTCCATAAGGCTTTCAGGCTTCTCGTTGCTGAAAGGCGTCCCGTCTACACGCTTACCCCTAAGGGCTGCGACCTTTCCGGCTATGGACTCGAAGAACTGTCCGACGGTCATCCTCGACGGCATGGCGTGCGGGTTGATTATTATGTCCGGGACCACTCCGGTCACGCTGAACGGCATGTCCTCCTGCGGGACTATCAGCCCTATCACACCCTTCTGTCCGTGCCTGGACGCGAACTTGTCACCTATCTCGGGAACCCTGTAGGATCTGACCTTAACCTTGACCAGCTTCGTCCCCTCAGCCGTCTCGGTCACGAACACGGTGTCCACGACGCCGCTCTCCGTCGGACGCATCGAGACGGACGTGTCCCTCCTGGACGGGCCCTTAACCTCGAAGCTCCTGAACTCCTCCAAGAACCTGGGCGGGCTCGTCCTGCCTATCAGGACGTCTCCGCCTCCCACCTCGGCCTCTACTGCGACGAGTCCGTCGGCTTCGAGGAACCTGTACGCCTTGCTTCCGTGGTATCCCCTTATGCCCGGCTCGGGGATTGTGAACTCGTCCCTGGCTCCTCCGAGGTAATGGCGTCTCTCGGCCTTGTATATTCGGAAGAACGTGGAATGTCCGAGACCCCGCTCTATCGAGGCCTTGTTGAACACTATGGCGTCCTCCATGTTGTAGCCCCTGTACGTGAGGACGGCCACGACGAAGTTCTGTCCGACCGGCCTGTCGTCGAACCCTATGACCTCCATAGGCTTGGTCACTACGAGGGGCTTCTGTGGGTAGTGGAGCAGATGAGCCCTCGTATCACACCTCTCGAAGAAGTTGGCCGCGTACAGGCCTGCAGCCTGCTTGGCCATGGCCGCCTCGTAGGAGTTCCTTGGGGAGTGGTTGTGTTCTGCGTACGGGATTATGGATGCCGTCACGCCGAGTATCGTGTACGGGCATATCTCCATGTGGGTGTGTTCAGGCGTGAGCTCCCTCTGGTTCAGGGCTATGTAGGCGTTCTCCTCCTCCTCGGCGTCGAGGAACTCGACTATACCCCTCTTGACGAGGTCCCTCCACGTCCACCTGCCCGTTTGGAGGTACTTTATGTGAACCTTCTTGAGCCTGAGCTTACCCTTGTTGACCACGAGGAGGGGTCTCCTGATCCTACCCTCGTCGCAGTTCACGTATATCTCCCTGAGGTGTTTGTAGTAGGCTATGTTGGCCTCGTAGCTTATTCTACCCCTCCTCCTAAGCTGCCTGAACTCCCTGACGAGCTCCACAGGCTTCGTACAGAACCCTATCGGCATCCCGTCGAGGAAGACCCGAACACCCCTGAGCCTGAGGTCCTCGTCCGCCTCCTCAAACGGGACGACCCCGAGCTCGTACAGAATCTCCTCAACCTTCTTCGGGTCCGTCCCCTCGGATATGGAGGCCATCAAGGCGAGGTTCTTCACGAGACCGCAGTTAGCTCCCTCAGGAGTCTCGTTCGGGCAGAGCTTACCCCAGTGCGTCGGGTGGAGCTCCCTGGCCTCGAAGTTGGGCTGACCCCTGCTCAGCAACGACTGAACCCTACGCAGGTGGCTTAGGGTTGCGAGCGTATTCGTCCTGTCCAGAAGCTGAGTCATGCCAACCTTCCCACGCTTCCAATTTCCCGTGGCGAGGGCGTGCTGCATGCGCATCGTGATTATCCCAGGCCTGACGGCCGCGGAGACGAGTATGCTCTTCTTCCTCGTGGCCATCCGCTTGAACTGGTACTTCATGTCCTTGTAGAGGCTCCAGAAAGCCAGCCTGAAGAGCTCCGCCATCAGCTCCCCTGAAAGCCTGACACGCTTGTTCTTCAGGTGGTCCTTGTCGTCCTCGCCCCTGCGTCCGAGCTTGAGCTCTATGACCCTCCTCGCCATCTCCGCGAGGAATATGGCCTTGACCCTCCTCACGTCGGGCGTCTTGCCCAGGTGTGGGAACAGGTTCCTGTCTATCACCATCTCGGCACGCTTTATCCTGAACTCCTTGACCTGGCCGTACGCGACTCGGTTCCCTATGAAAAGGATTGCGTCTCTGATCGTCCTGACGACCACAGCCCTCTCGAAAGAGGGTTCGAGCTCGTCCTGGATTTCAGGGTCCGGCGAGACGAGCTCCGCTATCTCCCTGTCTGTCCTGACTCCGAGGGCCTTCATCAGTATGACGAACGGTATGGGCGTCGGGACGCCTGGTATGGAGACCTCTATGGCGTACTTGGGAGGCTTCATGTTGACCTCTATGCCAGCCCTGAAGCCCACCGTGGATGAGAAAACCTTGGCCCTGTAGACCGGCAGGACGCCCCTCCTGTCTACCTCGACGAGAATCCTGTTGGGGGCGAGGTCCTCGAGGGCTACGATCACCCTCTCGGAGCCGTTGATTATGAAGTATCCCCCAGGGTCTTTCGGGTCCTCCCCGTGGGCTATCAGCTCCTCCTCAGAAAGGCCTGACAGAAGGCAGTAGTCGGACTTGACCATTATGGGCAGGTTCCCTATGTGGACCCTCTCCGTCTTCCTCCTGCCGCCGTCTACGAACGTTATGTCCAGGTAGAGCGGAGCCGAGTACGTGAGGTTCCTAACCCTACACTCGTTCGGGTATATCTTCCTAACCGTCCCATCCACTTCCACGATCTCAGGCTCGCCCACGTATATCTTGCCGAACTTGACGAGGCATATCCTGTCCCTGAGCTCCAGCTCCATCGTCTTTATGTCGTCTATGACCTCCTGCAGCTTGTTCCTGACGAATCTGTTGTAGGATTCTATGTGCTGCCTGGCGATTCCGTTTTCGAAGAAGGCCTTCATCACAGTCCAGAGTTCCTCATCCGTGAACATCACATCTCACCCAACTTTGCTCCAGCTTCGAGCATACCGGGGCTCTTCCCCCTCAACAAACCACCTTCTCAAAAGTCATGGCTCTTACTATATGCAGAGTTTATAAATTTTGCTCGACAGCCCCAAGAAACTTTAATAGGGTTGATTAAGGAAATGAAGTCGAAGGGGAGAGGAACATGGTATCAGCGGCGGAGAGCAGCATGGTCATGCGAATTCTGGAGGAGACGCTCGGAAAGCCAGTCCTGATAAGGCTCAAGAACGGAAGGAGTTTCAGAGGGATACTACACGGGTTCGACCAGCACGTGAACCTTGTCCTGAAGGACGCGGAGGACGTGACGGAGCCGAACGACGTGAAGAAGCTCGGGATGATAGTGCTGAGGGGGGACAACGTCGTCATAATATCCCCGTCCTGAACGTGGGGTGAGGGGCTGTGCCGAGCAAGTTCGTAAGGCCTGGAAACAAGGTCGTCCACATAAGGTGCCGCAGGTGTGGTAGGAGGGCGTACCACGTAAGGAAGAAGGTGTGCGCCGCCTGCGGGTTCGGTAGGTCTAAGAAGATTAGGAGGTACAGCTGGCAGAACAAGAAGGTGAACAGGGTCAGGATAAAGTAGGGTTTTCACCCCCTGTAGGGTTATAGAG
>Ga0190363_1000876_pt1 | contig 18011 bp, 15 predicted proteins | sample 48721867_MG_FD_161272 | JGI IMG/M metagenome (GOLD analysis project Ga0190363, IMG submission 161272) | Hydrothermal vent microbial mat bacterial communities from Southern Trench, Guaymas Basin, Mexico - 4872-18-6-7_MG | ecosystem: Environmental > Aquatic > Marine > Hydrothermal vents >... | reverse complement strand
TACTGAATTTAAGGGTTATGAGGCGTTGATTCCAGTGCTTTTAATAATTTTTAATGCTGCAATAACTGCCCAAGCTTCTTTGCATGAGAGGAGAAGGGAAATACTTACTTTCTCAGCTGTTGGTTGCTCTCCTTCAAGGTTGTTTATGATTTTTTTATATGAAGCATTTTTAATTGGCTTCGCAGGTGGTGCACTTGGATATGCTCTAGGATTATCCTCATATAAACTTATGGCTATGATGAGTTCAATTGATGTTAAGCCGAAAATATCCTTTGTATGGGCTATTGTATCTATGTCAATTGCAATTGTAAGTATGATTATAGGTGCGGCTTTGACTTTAAGATCTTCCCTCTTAATTGTACCATCAAGACTTTGGCATATTAAGGCGATTCAGTCAGCTGAAAGACGTGAAGATTACTGGTTATTCGAGATACCCGTAAGGATTAAGTATGAAAATGTTGAAGAGTTTATGGATTTCATTTATAGAGAATTGAAATCATATCCAAGTTCCTTAGAAGAGTCTCTGAGGGTTATTTCATTTAAACGTGATGTTATTGACGGTGAGAAAATATTAACTATAGTCTTTATATATGATACTGGAGCTGGTAGTGCATCAAGAAATACGGCTAGAGGAATTATTGAGTTAAAAGTTAGTGATGGCGAGTGTGAAATCTATCTTAAAGTTAAGAGTTATGGTAGAGATCCTGAAAATCACGCCTATAAGACGGCTAGACTTGTTAGAAACTTAGCTTTAAAATGGCGATAACTGAATTTACGTCTTCATCAATTGGGTGAATAGAATTATAAACTTAGAGGCATTTTAAGTATAACTGGTGAATATGTTGAGGCCCATAAATGTTGATGATTTAGTTAAATTAACATTTGTTTCAGATCCCCAGATTGATCCAGAGGGAGATAGGGTTGCCTTCGTTGTAACTAGAATGAATCTTGATGAAGATGAGTATGTTAATAGAATTTGGATTGCTGATTTAGAATCAAGTGAAGTTTATAGTTTAACAAATGGGCCAAAGGACACCAATCCTAGATGGAGCTCTTCAGGAAAATATTTAGCCTTTACTTCAAGGCGTACTCTAAAGAAGGAGGAACGTGGAAGTGAATTGTGGATTATTCGTCTAGATGGCGGTGAACCAAGATTACTGCTGAAAAGAAAAACTGCAATTAGTAAAGTTGAATGGTTTCCAGATGAAAGGAAGTTGGCTATACTTTCAGATGTTGGCGAGTTTCAGGAGGATGTCAAGGTTATAGATAGATTGCTTTTCTGGTTTAATGGGCGGGGCTTCATTAACACTTTACGTCGCCACTTATTCATTGTTGATGTAAGTAGCGGTGAGTTAAATCAGATTACTGAGGGAGAATTTGATGTAAATTATTTTGCAATAAATCATAGAGGAGATAAGATTGCATATATAGCGAAATTAGAGGACTCAAAACCGTTCATAACTGATATTTTCGTGTATGATTTGAAAAGTGGTGAGAAAATTAAATTAACTGATTCAAATATGAATATTGATTCATTGTCATGGAGTCCTGATGATCGCAAATTAGTTTTTAGGGGTCATAATTTTAGGCGGGGAACAATTAGTCATAGACACATTTACACCATTGAAATTGATAGTCGCAAAATTTCAGACTTAACAGGCAATTTAGACAGGAATACTGTTAATAGTTTAAATAGTGATGTTAGAGGGCCTGGTCGAGAAAATGGTCCCATATGGATTGATAACTATATTTACTTTATCATTCATGATAGTGGTTCTGTTAATCTTCATAGAATTAATACATTGACTGGTGAAATTGAAAATGTTACTTCTGGGGAAAGAAGTGTTGAATGTTTTTCCGCTACATCAAGGGATGGTAATCATATCGTTGCCTTTACTTCTATGAATGAGATTATGCCGCCTGAATTATATGTAGTTAAAGGAACTTCGGAGGAAATTAAAGTAACCAGCTTTAATGACTCATTATTAAGTCAATTGAAGCTATCTAAACCAAAGAAGTTTAGTTTTAAGGCTAGTGATGGTGCTGTTGTTGAAGGATGGATAATGGAGCCATCTACTGGTTATGAGGGGAAAGTTCCTACTGTACTCTATATTCATGGTGGACCTAAAACAGCCTATGGCTCGTCTTTCATACATGAATTCCATTTGATAACTGCAAATGGATATGCCTTAATTTATCTGAATCCACGTGGAAGTGATGGTTATAGTGAGGAATTTGCGGATATTAGAGGTCACTATGGTGAAAGAGACTATAAAGATATAATGGAGGGATTGGACTATGCGATTAAGAATTTTGTTTTCATAGATGAAGACAAATTGGGAGTTATTGGAGGGTCCTATGGAGGCTTCATGGTAAACTGGATTGTTGGTCATACAGATAAGTTTAAGGCTGCAGTTAGTATGCGAGGTATTTCCAATTGGTATAGCTTCTATGGAGTTAGTGATATAGGCTACTGGTTTACACTTGATCATATTTTAGGCGGCTTAGATAAAGAACCATTAACTAGGGAGAATATAGCTAAGATGATTGAAAAATCTCCGTTAACTTACTCTGAAAATGTAAATACCCCGCTCCTGATAATTCATAGCATCGATGATTTGAGATGCTATTATGAGCAAGCATTACAATTTTTCACTGCTCTAAAATGGTTGGGTAGAGATGTTAAATTAGTATTAGTTCCAAAGGAGACGCATGACTTATCTAGAACTGGGAAACCGAAGCATCGAATTGAAAGATTAAAGCATATAATTGACTGGTTTAATGAAAAACTAAAGGAAGAAGGTAAAAAAGGTAAAAAATAAGGCAATATTATTTTCGGAAACTATGTCTTATTATTTTTCCTGGAAGTTTTCCAGTATGCTCTCCCTCTTCAATTACTATTTCTCCATTGACAATTACAAAGTGTATTCCTTTTGGATATTGCATTGGATTTGTATATGTTGCTTTATCTTTAATTTCCTTTGGATCAAATATTACTAAGTCGGCCCAGAATCCTGGTCTTATAATTCCTCTATCTAGTACTCCTATTTTTCTTGCTGGTAGGGATGTCATTTTTCTAATGGCTTCTTCTAATGTTAGGACTTTTTCTTCTCTAACATATTTTGCTAAGACTCTTGGATATGTTCCATAGCTTCTGGGATGGGGTACTCCCTTTCCCAGTACACCATAGGGGGCTAGTGCATATCCATCTGTACCAATCATAACCCATGGTCTTTTAATAATTTTAACTATGTTTTCTTCGCTCTGATTGAAGTTTACTATGCCGAGAGATGAATTTCTTTCAACCGCTATTTCTACAAGTTTCATAGCTGTTTCTTCTACTGTTTCATTCCATTTTTCTGCTACTTGTTTTACTGTTAATCCTTCCAGTGATGGGTCTGCATCAAATCTTGATATTAGTGCTCTTTCAGCTCCTCCTCTAATTTCCATTACTCTAGCGAGTTCTTCTTTTATTTTTTCTCTTGTTTCACGGTTTTTCAGTCTTTCTAACAGTTTATCTCTTCCTCCTGCATGAGCCCATTTGGGTATCCATGCCAATAGGGAGGTGCCGCTTGCAGGATATGGGTATTGATCTGCAGTAACTTCTATCCCTCTTTCTCTTGCCTCTTCAATTAATTGGATTATTAAATCACATTTATCCCATAATGGCTTTGCAAGTATTTTTAGATGTGATATTTCTACTGGAATTTTGGCTTTTTCTCCGATTTCTATTGCTTCTTTTATTGCTTCTACTACTTTTCCTCTATCTCCTTCATCTCTTATGTGTGAGGCGTAGATTCCTCCTCTTTCGGCTACGGTTTTTGCAATTTCAATTACTTCTTCAGTTTCAGCATAGGATTGAGGGTCGTATCTTAATCCTGTTGATAAGCCTATTGCTCCCTCATCAATTGATCTTGCAGCTAAGCTTTTCATTTCTTCAAGTTCATTTTTGGTTGGTTTTCTATTTTCATATCCCAATACAGCTATTCTGATGTTTGCGAATCCAACATAGGTTGCCACATTGACTGCAACGCCATTTTCCTCAAGTCTATTTAAATATTCATTCATGTATGTCCAATCTATCTTTAATCCGTATCTTTCACTGATTTTTGATGCTCTTTCCTTCATTTCTCCTATTAATGGTGCTGCTGAGCTTCCGCAGTTGCCTATGACCTCGGTTGTTACTCCTTGTCTAATTTTGCTTTCAGCTTTGGGGTTTACAAGTAAGGTGTAGTCTGAGTGGCTATGAATATCTATGAATCCTGGGCATACTATTAATCCATCTGCACTAATAATTTGTTCAGCATCTTGCTTCAATTTCTTTCCTATAAGGACAATTTTTCCATTTTTTATGCCTATATCTGCTTTAAACCATGGATTTCCAGTGCCGTCAACAATTTTCCCCTTAATTATAAGTGTATCTAATTCCATTTCCCACGCCATCCAAAACTATTTTATTTTTCATTTTTAACCGTTGTTAACTTTATGATTTCATTTATCATTTTCATTCCACTTCCGGTGAGGATTATGCAGATTTTTTCGTCAGTATCAATGTTTTCTTTCATTTTTAAGAAGGCTGAAAATGCTGTTGCTGAGGTGGGTTCTACGAGTAATCCTATTTTTAATAATTTGCGTAGTCCTGTAATTATTTCTTCATCTGTAACGGCGATTACTTCGCCATTAGTTTCCTTTATTGCCTTGATCATTTGATTGAGTCTGGGTGGGTTTGTTATTTTAATTGCATCTGCTAATTTTGATTTTTTCTTCTTATTTTTCTTGTTATAGATTGCTTCGTAGAGTGGTGTGTATCCTTCGGCTTGGACTGCAATTATTTTTGGGATTTTATTTATCCATCCGAGTGTTAGCATTTCTTTGAAACCCTTAAATAGTCCAATGAGTAGTGTTCCATTTCCTACTGGAATTATGATTTTATCTGGTGGTTGCCAGTTGTTTTGCTCGATTATTTCATATGCTGTTGTCTTTATTCCTTCTATAAAAAATGGGTTCCATGAGTGACCTATATAGTAATCATCTTCTCCTAACTCTGAAATTGCTCTTTTTGCTGCTGTTTCTCTATTTTTTGTTTCGATGATGTATCCGCCAAATGCTTTGATTAAGTTTTTCTTGTTTTTTGGTGCGTTTTTAGGGACGTAAATTTTGGATGGTATTCTCGCTGCAGATGAATATGCTGATATGGCTGTTCCTGCATTTCCAGATGAATCTTCAACTATTCTTTTTGCTTTTAATAGTATTGCTCTATTTACTGCGATGCTTGCTCCTCTATCTTTAAATGATCCTGTTGGATTTAGGTATTCAAGTTTGAAGTATACTTTGTGCTTTTCAATTTCTTTTTCTATTAGTGGTGTTCCTCCTTCTCCCAATGTTACTCTTATTTTTCCATTTAATGGTATTGCTTCTCTATATCGCCATAAATTGAATGCTCTTTTACTTAGTTTGTTTTTATCGATGTTCAGTTTTTGGATGTTTACTTCGAGTGGACCGTTGCATTTAATGCATTTCCAATATTTGTAGTTTAAGGGTAAGTGTTTGCCACAGTTTAAGCATTTTATTTCATAGTTATTTTTCACTATGTTTTCACCCTACTACTTCCCTGATTACTCGTAGGAAGTTTTCGCCTAGGATTTTCTTTATATCATTTTTTGAATAGCCATGTTCAAGTAGCTTTGCAGTTAGGTTGGGGAGTTTGCTTACGTCTTCTAATCCTACTGGTGTTGAGGGTATTCCATCGAAGTCTGAGCCTAATCCAATATGGTTTATCCCTATGGTTTTTTCAATGTGTTCGATGTGTTTTATTAAGTCGTCGATGGTTGCTTTTCCCTCTTTCACAAGGAATCGAGGGTAGAAGTTTATTCCTATTACTCCATTTTTCTCAGCTATTGCTTTTAATTGTTCATCGGTTAAGTTTCTTGGATGGTTGCATAATGCTTTACAATTTGAATGTGAAGCTATTATTGGTTTCTTATGGTTTTCAACGAGATCCCAGAAGCATGATTCACTTAGATGTGAGACATCTACTATTATTCCAAGTTCATCCATTAGTTCTAATGTACGTAATCCAAGTGTCGTTAATTTACTTTCAGCTCTACTTTCTCCTACACCATCGGCAAGCATGTTTCTTTCATTCCATGTTAGTGATATTGCTCTTACACCGAGTTTATAAAATGGTTTTAACAATATCGGGTTAAACTGTATTGGCTCGGCTCCCTCAAGTGATATTAAAACTGCTATTTTTCCTTCTTTTTTAGCTTTTATAATATCTTCATGTTTATCTACTATTATTGTTTTATCTCTTGCTTTTTCTAATTCCATGTATAATGTGCTTATTAGTTCTAGTGCTCTTTCAGTTGCTTTTTCAGGCTTGTAGGTTGCATCAACATATATTGCAAAGAATTGGCATGTAACTCCTCCTTCAAATAGTCTTGGAATATCTATATGTCCAAATTCTCCTCTTTTTAGGAGGCTTCTCGTTTTCCAGTCTGGTCTCCACCGTATTGGAGCTAATTGTAGTACTGTGTCGCAGTGAGCGTCGATTATAATGCTTTCTTTATGTATGCTTTTTGCCTCGTCTAATAGCTCCTTATTAATATTAATCATATTTTGTCACCAAATATACTTTTATTTTTAATCATTAATAATTGATTTGTAATTTTGTTTCTTGAGATAAAGATAAATATTGAAATAATTTTATGACTAAAAGCTTAGTCGTATGTGGAGGTTGCGGTAATAATGGGGCAATAAGACGATATCTTATTCATGAAAAATTTATTAAAACTTTTGCTCAAGCCAGTTTAGCATTTGCCTTTAGTATTGGAGGAATGTTTTCAGGTAGAATTGTGTCTTCTCTTTCACATTTATTTATCAAATTTCCTTGGGTTATAGTGCTCTATCCCTCAGTTTTAACTTTACGAGGTGATATTGGCGGTGTTTTGTCTGGTAAGCTTAGTACTATGCTTCATACTGGTCAGGTTAAGCCTAGTTTTTCAGGTAATACCGTAGATTTTTATTCGCTTATTAAGGCTATTCTCATGTTGATTTTTATAGACTCACTAGGTATGAGTGTTTTTACGTTAATTATTAACTTTCTTGCTGGCTATGCCTCTTTCCAAGATGTTGTGTATTTCTTGCTGATTCCATTGATGACTTGTTTATTAGCAACATTTTTTTCAATGCCTATAACCATGGCTACTGCTTTTGCGAGTTTTAAAAGAGGACTTGACCCTGACATTATAGTTTATCCTGTAATTGCGATTATAAGTGATGTTATTGTCGCCTTATGTTATTTATTTACAATTAATTTTGTCATAAGTCTTGGGTCTTTGTCTATAAGAATTCTTGCTATATCTCTATCATTGATTTTTGTTTTTCTCTTTCTTCTTTCTAGGAATGATTTTTCTTTTGACATTTATATATCAACATTGAGGGAAGCGTCACCAACTATTCTTTTAACGAGTCTCGGTGGTGTTTTAGCTGGTACTGTTCTAGCTAGTTTACGGTATACTTTGGAGTTGAGACCTGAAATTCTAGTTGTTTATCCTGTTCTGCTTAATGCTTTAGGTGGTTTTGGTTCAATAATCGGGTCTATTACGACAACTAGACTTGCTCTCGGTTATATTTCCTCTAGTCTTTCTTCAATTAGATATATTCTTTTTGAGATTCTTACTATTGAGTTAGCTTCATTGCTGATGCATATTGTTTATGGTTTAAGTGGTTTTCTATTATGTCTTTTAACTGAGATTTCTGCTTCTCTTTTTATATTAGTGGTGTTGTGCATGTTTTTTGGTCTTGTGGGTCCAATGTTTATGTCGCTGATTTCTTTTTCAATTGGCGTTATAGCATTTAATAGGGGATGGGATCCTGATAACCTTGTTATCCCCCTTGTAAGTTCATGTGCTGATATTATTGGCACAATTTTAGTTGCATTGATAGTGAGCGTCATCTATTTTAGCATTTAATTTAAATTTATATTACGCGTATAGTTAAGTGTTAAGTGATTGGGGGTCTATTGATTTAGTATGAGACGCGATTCTTTTGAGGATTTAAAAGTGTACATGAGACCAATGTCTGTGAGGGAAGTATTGACTGAAATGAAGGATATATGTGGTCTTATGATCGACTTAGCTTATGCCTCTGTTTTGCTTGGGGATGAAGATTTAGCAAATGAAGTTTTGGAGCTTGAGAGAGAAATAGATTCGCTATTATATCAATTATGGATGAGTGCAGCAATTGCAGTTAGAGATAGAACTGATGCTGAGGCTATGGCTGGAATAGTTAAGGTGGCTGTAGCTATGGATGAAATTTCTAATGCTGTCTCAGATATAACGCAGATTGTTGTGGGTAAATTGGGGATTCATCCTGCTGTGAAGGAGGTTTTGGAAAAGATTGAACCGCACTATAGGCGTGTCATTATTAAACCAAATTCTTATCTTGTTGGTAAGAGTATTGGTGAATTGGATCTTGATATAAATTTAGGTATCTATGTTATAGCTATTCGACGTAAAAAGGAGTTAATAATTGATCCGGAGGATTATGTGAAATTTGAGCCTAATGATATAGTCGTTGTTAAGGGTCCCTTAGATTGCCTCAATGATTTCTCTATGATTGCTTCTGGTCAAATCAAAGACTTTAAGGAGGTTATAGAGGATTGAGTTTAGAGAAGATTGAGAATCTTCTTTTAAGATTACTTGATACTTCTAGAACGATGATTGATTTGGCGTATTCAGCTCTACTTTATAACGATAAAGTGTTTGCAGAGGAAGTTTTAAAATTAGAGGAGGAGGTAGATGAACTGCACACTGAACTTGAACTTGAAGCTTTAAAGCTGAAGCGTCAAGAGGGAGAAGAGAGAGGTGTATTGGGCTTAATTAGGCTTGGTTTATCAGCTGAAGCCATTTCTGATGCTGCTGCTTCTATTGCTGATGTTGTTGCCAGAGGATTTGAGCCTCATCCAATTTTACGTGTAGCCTTTAATGAAGCTGAGGAAGGAATAGCCTTAATTAGAGTTGATGATGGAAGTGAGCTTGATGGAAAATCTTTAGATGAACTTGAACTCGATGAGATGGGAATTAAAATTTTAGCTGTCAAGAAGCTTGGTGGTCGATGGATTAGAAATCCTCCAGGCAATCTAATTGTTAGTGGTCAAGATTTACTTATGGTTAGTGGTTATAGGGATAGTATTGAGGAGCTTAGGGAAATGGCTTCATCTAGTGAAACTGAAGAGGAGTAGCGGAAAATATTTCCGTTTAACGTAGAATATTTCTATTATGCTTGATACAACTGTTATTGGAAGTTTTCCTCTTTCATATAGTGAAGTTAATTTTAGAAGAGCTCTATTAGATCAGTTGAGGGCTGGTATAGATTATCCTGCTCTACCTCAACTTGACGATTTTTGTCTAATTTATTTGAGAGAGTTTGCTTTTCAGAACTGTGGAATTAATATTGTTGATGACACTCCATGGGTGACATCTTCGTTAAAGCCTCCTAAAATTAAGAATTTGGTAGGTCAAGTTAGTGTTGCAGTGAATATTATTAGGCGATTTAAAGGTGAAGTAAATTTGAAGGTTCAAGTCACTGGTCCACTTACACTAGCTTCTGTAACTAAGGTGACTGAGGATAAGTTTGCACTTAGTTATCCCAGTATTGTTGAGGAGTTTATTGTTGCTGTTTCCGATATAGTTAGACAGTTTTCAAGAATTAATTTTGTTAAGCTTGTTTTCATTGATGAGCCTTCTCTGCCTTATGCTTCTTGGATGGGTTTGAATGAAGAATTGCTTATTAAATCTATAAGTGAACCGCTTAGGGTTGCTAATAGTTATAATAAGCTTACTGGTGTTCATGTTTGCGGTGATGTAAGGGGGTTTTCACACATACTTCTACAAACATCGGCGAAAATTCTTCATCATGAATTTAAGGGTAACCCTCTAAATTTTCATGCATATTCCAGGAGAGATCTTGAATTATATGACAAGCTTTTAGGTTTGGGTTGTATTCAAACGGTTATTAAGGATAAGGAGTTACCTATTGAAGATGTAGATGAAATTGTTACTTTTGTTTCTAGGGCAATTGAAATCTATGGTGTTGAAAACTTATTTATTGCACCTGACTGTGGATTTAAGGGTTTTAAAGAAATTTTTGATGAAGATGAAGCTGAAAGAGTTGCTTTCATTAAAATGAGTAGAATGGTTGAGGCAGTAAGATCTTTACGTGGTTCTTATAGTTAGCTTGGATAACACTTTTAATCTCCTAGGATAATATTGCTTATTGGGGGTTTATTATGGGTAGATTCTCTATAAGCATCTCTACTCTTCTTAAGAGAATTAAAGAAGTTAGAAGGATTCTTGAAAAAAGGAAATTTGACGCATTAATACTTTTCAGTCCTATTCGCATATTTTATTTGACTGGGTACACTGTTATCCCTACTGAGCGTCCCATAGCCTTTATACTTCCTGTTGCTGATGAGCCTGCACTATTCGTACCCCGATTGGAAGAGGATCATTCAAAGTTTAGAGTTCCCTTTATAAAGAGGAGATTTGTATATTTTGAGTATCCTGGAGTTAAGCATCCAATGAAAGTTTTTGCTGAAGCATTGAGGGAGATGAATCTTGATGACAAGAATGTTGCTTCTGATGCACCTGGCTATCCTGGCATTATGGGTTATAAGGGTCCGAAGTTGACTGATGTTTTGCCTTCAATTAAGATTACCCTTGCACCTGAAATCATCGATGACATGCGTTTAATTAAGAGTGAAGAAGAATTGAATTTAATAAGAGAGAGTGCGAAGTGGACTAATCTTGCGCATAGATTGCTTCAAGAATATACTGCTCCTGGATTAATTGAAACTGAGGTTGCCATTAGAGCTAGCTATGAAGCTTCAGTAGCTATGATCAAGGCTTTGGGCCCAGAATATGATCCTGGCGCTTCCCTACCTGCGAGAGCTGGCTTTAGAGGGCAGATAGGTGCTTATTCAGCATATCCTCATATGCTTGGTGGAAGTATGATCATAAAGAAGGGTGATGTTCTAGTAACAGGTGCTGGAGCTAAGGTTGGTGGTTATAGTGCTGAATTAGAGAGAACTATGATTATTGGTAAGCCTACCGAAAAGCAAGCTAAGTACTTCAATATAATGGTTAAGGCGCAGAGGGCATCGCTTGATGCATTTAAGCCTGGAATTAAGGCTTCTGAGGTAAATAAAGCTGCTTTCAAAGTTTTTAAGGAGGAGGGTGTTCCAATGGAATATGTATTGCATAGAGTTGGACATGGAATTGGCTTGGAAGGACATGAACCACCATGGATTGAAGATGGTGATGAAACCATACTTAAACCGGGAATGGTGTTCAGCTGTGAGCCTGGAATTTATATTCCAGGGTTTGCAGGCTTCCGACATTCGGACACTGTATTTATAACTGAGGATGGAGTTGAGATAGTAACTTATTATCCGAGAGATTTAGAGGACTTGATAATACCAACATAATCTTCTTTTTACCTGAGTTTTACTATAGGGATAGGATATGTTCAATTTGAATCTAAATTTGGTATGATTAAGGATAATGTTGAGAGAGCTGTTAGCTTAATTAAAAGTGTTAATGCAGAATTACTGGTTCTACCTGAACTTTTCAATACTGGCTATCTTTTCCTCGACTTTAAGGAAGCTTTATCTTTATCTGAGCCTGTCCCTGATGGTTTCACTACTAGTAGGTTAATTGAAGTTGCTGGGGAAACTAATACTTATATTGTTGCTGGTATTGCAGAGCGAGATAACAATAAAGTTTTTAATTTTGCAATTGTTGTTGGTCCTAGTGGATTTATTGGAAAGTATTGTAAAGCTCATTTGTTTTATAAGGAGAAGATGATTTTTCTCCTGGAGATTGTGGGTTTAATGTCTTTGATATTGGAGTTGTGAAGATTGGTGTTATGATTTGTTTTGATTGGTGTTTTCCTGAGGCGGCTAGAATATTGGCGTTGAAGGATGCTGAAATTATTTGTCATCCAGCAAATTTAGTTCTTCCCTATGCGCCTAAGGCGATGTTCGCTAGATCTATTGAGAATAGAGTTTTCACCATAACTGCTAATAGGATAGGGGTTGAAGAGCGTGGTGGTGAGAGGCTTTCCTTCATAGGTTTAAGTCAGGTTACAAGTCCTAAGATGGAGGTTTTAATTCAAGCTGGAGAGAGTGTGGAGGATGCTGGTGTTGTTGAAGTTGATTTATTATTGGCTAGGAATAAGTGGATTACTAGTTTAAAATCATGTGTTTGATGATAGGAGAGTGGATTTATATAGCTCACTGCTTTTATAAGGTTTAATTTTATATGCAAATAATTTTAAGATTTGATGTTAAGTATATCTGGTGATATTTTGCTTTTAACTGATGTTCTTGTTATTGGTGGAGGGGCTGCAGGGTTAAGAGCTGCCATAGCAGCTCGGGAAAATGGTGTCGATGTTATTTTGGCTTCTAAAGCGCCTATGGGGTATGCTTCTTCTACCTTGTATGCTGGTGGTGGTTTTAGAGCTGCTTTAGGTGATTATAGTGCTGAACGCCATTTTGAGGAAACAATTATTGGAGGTAAATTTCTAAATGATCAAGAATTAGTAAGGACAATGGTTTTAGAAGGTCCAAAGCGGTTATTGGAGTTGGAGAAGTTTGGAGTAAAGGTTTATGTGCACTCTGGCGGTATACGTGTTTCAGCTACTCCTCTAATTAATGGTTATGGCTTAACTAAGCCGCTTAGGGATTATGCTGAAAGTATTGGTATAAAATTTCTTGAAGGTGTTATGGCTTTAGATTTAATTAAAGATGAGTCTGTGAATGGAGCAGTTTTCTATGATATTTCTAGGAATAGGTTGTTTATTGTTAAAGCAAAAGCTGTTATATTGGCTACTGGTGGTTATAGCCAAGTTTTCTTACACACAGATAATCCTGTGAGAGTTAGTGGTGATGGATGTGTAATGGCATTAAAAGCTGGCGCTACATTAATTGATATGGAATTTGTCCAGTTTTTCCCTCTAGGTTTAGCTGAGAAAGGTTTTCCAGCTTGGCTTTTCCCAGCATCTTCAGGTAGATTAGTTAATTCGGTTGGAGAGGACATTTTAGAAAAATATGGGTTGAATGTGAATTTGTATACTGCAATAATTAAGTTTCGCGATTTCACTTCGAGAATTATTTGGAGGGAAATTGTTGAGGGGAGGGGTATTGATGAAGCAGTAATATTAGAGTTACCTACCGCTCCTGCAGATCAGATTCCTGTTGGTTTTACTGGTATTTCAAAGGTGTTGGCTGAGGCCTTTAAGTTAAAGTCTAATAGAATTAAAGTTGCACCATTAGCTCACTTTACTATGGGTGGAATTAAAGTTAATTTAGATGGTGAAACAACTGTTCCCGGATTATATGCTTGTGGTGAAGTTACTGGTGGGGTTCATGGTGCTAATAGGTTGGGTGGAAATGCATTAACTGAAGCAATAGTGTTTGGAGCTAGAACTGGAGTGGCTGCAGCTAAGTGGGTGGAGAATGTAACTAACTTGTCTGAGGCTGATGATGATTTAATTAGACGTTATGAAGATTTAATTTCATCCTTCAAGAATGGACGGTATAAAGTTAAAGAGCTGAGGTTCAGAGTTAAGAAAGCTATGTGGACTAATTGTGGGATAATTAGGGATGAAAATAAACTTAATTTGCTTTTAAAGACGTTAAGGGAAGTTAAAGATGATTTAGATGAAGTTTACGCCTTTTCTCGTAGTGAGGTTTTAGAGGCATTTGAATTACGAAATCTTCTTCAAGTTTCAGAGGTTGTTGCTACATCAGCTTTGCTTAGGAGGGAAAGTAGAGGTGCGCATTATAGGAGTGATCTCCCTGAGCAAGATGATAAAGAGTGGTTAAAGCACATTTGCATCTCTCTTGAAGACGAGGAAATAATGGTTAATTATGAACCTGTGAATTTAAAGTACTTGGGATTAAAGTGTTAACTACTTCAGTAGAATCTTTATATTAATTTTCCAATTATGTATTTAGGTTGGAGAAATGCTCAATATACCTAAAGTTCAGGTTCAGGTTCATAGAAAATTAAAGTTGTTAGTTGATGAAGCGTCTGAATTCCCTGAAATTTCTAGTCCAGTAATTGAGGCTTCAAGAAAGCTTCGTTTTATTGATTTAAATTCTCTCTTAAATGAAAGATCTAGATTGATTAGGATGTTTAGGGAGATTGCTCTGCCATTAGAATTTGATTTTCATCCGCCATTAAATTTCTCTCCTAAATCTCCATTAGATGAGAGTTGGGCTGATAATGCTTTAAAGAATACCTTGGTAATTGGTGTTGATACTAGTGAAATTACGCCTACTCCTCATGTTTCACCCTTATTTCTACTTATCAATATTGGTTATCAAGCTATTTTTTATGGTGACAAGTTAACTTATTTACATGGAAGTACTCCTTACTTCTACGCTTCAAAGGAAATTATGACTGATATTGGGGTTGGGCGATTTAAGCATGTTCCATCTTGGCTTCTTGAAGTTAAGCGATTAGAGGATGAATGTAAGGTTGTTGAGGAACTTTTAAAATCATTTTTGAAAGTAGATGTTTCCTTTGTGTTTTTTGATGAGAGTTTTTCAGTGAATTATCTTACAGCTAGATCTAGAGAGTTTAGGCGTAGAGTTGTGGAATCATTGGTTACGATGCATAGGAAGCTTAGGGATTTAAATGCTATTCCCATTGGCATCTTTTACACTAGGTCGAGAGCTTTTACCTTTATGACTATAAGATCTGTGTTATGTGCATCGAAAAACTGTTCAGACTGTATTAATCAAAGTGCTAACTTGCGTTGTAGAGAATTATCTACTATTCGGGATTCTATTTTATTTGATAAGGTGTTAAATGTGGGTTGGAGGTCACCTTTATTTGATGTTAAAAATAGGGTTACTGAGGAATTTCCTGACTTAAAGGTTCTTGGTTTTTATGTTAAGATTGGAAGTGGAAATGTATTGAGGGTTGAATTTCCAGATTGGTGTCGTGATTATGTTGATGATATTCATAGAGTAGTTTTTGCTCAGTCTATAATTGGTAGAGGTTACCCATATATTTTGGAGAGAGCTCATGAAGAAGCTTATATAAGTCCTCGTGAGAGAGCATGGGTTTTATCCTATATTGATAAATTGCTTAGAGCTTCAGGTAATCATGGATTAACTCTTTCTGGGAAATTTAGGCGAAAGATTAGGGGTGTAGTTTAATTATTTTATTTCCATTATAAATTAGGAGGATTGATGGGTGATAGATGTGGCTTATAGTGTTGATTGGCTGACTATTTTCTCTAATCCTCAACATGCTTTTGGAGAGGTCTTTGAGTCTAATAATATGGGGTTTAAGGTTAGAGCTTATAAGCATGGATATGAGGCTACTCCTGAGTATGGCTCTATTATAGTTGTTAATTGTGGTTCGCATTTAACTATTGGTTTAATTCATTATTCTGAGATGACTGTGGCTCCAGGTCTTCAAGCAATTCCTGCTCCTATGCGTGCTTTGAGGGAGCAGGTTAAAAACAGGTATCCTGACTTGGAAGATAGGTTGATTGATACTTATCATGCTGTTTCGATTGGATGGTATCATAGAGGATGTTTTTATCAGTCTAGGCCGAGGAGAAAGCCGTTGATTCATGATTTAGCCTTCATACCTAATAGGGATTTCATTAGGGCTTTTCATAATTTTAATGGAGATTTTAGAGCTGATTATGTACCACTTCTTGTTCATGTGTTGGGTACGAGGGAGTTTATATTTTTGGCTGATGCCTTCTTTTCGAGTTTGGCTGAGAATTTTTCTGAGGATGAACGTGTTTCTCTCTTTAAGTCTATTTCAACTTCTATGGCTAGGTGGGGTGTTGATTCTAATATTTCCCTAGTGTTGGATAGAGCGAGGAAAATCTTGTTGGAGGGTTGAGTTTTGGAGAAAATTTTTGCTCGAATTACAGGTGGAAGCTTGAGTAGGGGTCTTGAAGCACATATTCTTAGAAGCTTTTCTCCTGAAGATATAACTAATGGTTCTCTTGTTGTTGTTTCAGGTGTGAAGAGTAAGTATTTAGCTTTAATTTCAGATTTGCAATTGAAGTCTGGTTCTGATATTGCTGTTTCACTTGTTAGAGGTGAGGATGGTTCTTCTAGTGAGATTAGATTGGCTCAGGAGATTGCTGCCGCTGGGCTTAAGAGTGAAGGTGTTTTAGGTGCAGAATTAACTTTAATTCCAATAGCTGTTTGTAGGGATAATGTTGTTGAAAAGGCTGATAATATTCCGGGTTTAATGTCCTCTGTTAAGTTTCCTTCTATAAGTGATATTGAATCATTTTATGGGAGGCTTGATAATAAGGTTCGTTGGGGTATTGGTAGTCCTAAGTCGCCACTTGTAGATGAAAAGTTGGATGTTTTTATTCCAATAAATGTTGATGTACTTGTTAGGGGTTGTTTTGGAATTTTTGGTAAAAGTGGTACTGGGAAAACTTTTCTAGGGAATCTTTTGGCGACATATATTGTATTGGCTAATCATGCTGACGCCTTTGAAAAGAAGGTTAAGCTTTTGATACTTGATATGCATAGTGAGTATGGTTTAATGGTTAAAGATCAACTTGGAGAGGAATTTGCTGAGGGTGTTGGATTAGCTTTTAAAAATGATTTTATGAGGCTTTCTCCTGATGGTATGTTATCTAAAGAAACTGGTTTAGATGTTTTCAAGTTGAATTATAGGGTGATTACTGTTCAGGATTTGTTAGCATCGGGTGAGGCTCTAGGTTTCACGAGGACTTTTATGGATTTATTGCCTTCTATAGCTAGTTTACTTAGAAATAGGTTTGGTGATGAGTGGCTTAGAGCTTTATGTGGTTTTGTTGATGAAGCTGAAGATGATATTGTGAAGAAGGAGGTTAAAGATAGATATGGTCTGGGTGCACTTATGTCCCTTATTGCTGCTAGGGGTAGACTTTCACGTTTAAGAGATTATGAATTTATTGATTGGAGTGAGGATGGAATAGTTGATTCTGCATCTGATGTAATTAATGAATTGTTAGAAGGTGATCGTAGTGTTGTTATTAGTTTTGGTAGGTATGGTGATGATAGAGTTGCTTACATGTTGATAGCTAATATTATAGCTAGACGATTATGGCGTTCCTGTATAAATAGGATAATGTCTGGGAAAAAGTTGAAGTATCGTGTTGTCTTCTTTCTTGAAGAGGCGCATAAGTTTCTTGGTCCGGACGTTTATTATATGACGCCCTTTGGAAATATTGCTAGAGAGCTTAGGAAGCGAGGTGTAGTTTTATGTATTATTGATCAGAGACCTTCACAGATATTTGAGGATGCTAGAGCGATGCTTTGGAATAGCTTTGTAATGTGTTTAACTGAGGCTTCTGATATTGAGGCTGCCTCTAAGGGTTTACCTCTCTCTAAATTGTTTAAGCCAGTTATTGAGGGGTTGAGGAGAAGAGAGGCATTAATTTTTGGTGAGGCAATTACAATACCTTCTGTCGTGACTGTTAGAGATTATAGGTTGGCAATTAGTGAGGCTAAGGAGTTTTACAAGAAATTGATTAAGAGTGTTGAAGTTGAAAAATTAGGTGAAATGTATGGTTATGGGAGGATTAAGAAGTGAGTAAACTTAGAATTCTTCATACAGCTGATTTTCATTTGGGTGTTGGATTAAAGGGAGCTGAAACTAATTCAATCGTTATACAGCGAAGACATCTTGATTTTATAACCCAGCTTAAAAGAATTAGTAGTATTGCCATTGAAAATGAATGTGACTTTGTAGTTATTTCCGGGGATGTCTTTCATTCCTTTAGGCCTAGTGGTTTCTTGTTAAATGAGTTTTCAAGATTTGTTGCAAGTTTGACTGAGAATAATATTTATGTGATTGTGATAGCTGGCAATCATGATCAGCCTAGAACTTCGAGGACAGAAGCCTACTTGAAGGCTCTTCATGAAGTTAGGGCTCCAAGATTTTATTACTTTAAGACGCCTGGTTCAATTA
>Ga0190363_1000874_pt1 | contig 18027 bp, 15 predicted proteins | sample 48721867_MG_FD_161272 | JGI IMG/M metagenome (GOLD analysis project Ga0190363, IMG submission 161272) | Hydrothermal vent microbial mat bacterial communities from Southern Trench, Guaymas Basin, Mexico - 4872-18-6-7_MG | ecosystem: Environmental > Aquatic > Marine > Hydrothermal vents >... | reverse complement strand
TTACAATTGGAGAAGCTTTATTTGATATCTTTGTTCAGGTTCCTTCATCCCTTTTATGTCCTTTAGGGAAACTGGAGTGCGAACCCGCTTTACTTTGTTTTACTTATGGAATGAAAATGGATGTTAGAAAAATTTATCTTGATGTTGGAGGGAGTGCTTGTAATGCTGCTGTTGCAATGGCTAAATTAGGAATGAAAGTAGCTTATGCTGGGATGATTGGAAAAGATTTTTATGGGGAAGAAATTTTTCAAAGACTTATAAAAAACAAAGTTTCAACTAATTTATTGATTAGAAAAAAGGAAATAAAATCAGGTTTTGCTTTTATTTTAGCTGGGCCAACTGGAGAACGAACAATATTTATCTATCGAGGTGAGAAAGATTATAAATTGCTTGATTTAGAAAAAATTTTAAAGAAAGCAAAAAGATTTTATATTGGTCCTTTACCAAAAAAGGCGAATTTTATTTTACCTAAAATTGCCAGGATTGCTAAAAAGAATTCTTTAGAAATAATAATTAATCCAGAAAAGAATCAAATTTCCGATCGAAAAAATTTATTACCGATTTTAAAAGTAGCAAAGATGGTATTTATGAATAAAGAAGATGCTGAAGAATTTACTTTCCAAACTGAGATACCTTTGATTTTGAAAGTTTTAAAGAAATTGGGTCCAGAATTGATTTGTATAACAGAGGGAGATAAAGGAGCTCATGTTTTTGATGGAAGTTTATTTTATAAAATAGGAAAATTTCCTACTAAAAAAGTGGATACTACCGGGGCTGGGGATGCTTTTGCTTCCACCTTTTCCGCAATTTACCTTCAGACAAAGGACATTGAGAAGGCTTTAAAATTTGCTGCTTGTAATGCTGCTTCTGTAGTTTCTGAATTTGGAGCTCAAACAGGTTTATTAACTAAAGGAGAAATTAGAAACAGATTGAAAAATTATCCTCAGGTTAAAGTTATAAAAATAATTTAATAAAAAAAATGTTTGTTGATTTTAATCAATTAAAAACTGCTGATGAAGATAGGCTCACCTATAAATATTTTTCTGGTGGAGAATGGCTTGAATCTGACAGTGGAATGCTTTTGGATGTAATTTCTCCTATTGATAATTCCTTGGTTGGAAGGGTTCAACAATGCACAGAAGATGATATAGATACTTGTATTACCAATGCTTCTTTAGCAAAAAGTGCCTGGGCTTCACTTTCTTTAGAGGATAGGATTTCTGTTTTTAAAAACGTTATTTTTCTTTTAAAAAGAAATAAAAAAATTTTTATAGAACTTTTAATGCGAGAATTAGGGAAATTGGAAAATGAAGCGGAAGAGGAAATAGAAAAAACTCTTGCCTTTTTAAAAAATCTCATTCAAGAAAAAAAATGGGAAAAAGAATCAAGAATTTTTAGAAGAGGTAAAATTTGTTATCTAAAGAGATTACCTTTAGGAGTAATTCTTGGTATAGTTCCATTTAATTTTCCTATCTATATTTCAGCAACAAAAATAGGACCAGCTTTGATAGCAGGAAATAGCTGTGTTATAAAAGCTCCTTCCCAGGGAGCGATTTCTTTACTCCATTTTGTTCAATTATTTAAAGAGGCAGGAGTATTTGAAGGAGCTTTAAATGTTATTACTGGGAAAGGAGAGAAAATAGGTGAGTTTCTCATTACCCATGAATTAATTGATATGATAAGCTTTACTGGTTCTAGTTCGGTTGGAGAATTTGTTGCTGAGAAGGCAAAACTTGTTCCTTTAGTACTAGCTTTAGGAGGAAAAAATGCAGCAATAGTTTTACCTGATGCAAATCTTAAGAAAGCAGTTAAAGAAATTGCAATGGGAGCTTTTACCTTTGCTGGACAAAGAGCTAATGCAATAAAAAGAGTTATTATAATAGAGAGCATAGCAGATAAATTTATAAAATTATTAAAAAAATTTGTAGAAGTTCATTTTAAGCGAGTAGGAGATCCCTTTGATAAAAGAACTCAATTAGGTCCTGTAAGATCAAAAGAACAGACAGATTATTTAAAAGAGTTATTAGAAGACGCAAAAGAAAAAGGAGCAAAAATTGTTTTAGGAGGAAAGACAAAAAAGGAGACCTATTTTCAAGCAACTGTTATTGATAAGGTAACTCCACAAATGAGAATTGCTTGGGAAGAACAATTTGGCCCGATTCTTCCGATTTTAAGAGTAAAAGATATAATAAAAGCTGTTGATCTTCATAACGCTTCTGATTATGGCCTAGGCGTTTCTGTCTTTACAAAGAATTTAAAAAAAGCAAAAGAATTAGCTCAAGCATTAGAGGCTGCTATTGTTCAAATTAATGGAAAAACTCAAAGAGCACCTGATAATTTTCCTTTTATGGGTCAAGGAATTTCAGGTGTGGGAGTAGAAGGTATTCCTTGGTCGATTGAATCAATGACTCAGTTTAAAGCAACTATAATAAATAGGTAATAAGATGGAATTAGAAATAGAATCTTTACCAAAAAGTAGGGTAAAAATAAAAATTAAGATAAAAGGAGAAGAATTTTTAAATTATAAGGAGAAAGCACTTGAAGAATTTAGAAATCATATTGAAATAAATGGTTTTAGGAAAGGGAAGGCTCCATTAGATCTGATAAGGAAAAGAATAGAACCAAATCAGTTGGATTCTAAAGCATTGGAGATCGCTATAAATGATTCTCTTTTTTTGGCAATAAGAGAAAAAAACCTTATTCCTCTAGAAAATCCTAAAATAAAGATATTGAAATTCAGTCCTTCAGCTCCTAAAGAAGATTTTGCTTTAGAATATGAAGCAGAATTTGATGTTTTACCAGAGATAAAATTAGGAAATTGGAAACAGTTAAAAATAGAGCGACCTCAGGCAGAGGTGTCTCCGAAAGAAATAGAAGAAGTCCTTTCTCAAATTCAAAAAAAGAAAGCTATTTTTGTCCCTGTAGATAGGGAAGCAAAAAAAGGAGATAGGGTAGAGATTGATGTTGAGGTTCTTACCAAACAATTTTCTCCTGAATTAATTTCAAAATTGGAGACAAAAAATCAACCTTTGGTAATAGGAGAAGGATTTTTCTTTTTAGACTTCGAGAATAAATTGATAGGAATGAAACCAAATGAAGAAAAAGAGATCGATTTTGTTTTCCCTTTAAGCTTAAAAGATAAAGAATTGGCAGGAAAAGAAGTGAAGTTTAAAGTCAAACTTAAAAAACTGGAAGAGATAAAATTACCTCAATTAACAGATCAATTTGCTAAAGAATTAGGTTATGAAAATTTAGAGAAATTAAAAGAAAAAATAAAAGAAACATTGCTAAAAGAGAAACAGAAAGAAAACGAGATAAAATATGAAACAGAACTTTTAAAAAAAATAGCAGATCAAGCAGATTTTGAAATTCCTGAGACATTAATCAATCAAGAATTAGACCAACTAATTTCTGATTATAGAGCTCAGATTGAAAAAGCAGGTTTTGATTTTGAGAAATGGCTTAAGAATTCAGCAACAGATTTAACTAAATTAAAAGAATCATTTAGGTCCACAGCAATTGATCGGGTTAAAATAGCCTTGATTTGTGGGAAAATAACCAGTGAAGAAGGAATAAAAATAGATGAAAAAGAATTGGAGAAAGAGTATGAAGAGATTAAAAACGAAAGAGAAATTTCTAAAGAACAGTTTAGAAACTATTTACTTGGTAAAAAAACAATCGAATTTATAAGAAAGACTATCGAGAAAAATTCCGCAAATTAAAAATTAATAAAAGGGGGGTGATCTTTTTGAAAAGAGCTTTAATAACAGGAATTACTGGACAAGATGGATCTTATCTAGCAGAACTTCTGCTTGAGAAGGGTTATGAAGTTTACGGTCTTGTAAGAAGAACTTCTGTTCCTAATATGAGGAATTTAAAGGAAGCAAAGATAGTGGAGAAGGTTAAACTTCTGGTTGGGGATCTTACAGATCAGATGTCTTTGATAAGAGCTTTAGAGAAGTCAGAGCCGGATGAAGTATACAATCTTGCAGCTCAATCTTTTGTTAAAGCTTCTTGGGAGATTCCTACTAATACTTGGGATGTTACAGCAAAAGGTGTTGTTTTGCTTTTGGAGGCAATAAAATTAGTAAATCCAAAAATCAAATTTTATCAAGCTTCCAGTTCAGAAATGTTTGGAAAGGTAGCAGAGATACCCCAGAATGAAAAAACCCCATTTCATCCTCGAAGTCCCTATGCCTGCGCTAAAGTTTTTGCTCATCATATTACTGTGAATTTTAGAGAAAGTTATGGAATGTTTTGTTGCTGCGGAATCTTATTTAATCATGAATCTCCAAGAAGAGGAATTGAATTTGTAACCAGAAAAATCACAGATGGAGTAGCGCGGATAAAATTAGGATTAATCGATTGCCTTTATCTTGGAAATTTAGAAGCTAAAAGAGATTGGGGATATGCCAAAGATTATGTGAAAGCAATGTGGCTTATGCTTCAGCAAGATGAACCAGATGATTATGTAGTTGCCACAGGCGAAACTCATTCGGTAAAAGAATTTGTTGAAGAAGCTTTTAGAGTGTTAGGAATAGAAATTTCTTGGAAAGGAAAAGGAATAGAAGAAATTGGTTTTTGGAAAGATAAACCTGTGGTGAAAATTGATCCCAAATTTTTCCGTCCAGCAGAAGTTTATTTTCTTCAAGGAGATGCTTCAAAAGCAAAAGAAAAATTAAATTGGAGCCCAGAGGTAAAATTCAAAGATTTAGTAAAAATAATGGTAGATGCAGATTTAAAAAGACTCTCTTAATGAGAGTCTTGATTTTTTTAAGAAAAGTTTATATAATAAGTCCAAGGAGGTGAAAATGGATTTCAAAAATCTTAAGTCAATAAATCAATTAGTTCCAATTGTTATTGAAAAAGGAACTTATGGAGAGAGAGCTTTTGATATTTTCTCTCGACTTCTTAAAGAAAGAATTATATTTTTAGGAACCCCTATTGATGATACAGTTGCCAATTTAATAATTGCCCAACTTCTATTTTTAGAATCAGAAGACTCTAAAAAAGATATTCAACTTTATATTAATTCTCCCGGAGGACTAGTAACTGCAGGTTTAGCTATTTATGATACTATGCAATATGTGAAACCAGATGTTTCAACTATTTGTATTGGTCAAGCTGCTTCTGCTGCAGCAATGCTTTTGGCAGGAGGAAAAAAAGGAAAGAGATATGCTTTGCCTAATTCCCGAGTAATGATTCATCAGGTGATGGGTGGTGCTGAAGGGCAAGCAAAAGATGTAGAGATTCAGACAAAAGAGATTGTAAGAGTAAAAAATTTAATTAACAAAATTTTCGCTAAACACACTGGCCAGCCAGTGGAGAAAATAGAAAAAGATACAGATAGAGATTTCTTTATGGACCCAGTTGAAGCTAAAAAATATGGAATTATTGATCATATAATAGAAAGTCAGAAAGAAAAATAATACACTTGACAAATTTAATAAATTAATTTATAATTAGGTGTTGACAATCGGTTTTTAACTTCTTAAAATACTTAAAGGAAGCTCTTTAACAGCTGGGGGATGGCAAGTCCGGAACCTAAAGATCTCTTAGGAAATTAGCTATCTTCTAAAATAGCTTTTTTCCTGAGAGTTTGATCCTGGCTCAGGATTAACGCTGGCGGCGTGCCTAATACATGCAAGTCGAGCGGTCCGCTCTAAATCTTCTCTTCGGAGAAGAATCTGAGCGGATAGCGGCAAACGGGTGAGTAACACGTAGGTTACCTGCCCCGGAGAGGGGGATAACCTTCCGAAAGGAAGGCTAATACCCCATGGTCTCTGTGATAAATCTATCACAGAGTAAAGGTGCGGTTAACCGCCGTGCCGCTCCGGGAGGGGCCTGCGGCCTATCAGGTAGTTGGTGGGGTAATGGCCCACCAAGCCGATGACGGGTAGGGGGCGTGAGAGCGTGGCCCCCCACAAGGGCACTGAGACACGGGCCCTACTCCTACGGGAGGCAGCAGTAGGGAATCTTGCGCAATGGGCGAAAGCCTGACGCAGCGACGCCGCGTGGGGGAAGAAGGCCTTCGGGTTGTAAACCCCTTTTGTCCGGGAAGAAAAAAATGACGGTACCGGACGAATAAGCGCCGGCTAACTCCGTGCCAGCAGCCGCGGTAACACGGAGGGCGCGAGCGTTATCCGGATTTACTGGGCGTAAAGCGCTCGTAGGCGTTCCGGTAAGTTGTCCGTTAAAGCCTCCGACTCAATCGGAGAACGGCGGACAATACTGCCGGAATAGAGGGAGAGGGAGGCAGGTGGAATTCCCGGTGTAGGGGTGAAATCCGTTGATATCGGGAAGAACACCAATGGCGAAGGCAGCCTGCCATCTCTACCCTGACGCTGAGGAGCGAAAGCGTGGGGAGCGAACGGGATTAGATACCCCGGTAGTCCACGCCGTAAACGATGGGCACTAGCTGTCCGGTGCATCGACCCGCTGGGCAGCGAAGCTAACGCGTTAAGTGCCCCGCCTGGGGACTACGGCCGCAAGGCTAAAACTCAAAGGAATTGACGGGGACCCGCACAAGCGGTGGAGCATGTGGTTTAATTCGATGCTAACCGAAGAACCTTACCAGGGCTTGACATTCAACCCTTATGCCTTTCCCGAAAGGGAGAGGTTGTCACCTTTGGTGACAGGGGTTGAACAGGTGCTGCATGGCTGTCGTCAGCTCGTGCCGTGAGGTGTTCGGTTAAGTCCGGCAACGAGCGCAACCCTCACCCTGTGTTAGGATGTCACAGGGAACTGCCCCGGATAACGGGGAGGAAGGAGGGGACGACGTCAAGTCAGCATGGCCCTTATGCCCTGGGCTACACACATGCTACAATGGCCGGTACAATGGGTTGCGAACCCGCGAGGGGGAGCTAATCCCAAAAAGCCGGTCTCAGTCCGGATTGCAGGCTGCAACTCGCCTGCATGAAGCCGGAATCGCTAGTAACCGCGCATCAGCTATGGCGCGGTGAATACGTTCCCGGGTCTTGTACACACTGCCCGTCAAGCCATGGAAGCCAGCAACACCCGAAGCTCCTACAGTAATGGTAGGAGTCAAGGTGGGGCTGGTGACCGGGGCTAAGTCGTAACAAGGTATCCGTACCGGAAGGTGCGGATGGATCACCTCCTTTTAAGGTGTGACTTTCACACCAAGGGTCGACTCCACCTTCTGGGTGGAGAAACCGGACTTGCCATTTCCCCAGTTGGGAAAGAGCTTCCTTTTATTTTGCGCACGTAGCTCAGTTGGTTAGAGCGCAGCTCTGATAAAGCTGAGGTCCCTGGTTCGAATCCAGGCGTGCGCATATTTTTATTTTTTAAACTTTTATAGTAAAATAAAATTAATGAAATTATTAATTTTTATAATTGGGATTGGGATTGGAATTGCTTGTGTGATCTACAATAGGAAATTAGTGCAAAGTTTAGGTCCTATCAGTTGGGCAGAAAGAACTTTTGGAGCAGGAGGATCTTATCTAATGTGGCAACTAATTGGTTTAGCAATTATAGTTTTGACATTGTTTTATGTGACAGGAATTATAGAGAGAATTTTAGGATCAATAATTTCTTCTCCATTTTAAATCTGGGCCCGTAGTTCAGTGGTAGAACGCCTGCTTTGCACGCAGGAAGTCAGCGGTTCGAATCCGCTCGGGTCCAATTTTTTAAAATGGAGCTAATAAAAATAAATCTAAAAAAACCAGAAAGAGATAAAATAAAGAAATTAGCAGAAGCTATTCGAGAAGGAGCGGTCATTGCCTATCCAACCGATACCTGTTTTGGTTTTGGAGCAAATGCTTTAGATGAAAAAGCTATCGAAAAGGTTTATAAAATCAAAGGAAGAGATTTTAAAAAACCTCTTTCTATTATTGTTTCTTCTCTTTCAATGGCAAAAAAATTTGCAAAAATAAATGAGAGGAAAAAAACTTATTTTAAAAAATATTTACCAGGAGCTTATACTTTAATTTTTGAGAAAAAAAATTTACCAGAAATCTTAACTGGTGGAAAAGAGACAATAGGAATAAGGATTCCTGATTTTCTTTTTACCAGATTGTTAGCAAAAGAGCTGAAAATTCCTTTTACTACAACTTCTGCCAATATTTCTGGAAAACCACCTTTTTATTCAGGAAAAGAAATCTATAATACCTTCAAGAGAAGGAAATATAAGCCGGATATAGTTTTAGATGTAGAAATTCCTATAAAACCTCCTTCAAAAATAATTGACCTTATTGGAGAACGACCAAAATTTATAGCTCGCCAAAAATAATTGACAAATCTCAGATTAAATGGTATACTAAAGTATTCAGCCGAGCTCAGCTCTTTTAAAATTTTTTTGAAGGAGGTGATGAAAAAATGAAGAAAGTAAAGAATTGTGTCAGAAGAGTTTTTCTGCCTCCAAATTTAATTTGGAGGTGGAATGAAAAAAGAGAGATAGCACAAGCAGAGGTAGCTCACGTAAAAATATTTCATGAAAATCTTACGAAGCCAGAAATAGAATTTGCACAGAAATACGAGGCATTTTCTGAATTGAATAGAAAATACTCACGCTTTCATTTCGTTGTGATAAATTCTAGTTGGAGAGGCTATAATAGAATAGAGGAGGTAATTCTGATAGATCCGTATAGAAATAAAAAGATAATTCCCCGAGGTTGCCTTGTGATATTTATTCCTAAAGAAGATATTTTATTAAAAACAAATCTTATCATTAATTCAAAGGAAGAACAAGTTCCACTTGCGTGGACAATAAATTTGAGGAAAAACGAGATAGTAGCAGTTACTGAAAAGAATCATCCGCTAAAGTTAAAAATTCTCCAAAACGAAAGAGAATGGGAATTAGAATGGGAAGAAACCAAAGTTAAGCGAGAAAAAGAAGAAAAAGAAGAAAAAGAAGAAAAAACAGAAGAAAACAACGAAATTCAAATGAGATTAGTAAAATAAAATGAGCTCGGCTGATTAACCCCGTTTAGGGGTTTTTTATTTTAACCAAATTTTTTCTGCAAAAATTCAGCGATCGCGGAAAATTTGCAGTTTTTGGAAGTTGTTAAGAAAGAAACAAAGAGATATTAGAAATATACACTTGACAGATAGAAGGATTTATGCTATATTCTAAAATAGGTCTTGACAAAAAAATTAACTTTAATAAAATAAAGGTTGAAACAAAAGTAACAGTGGACAATTCTGAAAAGACAATTAAATACCCTGAAATTTCCAAGCGGCAATGAAAATTGTAGCAAGCTTTTAAAATGAGCCGCTTGGATTAACAAGCGGCTTTTTTAATAAATAAGATCTTTAAAAATTTAATAAAATTCGCGCCTTAGGTGGTGGCACAAAGTTCACAAGGGTAGACGGTGGATGCCTTGGGGCAAGGAGCCGATGAAGGACGTGGCAGGCTGCGATAAGCCCCGGGGAGCTGCCGAGCAAGCTTTGATCCGGGGATCTCCGAATGGGGAAACCCGCTCCGATAAACTCGGAGCATCCCGGCTTTAAGTCGGGAGGGGAACCGGCCGAACTGAAACATCTTAGTAGGCCGAGGAAAAGAAAGCAAAAGCGATTCCCCTAGTAGCGGCGAGCGAACGGGGAACAGCCCAAACCTCGCTCTTTGATTATTCAAGAGCGGGGGGTTGTGGGTAGCAGCGTTCCCTTTACGGGAGGCGAAGTTACAAATCTGACCATTAGCCGAAGGAGCCTGGAAAGGACCGCCAGAGAGGGTGATAGCCCCGTAGGCGAAAATGGTCAGACTTCGCTGCTGCTGCCCAGAGTACCACGGGACACGTGAAATCCTGTGGGAAGCTGGGAGGACCACCTCCCAAGGCTAAATACTCCTTGCCACCGATAGTGAACTAGTACCGTGAGGGAAAGGTGAAAAGAACCCCGGTAAGGGGAGTGAAATAGAACCTGAAACCGTCTACCTACAAAGAGTCGGAGCCTTGAACCTTTGGTTCAGGGTGACGGCGTGCCTTTTGTAGAATGAGCCAACGAGTTAGCCTCACTAGCAAGGTTAACCCGTAAGGGGTAGCCGCAGGGAAACCGAGTCTTAAAAGGCGCTTTAGTTAGTGGGGCTAGACCCGAAACCAGGTGAGCTATCCATGGCCAGGGTGAAGCCCGGGTAAAACCGGGTGGAGGCCCGAACCGGTTGGGGTTGCAAACCCATCGGATGAGCTGTGGATAGGGGCGAAAAACCAATCGAACCTGGAGATAGCTGGTTCTCCCCGAAATATATTTAGGTATAGCCTCAGAATTTGGGCAGCAGAGGTAGAGCACTGGATGGATTAGGGACCTAACGGTTACCTAATCCAACCAAACTCCGAATGCTGCTGCCTTTATTCTGGGAGTCAGGCTACGAGGGATAAGCTTCGTAGCCGAGAGGGAAACAACCCAGACCCTCGGCTAAGGTCCCTAAGTCTAGGCTAAGTGTTTTCAAAGGAGGTGGGATCGCCCAGACAACCAGGATGTTGGCTTAGAAGCAGCCATCATTTAAAAAGTGCGTAACAGCTTACTGGTCGAGCGATCCTGCGCCTAAAATGTCCGGGACTAAGCCTAGCACCGAAGCCAGGGTCCCGACTTTAAGTCGGGAGGTAGGGGAGTGTTCTATGCGCGTTGAAGCCTCTTCGCGAGAAGGGGTGGAGCGCATAGAAGCAAGAATGTTGGCATGAGTAGCGATAATCCCGATGAAAAATCGGGACGCCGAAAGCCCAAGGTTTCCCGGGCAACGTTAATCGGCCCGGGGTTAGCCGGTCCTAAGCCGAAGCCGAAAGGCGTAGGCGATGGATAGCCGGTTGATATTCCGGCGCCACCACGATTTCGCCAAAGACGGCTTGGAACAAAGTTCAGGAGCGAAAGGAAACCTCTGGTTTCCTGGAGCGACTGAATGGCGTTCCTTGCTGTCTAGCAATGGGGTGACGCATCTTCAAGGTCCGAGCGCGTTTTGGCTATACGCGTCTCCCGGCGGAAATGGATCCTAGGTAAATCCGGGATCATCAAACATTTCCAAAGGGAGGGATTCCGCCTAACAGCGGAAGACTCGGGCGGAGAAGGTGCCAAGAAAAACCTCTAGCGAGAAATCGTGGTGACCGTACCGCAAACCGACTCAGGTGGGCGAGGCGAGAAGCCTAAGGCGTTCGGAAGAACCCTCGTCAAGGAACTCGGCAAATTGGCCCCGTAACTTCGGGAGAAGGGGTGCCTCAAGTAAGCTTTACTCTTATGAGTAAAGCTGAAAGAGGCCGCAGAGAATCGGCCCACCCGACTGTTTACCAAAAACACAGGTCTCTGCAAAGTCGAAAGACAATGTATAGAGGCTGACACCTGCCCAGTGCCAGAAGGTTAAGGGGAGGAGTGCAAGCTCCAAACCTAAGCCCTGGTAAACGGCGGCGATAACTATAATCGTCCTATGGTAGCGAAATTCCTTGTCGGGTAAGAAGACTTGCCCGCTTCTCCCGTGAGGGAGATGAAAAAACCGGCTCATATCGGGGAAGCCCTCCTACCGAAATGGTGTGGGGTAACCCCGAGGGAAGCCTATCTCTCGAGAGGGAGATAGAGCCCCGTAACGACTGACCCGAAAGGGGAGGCCCACCAAAGGTGGGCAATACGCCGGCCCTTACCCAATCCCTTGTTAAAGGGATTGTAGAAAGAACTCATGGAGGTGCAGATGCTAGATCCCTGGTATATAACTGGTTTAGTTGAAGGAGAAGGATGTTTCCGTGTGAGTTTTAATTTGAGAGCTAAGCTTAAGACCAAGATAGAAGTTCGTCCCTCTTTCTCTCTTTCCTTAAAAGATCTTTCAGTAATTAAAGAACTTCGGGAATACTTTGGTTGTGGCGGAATAAGATTTTCAAGAACCGATAATACTTATAAATATGAAGTAAGATCTATAGCTGATTTAATAGAAAAGATAGTTCCTCATTTTGAGAAATATCCCCTAAAAGGAAAGAAAAGCAATGATTTTAATATCTTCAAGAAGATTTGCAAGATGATCCGAATGAATTTGGATCGTTCACCAAGGTATCTGAGAGAAATTTTAGAACTAGCTTACAAGATGAATACTCCAGGAAACAGAAAATATAAGAAAGCGCACCTCCTAAAAGTTCTTGGTAAGGTGAAGGGATAGTCTACTCCCTATGGAAACATAGGGGTAAAGTGAAGTTCCGACCCGCACGAAAGGTGTAACGAGGTGGGCACTGTCTCGACGAGGGCTCCGGCGAAATTACAATACCGGTAAAGATGCCGGTTACCTGCGACAGGACGGAAAGACCCCGTGAAGCTTTACTACAGCCTGGCATTGGATCGAGGCTTTACCTGTGTAGCATAGGTGGGAGGCTATGAACTCCGGTCGCCAGATCGGAGGGAGCCGCCAGTGAAATACCACCCTGGTAAAGTTTCGGTTCTAACCCTGAGAAATCAGGGGACAGTGCCTGGTGGGTAGTTTAACTGGGGCGGTTGCCTCCTAAAAGGTAACGGAGGCGCTCAAAGGTTAGCTTATCCCGGATGGAAATCGGGATGAAAGTGTAAAGGCATAAGCTAGCTTGACTGCGACCCTCACAAGGGGAGCAGGGCGGAAACGCGGACTTAGTGATCCTCCGTCTCCTTGTGGGAGGGACGGAGCTCAACGGACAAAAGTTACTCCGGGGATAACAGGCTAGTCGCGCCCAAGAGTCCACATCGACGGCGCGGTTCGGCACCTCGATGTCGGCTCATCCTATCCTGGGGCTGAAGCAGGTCCCAAGGGTTTGGCTGTTCGCCAATTAAAAGGGTACGCGAGCTGGGTTCAGAACGTCGTGAGACAGTTTGGTCCTTATCCGTCGCAGGCGCTGAAACTTGAGGGGAGCTGCCCCTAGTACGAGAGGACCGGGGCGGACGGACCTCTGGCGTACCAGCTGTCGCGCCAGCGGCATTGCTGGGTAACCAAGTCCGGTCGGGATAACCGCTGAAGGCATATAAGCGGGAAGCCCACCCCAAGATGAGGTTTCGTTGAGGCCCCTGGGAGATCACCAGGTTGATAGGCCGCAGGTGTAAGTCCCGTAAGGGATTTAGCCGAGCGGTACTAATCGGCCGAGAACTTTGTGCCACCGCTAAGGTGCGAATTTAAAAGTCCTGGTGGTAGGTGCGGCGGGGAAACACCCGTTCCCATTCCGAACACGGAAGTTAAGCCCGCCAGCGCCGATGATACTCCTTATGGGGGAAAGTAGGTCACCGCCAGGACTTTTTTATTTTTAATTAAGAATAAGGTATAATTTAAAAGAAATGATAGGGCTTTTAAAAGAGATAAAAAATTTACCTCATTCTATAAAACTTTTAAGTTTTCTAATGTTTGTCTATAACTTGGGATGGGGTATAGTAATTCCTTTTCTTCCTTTATATTATAAAGAAATATTAAAAACTTATACCGCAACCGGAATTATTATTGGACTCTTACCTCTTTTAAAGATTTTCTGGGATTTTCCAATTGGTCTGAGTTTAGATAGAGTTTCTAAAAGAACTGCTTTAAGATATGTTTTAATTCTTTATTTTCCTTTAAGTTATATTCTTCTTTCTTTAAGGACGCTTTTTGGTTTTATTTATTTTAGAATTTATCATTCTTTTTTAGCATCATTTCTTTGGTTAAGTTCTCAAACTTATCTAAGAGCTAATTCTCCAAAAGAGAAAGAAACAATTTCTTTTGCATTTTTTGATTCTCTTTCTAATTTTTCTTTAATTTTAGGTCCCTTTTTAGGGGCATGTTTAATTTATAAATATGGATTTTCTATTTTATGGGCTATTTCCTTTTTTGCTTTTCTAAGTTTTTTAATTTCATTTTTTCTTCCCAAGGAGAAAAAAGTTAGTCCAAAACCCGCTTTTTTCTATAATAAAAAATTTTTAAAAGTTTGTTTTTTTCTTTTTCTTTTTATTCTTGCTTCTTCAAGTTTAGGGATGCTTTTACCTTTGTTTTTAAATTATCTAGGAGCAAGTTATTTTCAAATAGGATTATTTTATGGATTTTTTAGTTTTCCTTCTCTTTTCGAATTCTATTTTGGTAATTTAAAAGAAAAGAAGAAATTAATTCGATTAGCTTTGATTTCTGGAGCTTTTTTGTTTAGTTTAATGTATTTTTTTAAAAACGTTTATTTACTTTCTTTGATAGTATTTTTACTTTCTTTCTGTATTACAGCCATCATTCCTCATTTGCAAGGAAGGTTAACCACTTTAATGCCTTTTGAGAAAATAGGGAGTTTTTCGGCTGTAGCTAATATTTTTATTCATTTGGGAGGCTTTATTGGCCCTTTTCTTGCAGGGGTGATTTCTGATTTTTTTGGATTAAGATATGTTTTTATTGGAAGTAGTCTAATATTTTTGATTTTACTAATTCTTCAGAAAGAGTTATAATTAAAACTATGAAAAATTTTTTATCAATAGGTTTAATCTCTTTGCTTCTTTTTCTTGGGGGATGTATTCCTAAAAAGTCTAAGGAAGTAAAAAAAATTCAACTTTCTAATGTTTATTTTTCTTCTAATGAAGGAGAAGTTTTCACTCCTTTAGAAGTTTTCAGAGAAAAAAGCGAGGATATCCCAAAGGGATTAGTTTCTCATATAAACTTTTCTCCATTAGATTCTCGATATATTTATATAGCTACTAATAAGGGAATATGGTATTCTTTTCCTAAAGAAGGATTTTCTCCCGGATCTTATTGGAAATTGATTAGTAAAGAGATAGGTATTAGGGGTTCAAAAAATCTTATCACTTCTGTTGCCATTGATCCTTTAGATCTTTCTCGCGTATATTTTTCTGGGATAATTAGGAAGTATTCTCGGATATATAAATTAGTGGAATTTAAACCAGATTCCCAAAAATGGAAAGAAATTTTTTCTGAACCAGATCCTAAAATAGTTATAACCGATCTAGAGATTATAAAAAACAAACCAAATATTATTATTGCAGCTTCTACTTCTGGGAATATATATAAAAGTGAGAATTATGGTGAAGATTGGACATTATTATATCGATTTAATTTTTCGATTTTTGATTTAGCAATTGATCCTTCAGGAAATATGATTTTAGCTGCTACAAAGAAAGGAGTTTTCAAAAGCGAAGACGGAGGAAAAAGTTTTACCCTTATAAGCAGTTCAATTGCGAAAGAAGAATTAGAAATAAATTCTATTAGAATTTTTCCCACCAATCCAAATATTTTTTATTTTTCTACAGAAAAAGCAATATTTGTTTCTTTTGATAGAGGGAAAAGTTTTGAGAAAGTGACCCAGTTATTTTCTTTAAAAGGAGTTCCTATTTTAACTTTCGCATTAGATCCAAAAGATTTCAAAAAACTTTATTTTTCAACAGAATCAGTTCTTTATAAAGCAAGAAAATCAGGAAAGAAATGGATTTTCAAACCTCTGCTTTCAGATAAAAAAGTGGTTGCAATTGCTGTAGATCATTATAATCCTAAGAAAATCTATATAGGTATAAGATAAAAAGGAGGATTCCATGCCAAGACCAATTTGGAAAGGTGCTATTTCTTTTGGTTTAGTGTCTATTCCTATAAAGCTCTATCCAGCTATTAAAAGAAAAGAAATAACTTTTCATTTTCTTCACAGAGATTGTGGAACAAAGTTAATTTATCAAAAATATTGTCCTTTCTGTAAAAGAGAAGTGGAATGGGATGAGGTAGTAAGAGGATATGAATATGAGAAAGGAAAATATGTTATTTTAGAAGAAAAGGATTTTGAAAAACTAGATTTAGAATTAACGCGTCGAATCGATATTATTGATTTTGTAAAACTCGAAGAAATAGATCCTATCCTATTTGAAAAACCCTATTATCTTATTCCTGAGGAAGGTGGAGAAAAGGCTTATTTCCTTTTAAAAAAAGCATTGGAAGAGGAAGAAAAGGTTGGAATAGCGAAGGTGGCAATAAAAAATAGAGAATATCTTTGTGCTTTAAAAGTAAGAAATGGTCTTCTTACTTTAGAGACCATGTACTTTATAAATGAAGTTATTGATCCAAAAATTTTTGAGATAAAGAAGCCCTCAATTTCTCAAAAAGAGCTGAAATTAGCCAAAGAATTAATCTCGAAATTAACAGCTAAATTTGAGCCAGAAAAATATACTGATGAATATAGAAAAGCTTTGATGGAGTTGATTCGAAAAAAGATTAAAGGAAAGGAAATTAAGGTATCAAAGAAAGTACCGAAAATTGAGATTAAAAAACTTGTTGAAGCTCTTGAAGAAAGCATGAAAGAAATCGAAAAGATTAAAAAAGAATGAAATTTCCAACCAAAATTAAACCGATGCTTTGTCAGGTTACTGAAAGACCTTTTAATTCCGCTCAATTTATATTTGAACCAAAGTTTGATGGAGAAAGAATTATTGCTTTTTTAAATAAGAAAAGAAAAAAGATTTTTGTAAAGCTACAGACTCGGAACTTTAAAATCGTTACATTTCGATATCCAGAAATAGAAAAAGAATTAAAAAAAGTAAAAGTCAAAGATCTTATTTTAGATGGAGAGATAGTTGCTTTTAATAAAAAAGGAAAACCAAGTTTTAAATTACTTCAGAAAAGAATAGGACTTTTTTCTAAATCAGAGATTCAACAAGTAAGTAAAGAAATTCCTGTTTTTTATTTTGTGTTTGATATTCTCTGGCTTGATGGAAAGGATTTAAAAGAAAAAAAGTTAATAGAAAGAAAAGAGATATTAAAGAAAATCTTAAATTCCAGCTCCTTATTTCTGAGAATTACACCTTTTGTGGAAGAAAAGGGTATTTTATTTTTCAACAAAGTAAAAAAAGCTGGTTTTGAAGGAATTGTTGCTAAAAGAAAAGAGAGCAGTTATCTGGAAGGAAAACGAACCAAAGATTGGCAGAAAATAAAAGCTTATTTAGTTCAAGAATTTGTAATAGGTGGGTGGACTGAGGGAAGAGGAGCAAGAAAAGGAAAATTTGGTTCTTTACTTTTAGGTGTTTATGAAGGAGAAAAATTAATTTTTGTAGGTCATGTAGGAACAGGATTTGATGAGAAGACTCTTTTAGATCTTAAAACAAAATTAAAAAAGATAGAAGTAAAAAGACCTCCATTTGATTCTATTCCTTTTACAAATCAAACTCCTCATTGGGTAAAACCAGTTCTTGTTTGTCAGGTAAAATTCCAAAAATGGACCGATTCTAAATTGCGAATACCAGTTTTTCAAGGTTTAAGATTCGATAAGTTGCCGATCGAATGTAAAAGAGAATTGAAATAATCTAAAAATTTGTGTATACTAAAAAGGCAGAGATGGCTAAAGTAACCAGAAAAGAAAATGAGCCAGTTGAAGCAATGTTGAAACGCTTTAATAAACTTATTCAACAAAGCGGTATTCTTTCTACTTATCGAAAAAAACTATTTTTTGAGAAACCACCAACAAGGCTTCAAAGAAGGCGAGAAGCAATTAGAAAAAAAATTAGAAGAGAATTAAAAAGAAAAAAACTTTTAGGTTTAGAATAATGGGTTTGAAAGAACAAATTGAAAAAGATTTTAAAAAAGCTCTTAAAGAGAGAAAGGAGCCAATTTTATCTGTTTTAAGGATGCTTAAAACAGCTTTAAAAAACAAAGAAATCGAATTAGGGAGAAGAGAACTCAAGGAGGAGGAAATTCAGGGTTTAATAAGAAGAGAAATTAAATTACGAAAAGATGCTCTTGAACAGTTTAAAAAAGCTAACCGAGATGATTTGATAAAAAAGGAAGAAGAAGAATTGAAAATTTTGTCTAGTTATCTTGGAAAAGAGCTAAACGATAAAGAAATAAAGGAGATAATAGAAAAAGTTATTTTACAAACAAAGCCCCAAAGCGAAAAAGAGTTTGGGAAATTAATGGGAGATGTAATGAAGGAGATTAAGGGAAGAGCAGAAGGTTCTAAGGTGGCCGATCTTTTAAGAGAGGAATTAGCTAAATATCTAGGCCAAAAATGAAGTTATACTTTAAAAATCTTACCAAGAAAAAGATTTCTAAAGATTTTTTTAAAAAAGTAATTTTAGATTTTTTAAAAAGAAAGAAAATTGATTCCAAAAATTTAGAATTAGGGATTTTAATCTGTGGAGAGAGAAAAA
>Ga0190363_1000873_pt1 | contig 18040 bp, 19 predicted proteins | sample 48721867_MG_FD_161272 | JGI IMG/M metagenome (GOLD analysis project Ga0190363, IMG submission 161272) | Hydrothermal vent microbial mat bacterial communities from Southern Trench, Guaymas Basin, Mexico - 4872-18-6-7_MG | ecosystem: Environmental > Aquatic > Marine > Hydrothermal vents >... | reverse complement strand
GTTAGTAATTACATTTTTAAAATATGATTATCGGAAAGAATTTTTTCATCACTGTTTTTATTCTTTTGCTTATTGGTGGATTTGTGAGGTTTGAACTACCCTTTCTTTATAAAGAAAAAATTTCTCCATATAGTGTATATATTAATTCTGGTAATATTGGAGTAATATCTGATCTCCACTTAGATAGCAATTCAAGAGATTTGACCTTTATCGGTAATTATTTAAGCGAGAAAAAAATTGACTATTTAGTCATCAATGGAGATCTTTTTGACAAAAAGCATAATGAAAAGATGGAGTCTGTTTTTTTACAAGAGGCAATGCAGAGACTAAATATTAATAGCCAAGATTCAATTAAAAAGATAATATATATTCCCGCCCTGTATGATCATGATCCATATTTAGAAAAAACCTTAGAATATGAAATCAATGGAGTAGAATTTTTGGTGGTAAAGGGAATGTTAAGGTTGATAACTCCGGAGGCCTCTTTTTATATACTCCATGGGGATTATATTTTAAGGCATGGATTTTTAGCCACAATAATAAGTATTTTGCTTCCTGGTTCATTTGAAAAAATAGCCCGAAGGGCAATTAGAACTGACCAAGAAAGTTGGATGGTTCTGGCTCATTCTCATATCTCAAAGATCGATCAAAAACAACACCTAGTTAATTCAGGATCTTGGATAACTAGAGTAGTTCCTTCAAGTGATACACTGGTTTTAATAAAGATTGGTCAAAAGCCAGATGTATCTTTAATAAAAGTTATAAGTGAATAACTGCCCATTTCATCCCCTCCTTTTTCCTCTCCCTCCCTCTGGGAGAGGAGGAAAAAGAAGGGGGAGGGAAATCTCACATATAAGAATTTATGAAAATCACCAAAACAGAAACAATATTTGAGGGAAAATATTTAAGGTTTAAAATAAGACATTTTATAAACAAAAATGGAAAGAAAGAGTTTTGGGAATTTGTAGAGAGAAAAAGTTTTGGTCCTCCGGTAGTAATTTTTGCCCTCACCAAAAATAAGGAGGTTTTACTTGAGAAGATTTATCGGATACCACTTAAGGACTGGGTGATAGAGTTACCAGCAGGCCTTCAGGATAAAAAAGGAGAAAGAGAAGAAGAGGTAGCCAAAAGAGAACTTTTAGAAGAGACAGGATATAAGGCAGAAAAAGTAATTCCTATTATCAAAGGCCCAATAAGCCCTGGAGGTTTTGCTCAGGAGGTAGTTTATTACTTTGCCAAAGATGTTAGATTTGTAAAAAGACCCGTTTTGGAAGATTCAGAGGAGATAGAGGTTATAAAGGTGCCAATTGAAAAATTGGTTGATTTTGTTGAAAAGAAATCAAAAAAGATGAAGGTAGATCTTAAAATTTTAACTATCTTACCTATTTTGGAGAAAAGAAAACTTATATGAATCTTAAAACCTATCTTTTCTCCCTCCGCTATTTTATTTTGTTTTCTTCGCTTGTTTTTATTCTTGCTGTTTTTAATGGCTATTTTATAGCCAGAAATCTTCCTGTTCAGACAAAAGAGATTTTAGAATCCTTTAGAGAATTTTTAGAACCGATAAATAAAATGAATCCTTTCCAACAATTGTTGATTGTGTTTTTGAATAATTCTCTTACCACATTTTCTGCTTTATTGTTTGGAACTATTTTTGGGATTTTTCCTCTTCTTTGTCTTCTGGCTAACGGTGGAATTTTAGGGGCTCTGGCTTTTCTTTCTTCTCAAAATCTATCCCTTTCTGTTTTCTTAACGGGAATTTTACCTCATGGGATAATTGAGATTTCAGTTTTGATCCTATCTTGCAGTAGCGGAATAAAAATAGGGAAAGAAGTGATAACCAGAATTGTTAAAAGAAGAGGAAGGGTTAAAGAAGAACTTCTTTTGTCTTTTGATTTTTTTCTTAGGGTTTTATTACCCTTTTTATTCTTGGCAGCAATGATTGAAGTTTTTATTGTTCCTCATATATTATTTAAATAAATTGCAAATTTTAATCCAGAATGGGATGTTGAGATTTTAGATATTATTATGGAAAGATCAGATCCATTTTTGGTAATTAATTTCGGTAATTCTTTTTTAAAAGGGAGTTCTTTTATCTTTTCAAAGAAAAGGATAAGATTTCTGGATTTTTTTAAGGTGCCTTATAATCCTCATTCAGAGAATGATATCCAAAATAAGATTCAAGATTTAATCTTAGGTTTAGAAAGAAAGGAGAAGATAATCTTTTATTCTGCCTTTGTAAAGATTGGAAATAACATCGGGCTAAAGAGAGTAAAGGAAATGAATTTCTTTCGGGAGAGGTTTAAAAAACCTATTAGTGCTTCTGAATTTGGAAAAATGATAAGAGATTGCCAGCGGGAATCATTTTTGGAAGCAAAAAATATATTTCATAAAGAGAGGTTTATATTAGCAAAGGCTGAGATTAAAAAAGTGACCATTGATCATAAATTGATTGAAAATCCGATTGGGCTTCCCGGAAGAATGATTTTTCTGAGAATTGCCAATCTTTATCTTCCCCAGAAATTTTATAAGATTCTTAAAAAGACATTTTCAGAGTTAGATATAAAAATCTCTTTTCTTCTTTGAAGATGATAAAAAATTTGTTAAAATAATAAATTATGAACTATCCTCAGATTTTCTATATTGATCCCCCAGATGATGTAGAGAAGATAAAGGAGAAGATAAGAAAAACCAAAAGAGAGAAGGTAATTTTGGTTTTGCCTGAAGAAAATAAGAATCTTAAGAATATTAAGGCTCTTACTATTTTAAAAAAGGAGGCTCAAAATTTAGGAAAGGAGTTAAGTTTATTTTCCACAGATTCCTATTATAGGAAACTAGCCGAAGAGTGTGGAATTAAGGTAGAGGATTCTTTAATTGGGGCTACTTTTTCTACTGAAGGCGAATTAAGCTTTCGTCCTCGAATGAGAGATGTTTTGCCAAGAAGAGAAAGGGGTCCATTGACTCTTTCTGGTACTGGAAAACAACAGAAAGAAGAAAAACCTTCATTTAAAAAGAGAAGGATTCTTCCTTGGACGATTTATCTTCTCATTTTTATAGCGGTAGGAGCAGCGATAGCATTTTCTTTACTCTGGCTTCCAAAGGCAGAAGTTACTATCGTTCCTGCTGGCCAGGAAATAGAGTTTTCAGGAAGATTTAAGGTGGAAAAAGGTGTCACACTTGATGTTAAAAGAAAAATTGTTCCGGGAGTATTGCTAGAGAAAACAAACCAAGTGGAAAGGGTTTTTAAGGCTACAGGAGAAGAGAAAAGAGTAGATAAAGCCAGAGGAAAAATTACAATCTACAACGAGACCTCAAGATCTTATAGATTTCTTCCTCATACCCGTTTTGAGAGTGAGGACGGAAAAATCTTCCGTCAGCCAGCAGGTTCTGATTGGATATTTATTCCTGCAGGAACTAAAGAAAAGCCAGGAACTGTAGAGATTGAGGTAGAGGCTGCTGAGGCTGGCGAGGAATATAATATTGGACCTTGTCGCTTTACCCTCCCTGGACTTAAAGGCACTTCTCTTTATGATAAGATATATGCTAAGTCCACTGAAAAAATGAAGGGAGGGTTTATAGGTAAGGTTACGGTAGTCACTCAGGAAGATATTAACAAAGCAAAAGAGCAGTTGTTGAATTTAAAGGAAAATCTGATTTCCCAAACAAAGCAAGAACTCTCAAAAGAAATATCTGTTCATTTTCAATCTTTAATAGAAGGAGCCTTAATTGACGAGGAAATTACCTTTGATAAAAACCCAGGAGATGTGGCTTCTGTTTTTAAAGGAAGAGAAAAGATTATTGTCAGATTTTTAAATTTTAATGAAGAAGATGTTCAGAAAATTATCGCTGATATTCTCTCAACCAAGATAAAAGAAAATATAGAGGTGGAAGAGGTGGTTTCTACCCAGCAGATCAACTACAAAATTTTAGAAAATGATATTAAAAATGGAATAATGGAAATTGGATTTGAAGGAAAAGAGAAGGTGGCTTGGAAGATACCAGGTGACCAGATTAAAAAGGCAATAAAAGGAATGAAAGGTGAAGATTTTCAAAAGTATATTGACAAGAATATGAAGGGAAAAATAGAAAATGCCACTTTAAAACTCTGGCCATTTTGGGTAAAAAAGATTCCAGAGAGAGAGGACAGAATCTTTATTAAGATTCTCTATCAATGAATGAGATAGAAAAAGGTATTTTAAAGGCAATTGTCTATTTCAATCTCTTTTCTTATCCCTTAAAGGAAGAAGAAGTTCTATATCATCTTCCGAAGATAAAAGGTTTAGAAAATATTGATGATATAAAGCCCGTTGAAAGAGAGGTTAAAAAGGGTTTAAGAAACCTTGTTTTAAAAAAGATTATCGAAAATAAGAAAGGATTTTACTTTCTCAAAGGAAGAGAAGAGTTAGTCAGAGAAAGGGAAAGAAGGGAAAAGATTTCTAAAAAGAATTGGCAGAAGTTAAAGAAGATTTTGAAAATTATAAACCTGATTCCTTTTTTAAAAGGAGTTTTTGTTTCTGGTTCTCTTGCTCTCTCAAATTCCAATGAAAATTCTGATATTGATCTTTTAATTGTTACCAGAGATTCCAGAATTTTTACGGTAAGATTTTTTTTAACTCTTTTGCTTGATATAATAAAACAGAGGCGTACAGCAAAGAAAACAGCGGGCAAGATATGTTTGAATCATTATGTCTCAGAGAATTTTTTAAAGATTCAGTTTCCTAGTATTTATAATGCTTATACCTATCTAAATCTTCGTCCAGTGATTAACCGATCAAGAATTTTTGAGAGATTTAGAAGACAACAGGATTGGATGAAAGATTATCTTTTATTTTGGAGAAAGAGTTTTCGGGCTCCATTTATGATAGAAAAGAAATCAAAGTTGGCAGGGTTTTTAGAAAAAATTTTATCTGGAAGATTGGGAAACTGGATAGAGAAAAAACTAAAAGTAATCCAAATAAGAAGAAAGGAAAGGAATTATCCTTACGGCGTAAAAAAAGGAAGAGTGATTTTAGATGATAATTTAATTGAACTTCATCCAGATTCTTCAGAAAAAGAGATTATAGAGAGATATTCCAAGACACTTGATTTTTTGTTTAAAAAAAATAAAATAAAACGAGGGTAACGGGTACTCGCCTCCAGGTAATTTGTGGAGGAGGAAAGTCCGAACACCCCGGGCTGGCCATAAGCCCGGAAGTAAGCAGTGGGTAACACCCACCGCCCGAAAGGGTAGGGAAAGTGCCACAGAGACTATACTATCTCGTTTCCTTGAGAAACGAGAGAAAGGTGAAAAGTGAGAGGTAAAACCTCTCTCGGCTCTGAGAGATCAGAGTCCGTGGCAAACCCTGCTTGGTGCAACCTCGGAAATGATATTTTCTTCCGAGGGCTTGAGCCTGGGAGTAATCTCAGGCCAAGAGAAATGAGTACCACCTCTTTTATCAAAGAGGAACAGAATTCGGCTTACAGTTACCCTCATTACCCGCCCAAGGCGGGTTTTGTAAAATTCTAATATTATGTTTTTATCTTTTTTTGGAGGAACAAAATGTGTTACCGGAGCAAATTATCTTCTAGAGAGTTCAAAAAATAAAGTTTTAATTGATTGTGGTCTTTTTCAGGGAAGAAAAGATCTTGAGAAGAAGAATTTTCAACCCTTTCCTTATGATCCAAAAGAGGTGGATGCAGTAATAATAACCCATAGCCACATTGATCATATCGGCCGTCTCCCTTACTTGGTTAAAGAAGGATTTTCTGGCCCTATTTTTGCTACCCCGGCTACCCTTGATTTAGCAAAGATAATGCTTGAGGATGAATTGAGTATTCAAAAAGGAGTCCTTTTTTCAAGACAGGATTTAGAAAGGACCTTTAAACTTTTCAGACCAGTAGAGTATCATAAGAGAACAAAAATTCCTAACAGATTTTTTTCTTCTAATTTATTTTTTAAACTTCTTGATGCTGGACATATTTTAGGATCAGCGATCGTGGAGATTTTTGCTGAAGGAAAGAAGATTGTTTTCTCCGGAGATCTTGGAAATTCTCCTACCCCTTTGCTTCGTCAGACAGAATATCCTTCTTCGGCCGATTATGTCTTGATAGAATCTACCTATGGAGATAGGAATCATCTCGATTTTCCCAAAAGAAGAGATTTACTTGAGGATACAGTAGAGGAGGTAATAGGAAGGGGAGGGGTTTTGATGATTCCTTCTTTTGCTTTAGAGAGAACCCAAGAGCTTTTATATGAGTTTAATGAACTGGTAGAAAATCATCGTATTCCTGAGGTTTCCATTTTTCTTGACAGTCCTTTGGCAATTGACTCTATTCCTATTTATAAGAAGTATCAAAGGTATTATAATAAGGAGGCCTCTTACATTTTGAGATCTGGAGATGAAATTTTTGATTTTCCTCGCCTTGTCTTTACCAAAACTGTTGAGGAGTCCAAAAGAATAGATCTCACTCCAGGACCAAAAATTATTATTGCAGGCTCAGGAATGTCTACAAGTGGAAGGATTCTTTATCATGAAAAGAAATATCTTCCTGATCCTAAAAACTGTTTACTTTTTGTTTCCTATCAGGCAGAAGGCACAAGAGGGAGAAAAATTCAGGAGGGAGCAAAGGAAATTGAGATTTTGGGAGAAAAAATTCCAGTTCGAGCCCAGATAAAATCAATTGAGGGTTATTCCGCTCATGCGGATAGAAATACTCTCTTCCGCTGGATTTATCATATAAAAAGTAGTGCCTTAATTAAAAATGAGCATACAGTGAAAAAGGTTTTTGTGGTTCAGGGAGAAGAGAAGGCCTCTGAAAGTTTGTGTCAATTGATAAAGGATCATTTGGGATTAGAGGCAGAGGTTCCAGAGTATGGTCAAAAGGTCCGATTATAAGTTTGGCCGAGGTAGCTCAATGGTAGAGCAACGGTATCGTAAACCGTGGGTTGGAGGTTCGAGTCCTCTCCTCGGCTCATTTATTGCAAAATCCTGTTTTTTTTGATAAAGAAAAGTAAATATGGAAGAGGAATATGATAAAGGCAATGCCATCTTTTCCATTTATGCTGGCACCGGAGGAAGGGATGCTGAAGATTGGGTTTCTATCCTTTTGCGGATGTATAAAAAATATTTTCAAAAAAAGAATTTTAAGGTAAAAGAAATTTCCAGAGTCAATGGTGAGGGAGGAATAAAGTCGATCACAATGGAGGTGAAAGGGAAAGGAGCCTTCGGACTTTTAAAAGGAGAAAATGGGGTTCATAGATTGGTGCGAATTTCCCCATTTTCTGCTAAAAGATTAAGGCATACCAGTTTTGCCTTGGTAGAGGTTTTACCAGATATAAAAGAGGATAAGGTAAAGATAAAAGAAGAAGATTTAAAAATTGAAACCTTAAGAGCCTCAGGACCCGGGGGTCAGTATGTGAATCGCCGGGAGAGTAAGGTTCGCATTACCCATCTTCCTACGGGAATTACAGTCTCCTGTCAGTCCGAGAGGCTTCAGGGAGAAAATAAAAAAAAGGCTCTTAGGATTCTTCAGGCCAAACTTCTTCAGAGACAACAGCAAGAGAAGGAAAAAAAGATCAGAAGTCAGTTAGGAGCGGTACCTATTGCTGAATGGGGTAACCAGATCAGATCTTATATCTTTCATCCCTATAAAATGGTAAAAGATCATAGAACAAATATTAAAACTTCCAGATTAGAGGAGGTTTTAGATGGAGATCTAGATAGGTTTGTAAAAGTAAAAAAATAGATAAGGAAAACAATTTTTTAACATGATTTATTTTGATAATGTCACAAAAATTTATTCAAAAAACTGCATTGCCTTGTCCGATATAAGTTTGGGAATCTCTTCAGGAGAGTTTGTATCTATTCTTGGAAGATCGGGAGCAGGAAAGTCTACTCTTCTTCGTCTTCTTTTAGGATATGAAAAACCTACGAAGGGAAATATTTTTTTTGAAAATCTTAATGTGGCTAAAATGAGTTCCAAATATCTCCCATATCATAGAAGAAAGATTGGAATGGTTTATCAGGATTATAAACTTCTCAGCCAAAAGACGGTTTATGAAAATGTCGCCTTTGCTTTAGAGGTTTTAGGGAAAAGCGAGAATGAAATTAGAAGAATTGTTCCTCAGGCATTAGAGTTGGTAGGGATTTCAGATAAGGCAAATAACTTCCCTGATCAACTTTCAGGAGGAGAACAACAAAGGGTAGCCTTAGCAAGAGCCATTGTAGGCCAACCAAAGGTTTTGCTTGCTGATGAACCTACAGGAAATCTTGATATTTTTACCGCAAAGGAGATAATGAGATTGTTTTTAAAAATCAATCAATTAGGAACAGCAGTGATTTTAGCCACTCATAATAGAGATATAGTAAATGCAATCAGAAAAAGGGTAGTAGTGTTGGAGAAAGGGAGGATAATAAGGGATGATAAGCAGGGGAGATATTACTTATAAAAATCTATGTTTGTTAATTTCTTTCGAGTTTTTAAATTTGGATGGCAGGAGATATCGAGAAATCTAGGGATTTCTGTGGCCACCATTTTTATTATGTTTATCTCCCTTACTTTAGTGGGAGGAACTTTAGTCTTACAAAGATTAAGTAAAAATTTAGTAATGACTCTGCAGGAAAAGGCTGATATAAGTGTATTTTTTAAAGAGGACACAAAGGAAGAGGATATATACAAGATTAAAGAGAGGATAGAAAATTTTCCAGAGGTAAAAGAGGTAGAGTATGTCTCAAAAGAAAAAGCCCTTGAAAAATTTAAAGAGGTTCACAAAGATAATCCCTCTATAATGGAAAGCCTTCAACTGATAGGGAAAAATCCATTGCCTGCTTCTTTAAATATTAGAGCCGATAGTTCCGCTGCCTATGAGAAGTTGGCCAATTTCTTAGAAAAAGGGGAGTACAAGGATTTTATTGAGAAGGTAAATTATAGACAAAACCAGATGATTATTGATCGCCTTTTCTCAATCTCCGAGAATATAAAGACAAGCGGATTGATTATAAGTTGTATTCTTATTTTTATTGCTTTTGTAATGACTTTTAATACAATAAGATTAGCAATTTACTCTAGAAGAAAAGAGATAGCAATTATGAAGTTAATTGGAGCCACTAACTGGTTTGTTCGAGGTCCCTTTTTAATTCAAGGAATTTTAGTAGGTCTTTTTGCTGGCATTATTTCTTTTCTATTATTTTATGGTATTGATAGTCTTCTTTCTCCTGATAATTTAGGAATTTTTGGAGAGTTAGGATTGGCAGATTTCTTTGAGGAGAATGTATTAACTCTTCTTTTAATTCAGGTTGGGGGAGGAGTTTTACTCGGTTTAGTCTCTAGTTTTTTTGCTACCCAAAAGTATCTTAAGTATTAGTTTATTTTATTTACATTGTATAAGGTAAAATAGCCATCTCTCGTGCTTTTTTAATGGCTTTTTTTAATTGTCTTTGATGTTTAGCACACACCCCAGTTTTTCTTCTGGGTTTAATTTTCCCAGAAGCCGAGAGATAGCGTGAGAGAAGTTTTCCATTTCTCCAGTCAATTTGTTTGATGTTTCGCTGACAAAAATAACACATATTTCTATAAAGGTAAGTCTTTTACATTTATCTCTTCTTCTTCGATAATAGGAATCTCTTCCTTTTCCTTCTCCTTTTCCTTTTCTAAAGAGGAGATACCTTTTTTTTCACCTTCTCTTTCTCTTTTTTCTGGAGTACTGACTGAACCTTGAATTTTGGGTCCTAGTTGGAGGCTTTCTACAATAATTTCTGTTCGAGATTTTTTAACTCCATTTTTATCTTCCCAGTTTCTGGTTTGTAATCTTCCTTCAATTAAAACCATTGAACCTTGCTTTAAATATTGTTGAGCAATCTCAGCCCATCTGTTGAAGGCCACAATATTATGGAATTCGGTCTGCTTTTGTTTCTGTTTGTTTTTATCATAAAAGAATCGATTGGTAGCCACCCTGAAACTGGCTACCAGTTGTCCTGAAGGTAGATTTCTTATTTGAGGATCTTGGGTAAGATGACCTAAAACAAATACCTTGTTTAGATACATAAATAATTTACTTTAAAATCTCTTCTAATTTTTTATCTAATTCTTCTATTTTCACTTTTTGTTTCTTAACAGGTTTTTTAGGAAAAACTATCTTTTTTTCTTTAGATACGCGTTTTAACAGAGGTGAAGGTTCCTTTCTCTCTATGATCTCTCTTAAGATTTTTTGGTTCGATTTTAAAAAATTCTGAAATTCTTTTATTTTGTCCTTTTTAAGAGAAAAAGCAAAAACCCCCAGATATCCTTCTTGGTGTTTTTTTACAGGATAAGCAAAGATTTTCTTTTCAATAAAACTTTCTTCAAGTTTTCCTTGGAGACTTTTAATTTTCTCTTCTATTTCTTTCAAGATCTTCTCTCTTTCTTTTTCCTGTAAATTGGGAATGAGAAAAGATAATTCGTATTGAACCATATTTGTAAAGTTTCACCACATTGTTGACAATTAGGACAAGTTTCTCTTTAATCTTGGTATTTGACTTTTGCCTTTTCCTGTATTTATTTTTCCCTCCCCCACCTATATCCTCCCCCTCCCTTAGGGAGGGGGAGGATTGGAGGGGATTCCCCCCGTTATCCTCCCCCTCCCTTAGGGAGGGGGAGGATTAAGGTGGGGGAGGGGATTCCTTATTATTGTAAAAGGTATTGTAAACAATGTGGTGAAACTGTACACTTTTTTGATTAAAAAGCATTATAGCAATCTGAGATTAAGTAGTCAATGATTTTAGAAATTTAGACTTCTATCACTACCGGTAATATCATTGGCCTTCTTGAAGTTTTTTTAAAGAGAAATTCTCCCAAATCTTCTCTAATTTTATTTTTAACAAATGTAAAGTTTGTAGGATATTTTGAGACGGTTATTTTTTCTACCAATCTTATCACTCTTTTTCTTACCTCTCGAAGGAGTTGTTTTGATTCTCGAAGATAAACAAATCCTCGAGAAATAATATCCGGACTCTGGGCTACCCTGCCGGTTGAAGAATCTACTATTACCACTATTACAAACATTCCATCTTGAGCCATCATTTGTCTATCCCGAAGGACTACTTCTCCTACATCTCCTACTCCTAACCCATCAACCATTACAGGTCCTGCTGGAACTCTTTCTTTTCTAATTTTGACACTGTCTTTGTTTAACTCAATTATACTCCCGTTTTGGGCGATGATAATATTTTTTTCAGGAATTTTAAGATCTAAGGCAATTTCTTTATGAATTTCTCTCATATACCGGCTTCCATGAATGGGCATGAAGAATTTGGGTTTGGCAATATTTATCATCATTTTTAGTTCCTCTCTTTGAGCGTGGCCAGTGGCGTGAATATCCATCATTTGAGAATGAAAAATCTTTGCTCCCTGGTAAGATAACAAATCCTTCAACTCCTGAACGGCTCTTTCATTTCCTGGAACTACAGAAGAAGAAAGAATTACAGAATCTCCTTTTTTGATAGAAATAAAGGGATGTTCTTTGTGAGAGAGTTTCATTAAAACAGCATCACCTTCACCTTGGGAACCGGTGCAGATAATCAAAATTTTTCTATCAGGAAGATGTCGAAGTTCTCTTGGGGTAATTAATGTATCCTTTTTTATCTTAAGATAACCAAGTTTAACTCCAATTTCTACGTCAGACTTCATAGAGTATCCTTCAATAATTACCTTTCTTTTGAATTTCTCCGCTAAGTTAATCAATTCTTGAATTCGGGAGAGCAAAGAGGCAAATGTAGCCGCAATGATTCTTCCCTTTGCTTTTTCAAAAATTTTTTCAAGGTTGTCTTGAATATTTTTTTCAGAAAGACTGAATCCTGGAATCTCGGCGTTGGTAGAGTCAGACATTAAAAGCAAAATTCCTTCCTCGCAGAGTTTGGCTATCTTTGAGATATTGGTAGGCTTATCCCCAATAGGAGTAAGATCAAATTTAAAATCACCGGTATGAAGAATATTTCCTACAGGGGTCTTGATTAAAAGCCCAATATTATCCGGAATATTGTGATTTTGGGGAAAGGTTTTAATAATAAAGGGAGGAAGAGAAATTTCATCTTCTCTTTTTATCTGATGTAAATTAAGTTTTACCCTGGAGGGAAAATCTTCCTGACGTTTTAAAATTATTCCTTTGGTTAAGGGAGTAGCAAATAAAGGAGGATTTCCTATTTTTTGGATAAGATAAGGAATAGCGCCAATATGGTCATAGTGGCCATGAGTGAAAACAACTCCCAAGATATTTTCCTCTTTTCCTTGAAGATAAGAGACATTAGGAATAATGTAGTCAATTCCAGGCATTTTGGCGTCAGGAAATTGCAGGCCCATATCCACAATTAAAATCTTCCCTTCATATTCAAAAAGGGTCATATTTTTCCCTATCTCCTCTAAGCCTCCAAGAGGAATGATCTTAAGAGGAGGAAGATTTGAGGTACTTGAGAAGTTGAAGTTTGTTTTCATATTTCAAGAATTTTTCAGGACTTTTATGAATGTGCCGAAGAAGGGATTCGAACCCTTACGGACTTTCGTCCAACGGCTCCTGAAGCCGTCGCGTCTCCCTATTCCGCCACTTCGGCAGTTTTTATCTTATTTTGGGCACTCTTTTTTCATTGATATACCAATTTTCAATTCCTATAAATCTTTTTGAAACATCATTTATATATTTTCCTTCAATTCCTTTAATTTCTTTTCTTACAGCATAGATATAATTTGGACTATAAAGGAAAATTGCAGGAATATCTTCAGTGATTTTTAACTGAAATTCTTGAAGAAGTTGTTTTCTTTTGTTTTTATCATTTTCTATCCGAGCATTTTCTAAAATTTTGTCTACATCTGGGTTTTGATATAAAGACAGGTTTAGACCGGGATATTCCTTTTGGGAAGAAGCCCAAAAAGGATAGGGGTCAGGAATAAGGGAGATGTCTTGACCGAAAAGTAAGATATCATAGTTTCTTTTTTCAATATGTTCTTGGAAAAGTTCTTGAGGTTTCATCGCCTTTATATTTAGTTTAATCCCAATTTTTCCCCAATTCTTTTTTATAATCTCTGCTGTTTTTTCAAGTTCCGCTTGTTTTACTAAGAATAAGTCAAATTTTAAAGAAAATCTCTTTCCATTAATTGTTTTGTCTCGAATATTATCATTATCAGTGTCCTTCCACCCAGTGTTTTCCAATATCTTTTTGGCTTTTTCTAAATTAAATTCATATTTTTTTATCTTTCCTCCGATTTTATGTTCTTCAAGAAGAGGGCCATCTACTACTCTTCCTTCTCCTAAAAGGACCTTTTCAACAATTTCCTTTTTAGGAGTGGCCAAACTCAATGCTTCTCTTATCTCTTTCTGAGAAAGAAGTTCATTTTGCTGGTTAAGAAAAAGGACAAAACATCGAGGAAGAGCAAAAGAATAAAAATTGAAATCTTCTTTTAGTTCCTTTTTTTCTTGAGGGGAAATTCCAGCCAGACTTGTCTCTTTTTCTTTGATATCTAAGAGTTCTTTCTTGTTCTTTACAAAACTTATTTCTATTCCCTCCAAGAAAGGAGTTTTTCCATGATAATTTGGATTTCTTTCAAGGAAGATTTTTTTAATTTCATTTTTCTCGTTTCTTTCGATTTTTTTTATTTTAAATGGACCTGAACTGACAAATCTTTCTGGAAAGAGAGTAGAAAATTCTTGAGGGGTGGCTTCTTTAAAGATATGAGAAGGGATAATTTTTAAAGTAAAATTCTTAAGAAAAAGAGGATAGGGGTTTTCTAAGGTAAATCTTACTTCTCTTTCATTTATAGGTTCTACCTTTACATCCTTCCATATGAGTTTTAGAGGAGTTTGCATCTCTGGATTTTGGATTGTTTCTATAGTAAAGACTACATCGTTGGTAGTAATTTTTCTATTATCTGACCAAAGAAGATCTTTCTTTAGGGTAAATTCAAAACTTTTTCCTTTATCGTCTATTTTATACTTCTCGCAAAGATCACATACTAAATTTCCATTTTTGTCATAGTTTAAAAGCCCGGCGAAGGTAAGTTCGGAAATATCTCTATCAGCATCATTGAGCAAGGAGAAAATAGGATTTAAAGACTGAGGCTGGCCTACGATAGCCTCTTTTAAGATTCCTCCCTCGGCTGGTTGAAGCTCTGTATTCTCCAAATAAGAGAAATATTGCCAACAGAGAAAAGAAGAGATGGCTGAGAATAGAAAGAGAAAAAAAAGAAATCTTTCCTTTTTTGAAATAACACTTAAAAAACAAAGCCACTGTCTTTTTGAGGGCCATTTATTCTTGTTCTTCTTCCATTTCTTTAAATAAAACAATCTTTCAAAGAAATTCCTTATCTTCTTTAATTTTTGAGTTAGTCTTCTAATATTGCTTTAAGGTTTGGTTAAAGTAATTGCTAAGTAATTTGATAACAATATTTATCGAGTACAGTTAAAGAATAAAGTTTGCTATAGCCAGAGCAAAAAAAATAATTGAGAGAAAAATTGTGCTTTTAAAAAGAATTTCTTCCATTCCTCTTTTCTGAAAATATGTTTCCCCGGTACCTCCTAAAATTCCCGAAGCACTGCTTCCCCTCTGTTGAAGAAGAATAGAGATAATAAGAAGAATGGAGACAATAATCTGAGCAACAGAAAGAACTTCCATAAGCACAAATCCCAAAGTTAAAGATTGACTTTAGTTTTGTAAATATAGAGAAACCAAATTTAATTGCAGAAAGATTTAAGTCTAAAAGAAGGTAATATTTTACTCTTTTAAGAGATTTTGTCAAGAGCAATTAGAAAATCTGTCAAGGTTTGTTTGGAAGGAGTGAAAAGGACTCCTTTTCCTCCCTTTAGGAGAGGGAGGAAAAAGGTAGGAAGGGGATACAATCAAATTGTTATCAAATTACTTAGCAATTACTTTAAGAAAATGAGTTCAAAGGAAATTTTTAATTCTTTTTGCTGATAATTCTTTTAAACTTGAAATAGCAAGATCAGCGAATTGTTGGTCTTTATTTTTTCTTGTTAGGAATATGCATTTCATTCCACCTCTTTTTGCAGCAATTATTCCATTAATTCCATCTTCTATTACTACACACTCTGATGGATCTTTTCTGAGTTTTTTAGCAGCCAAGAGAAATATTTCTGGATTAGGCTTTCCAAATTTAACATCTTCGGTACTTACAATAACATCAAATTTTTCTTTAAGTTTCAACTCTGAGAGAACAAGTTCTATAAAACTATGTGGGGAAGAAGAGGCCACTGCTAACTTAAATCCATTTTCCTTTAGTTGATTTATAAGCTCTATTGCTCCTTGAATAGGAGAAATATTATTTTTGGCAATATCCATCATTTCATTCCATTTTTCATTTATTACCTTTTCTACGTCAACAGAGATTTTGTAGTCTTTAAAAATTTTTTCAAAAAACTCCTTATCTGGCAGTCCGGCATATTTTTCTGTTATCTCATCAGAATCCAGTTCTATTCCATATTTTTTGAGTAATTTTTCTTCTATTAAAGCATGCAACTTTTGGGTATCGGAAATCACCCCATCCATATCAAATATTACTGCTTTTATTGGGCTCATAGTCATTATTTTAAAGATTTAAATGTAATTGCTAACTAATTTGGTAATGGTTTGATTGTTATTATCTCCTTCCCCACCTTAATCCTTCCTCTCTCAGAGGGAGAGAAAGAAAAAAGGAGGGGGAGGCCTATTTTTTTATTTCCTTACCAAATTGATTGGATAATACCACTGAGATTTAATTTCTCAAGCAAATCTCACTTACAGATAAGATCTTGCTTTGATATTAGTATACTTTTTCCCTTCTTCAACTATTTCTTTAATTTCTTCTTCAGAGAAAGGAGTAAAGGTTTTTCCACTTACTGTTTCTCCTTTTGTATTTTCAAAGTTTTGGAGATAATACACCTTTGCTTTTTTTATTTTTTTGCAAATGTTGATAATATCTTCTTTCTTATGAAATTCCTTCATTAAAGTAGTTCTAAACTGATAATCTACCTTTCCTTCTAACAAGATTTCGATTGATTTTTTCACCCTTTCAAAGATTTCTCTGGTTAAGACACCACCTACTAAGGGGTTGTATTTCTCAAATACCAAATCATTTTTTATATCCATACAGACATAATCTATTAGTTTCTTTTCAATTAAATATTTCAGCATTGTAGGATTGGAACCATTTGTTTCCAATTCTATGTCATATCCCATTTCTTTAATTTTTTTAAAAAAATCCGGAAGTTCTGGATTTAAAGTGGGTTCTCCTCCACTTATAGCCACTGCTTCTAAAAAACCTCTCCTTTGCTCCAAAAAAGAAAGGACTTTCTTTTCTGGTATAGAAGGGATTTTTTTAATTCTCTCAGGTAAGACCAAATGAGGCGTGTAACAAAAAGGGCATCTAAAATTACATCCAGCGATAAAAATAACTCCTGAGATTTTTCCTGGATACTCAATTAGACTTTGTTTTAAAATATTGACAATTTTCATTATCAGAGGAAGATTATAGAGGAAAGAGTTCCTTACCGAAGTGGTTAGATCTTATCTTTTAAAAAATAGCCAGCAATGGCAGTGGCCATCTCTTTCAATTTCTTCTTTATGCCAACGACAAGGACAGATCTTTGGTCGGTCTTCTTCAATGTCTCCTGTAATATTTCTGCAAGGACAGTACCTTGCTCCATATTTTTCCTCATTTGCTAAAAGAGCCTTCATCAATTTCTCTACTGTTTTTCTATTAGGGTTTAATTTAAATCCATTTCTTTTAGCATAATCTTCATACCAATTAATCATTTTTTCAATTCTTTTCTTATCAGATTCACTTTCTAATTTCTTCTCTTCCTTTTTGTTTTGGTTTATTTGATTTTTTTCCATTAATCACCTTTATTTTATTTATAATAAATTTTGTTTTACCTTTTCTTCTAACACCTTATAAGGAACAGCCCCAACAATCTTATCTATTACCTTACCATTTTTAAAAAACAACAGGGTAGGGATGGCCTCAATTCCATATTGAGAGGCCGTAAGGGGAGATTCCTCTACATTCATTTTTCCTACCTTTATTTTTTCTGAGAATTCTTCCGCTATTTTTTCTACAAATGGAGAGATTATTTTACAAGGAGGACACCAATCTGAGTACATATCAACCAACACAGGCTTTTCACTTTTTAATACCTCTTGTTCAAAATTTTGATCAGTTAAAATTATTTCTGCCATAGTTTGTTAACTTAAAAATTAAATGTAATTGCTAACCACTTTGATAACTTATTTTAGGAGAAAATTAAAAAGAGTTTCCCGCCCCTACCTTTTTCCTCCCCTCCCTTTGGAAGGGGAGGATTAAGGAGGGGCGGGAGAATATCAGATTCCTACCAAAGTGGTTGGAGAGTACAAATTAAAGATACAACCTTGAATTAGACTAATATACTCCCGAGAACTATTTTGTCAAGGGAAATTTTCTGAATTTAATAGAAATTATTTTGACTTATAAATAAAATTTGTTAGAATAAAAACTAAATCCAGGGCGGTTAGCTCAGTGGTAGAGCGTTCGCTTGACGTGCGAAAGGTCACAGGTTCGAATCCTGTACTGCCCACATATGAACCTATATCAATTAGGAGATTTAAAGAAAAATTTGCCAGAAATGAGACCAGGAGATACTGTTAGGGTTTATGAAAGAGTTCCAGAAGAGAAAAGAAAAAAATCTCAAGTATTTGAGGGGATTTTAATTTCAAGAAAACATGGGAAAGGAATAAATGCCACCTTTACAGTAAGAGCAACTTTAGGAGGAGTTGGAGTAGAGAAGACCTATCCCTTGCATTCTCCCTTAATTGAAAAAATAGAGATTATTAAAAAAGGAAAGGCTCGAAGAGCAAAACTTTATTATCTGCGAGAAAAGTCTGAGAGGAAAATAAGAAAGAAATTAAGATCAAAGATGGTAGAGAAAACAAAAAATTTAAAGGAAGAAACAAAATCAGGGAATAAAGAAGAGAAATAAATAGTACAAATAAATTATGCCCAGGTGGCGTAATTGGTAAACGCAGCGGCTTGAGGGGCCGTGCCTTTTATAGGCGTGCGGGTTCGAGTC
>Ga0190363_1000872_pt1 | contig 18045 bp, 16 predicted proteins | sample 48721867_MG_FD_161272 | JGI IMG/M metagenome (GOLD analysis project Ga0190363, IMG submission 161272) | Hydrothermal vent microbial mat bacterial communities from Southern Trench, Guaymas Basin, Mexico - 4872-18-6-7_MG | ecosystem: Environmental > Aquatic > Marine > Hydrothermal vents >... | reverse complement strand
CTCTCCAAGGGACGTAACAATCGAAACGCTAGCCCCGCTCTTTGATAAGAGCATACCTGGTTTTGGGGAACTCTTCAGATTTGAAAGCTACAGAGATATTGGAACAGCCGCCATGCTTACTAGGGCTGAAGCAGGGACTTATCGCGGAACCGTTGTTTTCTGTTTGCCGGGTTCTCCCAACGCGGTGTATACCGCCTTTGAGAAGTTTATCCTTCCCGAGATTGAACACATTATCGGCCATATGAAGAAAAAGGAAAAACACATCAAGGATTCTGAGATGGGGGAATAGATTTGACTGCTCACAGTGTGCGTATGAGAGGTTTCACCAGATACACCACGGTTGAAGACGCGCTGAACAGGCTTCTCGCGAGGATAGGAAGGGTGGGGCCGGAGACCGTGCCTGTCACGGAGTCTCTGGGAAGAATTGTTTATGAGGATGTTTACTCGCCGAGGGATGTTCCTCACTTCGACAGATCCGCGATGGACGGGTACGCCGTTATAGCGGAGGATACCTTCGGAGCAAGCCAGCATAATCCCGTTAAACTCAGGGTGATAGGGGAAGTCGCAGTGGGAAAGCCGCCTAGCCTTGAAGTCGCAAGGGGGGAAGCCGCTCAGATAGCTACGGGGGCGCCCATACCTCCAAGGGCTGACGCCGTGGTAATGGTCGAGTACACAAAGCGAGTAAATGATGAGTTAGAAGTGTTCAGTCCAGTCACCCCGGGCCAGAACATCTCAAAAAGAGGCGAAGACGTAAGGAAGGGCCAGAGGATACTGAGCAGCGGAAGGCAGATAAGACCCCAGGAGGAAACGATGCTCTTGCAGTGCGGGATAACAGAGGTGAGAGTGGCGAAAAAGCCGCGTGTAGCCATTGCTTCCACTGGCAATGAGCTCGTAGACATTCAAACGCCTCCAGGGTTGGGGCAGGTTGTTGGCACAAACAGCTACACCATCGCCTCACTCGTCAGGGTTTATGGAGGCCAACCAGAGATTCTCGGACTCTTTCCCGACAATCCGGAAGAAATAGAAAAAGCGATAGACGACGCCCTGAAGTACGACATGGCTGTTTTCTCGGGCGGCACCTCGGTGGGCAAATACGACTACCTCCCAGATCTTCTCAAGGAAAAGGGAGACATGATTATTCATGGAGTCGCCACAAAGCCTGGAAGCCCCACAGCCATCTTTTTCCACAGGGATAAGCCCGTGTTCTGCCTCCCGGGTTACCCAGTGGCCACTATGATTGCATTCACGGTGTTTGTTGCACCCGCGATAAGAAAGATGCTGGGTGCTGAGAGGCTGGACCCACGCGTATTCGTCGAGGCGAAAATGTCTAGGAAGGTCGCATCCAAACTTGGTAGACGTGACTTCATCCGCGTCAAAATCGAAGAAACCGCAGAGGGATACTTGGCAGTTCCACTGAGGGCCGGCGGATCAGGAATCGTGAGTAGCATGGTGAACGCTGACGGGATGGTGGAGATTCCAGAGAATGTCGAGGGTATAAATGAGGGGGAGCGTGTGAGGGTTGCCCTTTTCCCACACCTTGTGGTATGAGCAGGAGGAATGAAAGTGGGTAAGGAAACACGGAAGAGTTTTTACACTCTGACCTCTCTTGAGGAGGTTTTCCAAGAATTATCGAAAATAAACATAGAGCGGAGAGTCGAAACAATAGGCATAAACGAAGCCTACGGAAGAGTCTTAGCTGAAGACTTTTTTTCACCGATTAACGTACCCCACTTCAGGAGAGCCGCCAAGGACGGTTACGCGGTCAAGGCAAGTGATACGTTCGGAGCGGAGGAAGACGAGCCGAAAACGCTCAAGCTCCTCGGGGAAATAAGAGCTGGGGAAAAAGACAGCCAACCCGTTGAGAAGGGAGGATGCATAAAAATCGCAACCGGAGCCCTAGTCCCAGAAGGTGCAGACGCAGTCGTGATGGTTGAGTACACCGAGGAGGAGGAAAATATGGTCAGAGTCTACCGCCCCGTTTCTCCAGAGGAGAACATAATAAAAATCGGCAGAGACATAAAAGAGAAGCAGAAGATACTGAGCAAGGGAACCGTGCTGAACATACAGGACCTGGGCGTCCTCTCCGCAACAGGCGCCACAGAGGTGAAGGTTTACTCTAAGCCACGAGTGACGGTTGCAAGCACGGGAGACGAGATAGTAAGCCCAGGAGCCGAGCTGGAACCGGGAAAAATCTATGACATCAATTCGATTACCATAACCCAGGCAGTTAAGCAATCGGGGGGAGAACCAATCTACAGGGGAGTCATACCAGACGACAAAGACGAGTTAATCAGAGCCATCAAGTACGCTCTGGAAACAGCAGACATCGCAATCTTCTCGGGAGGGACCTCAAAGGGTCCGGGTGACACTGTACCCACCGCGTTACGAGAGGTAAGCAGGCCAGACTTTCTGATACACGGTGTATCAATAAAACCCGGAAAACCAACAGCCATAGCAGCCTACAACGGAAAACCTGTGTTTATGCTGCCAGGATACCCCACATCAGCACTCATGGTCTACTACACCATCGTGGACCCACACATTCGAAGGTGGGCTGGGCTTCCCCCAAAAAGCAGACCCCAAGTTAAAGCCATAACTGGAAGAAGAATATACCCCGAGCGGGGGAGAGTCAACTTCCAAGCAGTTCAACTCAAACGCGAAGGAGAAGAACTCATGGCCTACCCGGTACCCACAGGCTCCGAAGCCATAACCACACTTGCATCCTCACAAGGCTACATAGAGATAAAACCAGAAATCCAGTTCATTGAAGAGGGAGAAGAAGTAGTCGTTTATCTCTGGTCCTAAAATCACCCATTACACACGCCGTTTGAAGCAGATACTCAGGCAGCGGACAGTTAGAGGAGAGTAGTAGATCAAATCGAAAAAGAAGCAGAGTTCTAATGCAAAATTCTACCAACGAACCAGCATATTTCTGCATTCAACAAGGGATCTAACACTTCAGTTTTTGGAATTCGGGCCTGTTAAGCGCCTCCGAGATTATTTTCATAGCGCAGAACTTGCCACACATGGTGCAGGATTTGGGTTCTTCAGCAGTTACTCTTCCGTGGAGTAGCTTCGCCTTTTCTGGGTCCAAGGCAAGCTGGAATTGTTTTTCCCAGTCTATAGCTATTCTAGCTCTAGCCATCTCATTATCCCAGTCGGCCACCCTGTCTCCGAGCTTCGCGATGTCAGCAGCGTGAGCCGCTATTTTCGAGGCGACGACGCCTCTCTTAACGTCCTCCTCGTCGGGTAGACCTAGGTGCTCGGCTGGAGTGACGTAGCAGAGAAAGTCGGCTCCCTCCATCGCCGCTATGGCGCCTCCAATGGCCCCGACAATGTGGTCGTAGCCCGGAGCAACATCGGTCACTATGGGGCCTAGCACGTAGAAGGGTGCACCCTTGCACAGCGCTTTTTGGATTCTGACGTTCGCTCCGACCTGGTGAATTGGGATGTGCCCTGGTCCCTCCACCATCACCTGCACCCCCACATCTCTCGCTCTTTCCACGAGCTCACTTATTATCAGAAGCTCTTGGAATTGAAGCTCGTCGCTCGCATCGTGTATGCAGCCCGGTCTGAGGCCGTCGCCGAGACTGAGGGTGAAATCGTATCTTTTTGCGAGCTCTAGGAGATAGTCGTAGTTTGAGTACAGGGGGTTTTCCTGATCGTTGTGCAGTATCCAGGCCGCGTGGAAGGTTCCTCCCCTGCTCACCATTGGGATTACTCTTTTGCGTTTTTCGAGAAGCTCCACTATTCTTCTGGTGACGCCGACGTGGACCGTCATGAAGTCTACCCCGTCCTTGGCGTGCCGCTCTATGGCGTTGAACATGTCATCCTCGTCCATCTCAACTATAGCGCCCTTTCTCTTGGTCGCTTCGATTCCGGCCTGATAGATTGGCACTGTTCCCAACGGAACATTAGTGTTCCTGATTATTTTTCTTCGGATAAAGTCTATGTCGCCTCCAGTACTTAGATCCATTATCGTGTCCGCCCCGTATTTAATCGCGATTTTAGCCTTCCGCAGCTCATAATCAGGGTCGCAGAAATCTGCCGACGAACCGATGTTTGCGTTGATTTTTGTGCGGAGACCCTCACCTATTCCAAGTGGCTTAACATTCTCCCGCACAATATTTTTAGTAATAACCACTCTACCCTTTTCTACGAGTTTTAACAGCCTCTCGACTGGCACTCCTTCCTCTTTCGATACTTGTTTCGCCTCTTCAGTGACGATTCCTCTTCGTGCTGATTCTATCTGTGTGGTCAATCCTCTAACACTCCATTAACATTCAAAAAGCAGCTATTACACCTTTAAGTTTTCTCGTTCAGATATTCACGGTAAGTAAACGATTGTAGAATTAAAAATATTTCTAAATCTTTCCTCAAACCAATCTGCCAAAAGAAAGAAAAGGTATTTCTAACGTTCAAAATTAGCTTTTGTTCCTAAAAACCTCCAAAACTGAGAAGAAATGACCCGACAAACCCGAAACAGTAACCGTTGGGAATGGAAGGGGGAGGGTCAGCAAACATTTTTAAGCAAAAGAGTTGTTTTAAAAATTAATGTTCACCGTTTGTTTCCAATTTTTTGGAGTTGAAAAATATGTCTGAGCGTCAACCACTACAAATTCTCATGAAATCGATAAATAACGTGGTTCAAGTCAAACTCAAGGATGGAAAAACGTTCAAAGGCCGATTATCACACTGTGACACCTACATGAACCTCTGCCTCACTGGTGCCGAGGAACTGGACGGTGATGAACCAATCGCTAGGTACGGCGAGGTTTTCATACGCGGGAACAACATTCTCTTCATAAAACCCGACGCTGAGGCCCTTGATTTCCCAGAAACCAAAGAGGAAGATGAAGAGACCTAAGCGGAGGAGAGTAAACACTTCTTTTCGATCAAAATTGGAGGAGTGCCCCCCAGGGGATTTAGGTGAAAGTGGGAGGAAATTTAATGATTCTCTGAAAGTTTACGCTGTCTTTCTTCCCTGTACTGCTTGACAACGGTTTCCAACAGCTTCTCAGCCTGAGCCTTCTTCTGTTCTAGCGTTTTCTGTCGATATTCGGATAGCACTCTCTCTAGCTCTTCTCTATCAACCACAGCGAATTCATCAACCTGCTTTATGTTGACATCCTCACGCGGAATAACGGGTATCTCCGCCTCCACAAATCTTTCAAGAGCAATATGCGACATCCCCGAACCGCAGATAACGGCGGAGATTCTTCTCCGTATTAAAAGATCCGCGGCTTGGCGCCCACCCCCAGTGGCGTCCTCGAGAAACACGATATCACCCTCCTTTATTCCCAGAAGATCATCCGCCCTGCGAATCTCCTCTTGGCTGAATGATTTAACAGTTTTTAGGGGATACACTATTCCTCTTGATTCCATGAGTTTCATTCTTCTGAGCCCCGAGAACTGGAGCCGAACGGATGCAAGCTCGTTTTTGACCTTAACCAGCTCCGATTTTAGGCGGGCGTTCTCCTCCTGGTACCTCGCCTGCAGACGGTTGAGTCTGATCTCCGCCAAGTTTTCTGACCGTAGAGCCTCCACCTGATTATTCAGGGATTTAATCTCTTCCTTCAGGGCCTTGACGGTTTCTTGCGACTGGACAACCCGCTCCTCCAACCTCTGGATCTGTTCCCTCTGCCTCCTCAGTTTCGAACGATACTTGTCCAGCTTCTTCTTGAGTCTTTCAATTACTTCCTCTGGTTTTTCGTCGGATGTCGATATCTCTTCTGTTTCATCATACTCATCCTCCTCTTCCTCCAAAAACGAGCTAATGGCCTCGTTTATTGACACACCCCGGGCGACCGAAGCCTTGACCTGGTCCAGGGGAACGTAGACGTTCATTTCTCTCACGTGCGCCTCTATCTGCTCAAACTTGTTTTTGAGGTGCTGGTAAGCCTTGATGGCAGAAGCTAGAGCGTCACGCTGGTGTGAATCCCTAAGCTTTACATTCTTCCCCTCCAAAAATTTTCTGGTTAGCTCCCTTTTTTCGGCGACGCTCAGTGTGTGAGAGGGGGTGTAAATCTTGGCGTTTAGAGATTTCGACAACTTTTTCACGAACTCGGGGGGAGGATAAACATCGGTACCTATGTAGACGGGAACACCGAAATTTGAGGTCTCCTTTATGATTTTCTTGCGTGTCAGCTCCTTCTCACTGTGCAGCAGAAGCAGATTCGCATTCAAATCCAGAACCGCTAGGCCGCAGGTCATGCCAGGGTCTATTCCCAGAATCAAACCCCTCTTGGAAAGCGGAGTGCTAACCTTCGGAATCAGAGGTATCCACTCTAATTTATCAAGAACCACAGGCTCAACCTTAACCTGGACATCCCGCCCCCTACTGGGTTTTATCAGCCCATCCAATTTCGCTCTATCAGCGTATACTAGAAACTTACTTCTCTTCAAGCCGTGTTCAGACTCTTTCGTGTACAGGTCGTAATCTATCTTCGCGTCATCAAGGGTGTTCTTAATCACCTGGGTGGTCTGTAAAACAAGGGCGTGCAATCTTCTTCGGAAACGCTCAGAGCTTGAGCCACCGGGCCCCAGGGTTCTACTCCGTGAGACAGTAATCTTTGTTTCGTCTTCGAATGCGCAAACAATGTAGCCCACGCCCTTGGCGGCGAGCCTCGCACAAACCTCCGCGGCTTCGACTGGACTCAGCTTCGAAGATGTTGTTAACCCGTACCTTCCGGCAACAGAAATTAGGGGCTCCATCCCGTTGGAAGGCGAGCCGGTGACCTGCACCAACTTCGTACCGGGGGGAAAACGCCTGAGAAGGTATACTATTCCCTTTTGGTCTGGGGCAAACTCAAAAATATTGTCTGAGGCGACCACATCGGGTTCGATGTCGTTGATTATTCTCAGCAGCTCTCTAAGCCCCAGTTTTTCAAACACCTTGTTGTTGCCATCACTACTCAACAGAAAGGCGGCATACTTTTTACTCTTCGTTGATGAAGGGGAACTCATCGGCAGAATATCGACACCAAGAACCCTGAAACTCGACCCATGTTTCAACAATTTTGACCACCAGGGGGCTCAACCCCAAAGCCGAATCAGCCTTCCTCTGTTAACAATTGACATCCACCTGTTTTTACCTTTATCTTCTCAATAAACATTTAGTTAATTTAATATCTCAAAAGTTAAGATAAGCCCGAGCCCCAAGACACCACTAGGAAGAGGCCGTGATTTTCTCCAAAACTGACTCCAAATCCTCCTTTACACCGAATCGTCTCTCAAAGAAGCGAAGAACGTTATAAACGTCCCTACACAAATACCGCAAAGCGTCCGCGTGGCCAACCTGAACCCACTGAGGCCAATCTATTAGTACCACATGGAGATCAGGAGTAAGGATAACATTGTGCTCGCTTAGATCAGAGTGAACCACATCAACACTGTACGCCCGCCTTACGTTATCTAGAATCTCTCTGAGAACACTCGAGGGATCCGGCAACTCCCTAACCAAGTACAGTTCGTCGCCTTCAACGAAGTCCATAACCACAGCGTGCCTGTTATGGCCCCGCGGTCGGGGAACACTAACCCCCGCCTCGTAAAGAATTTTTAGAGCCTCAAACTCCCTCTCTGCGGATAAACGGCTGGTGTAGAACCAGGAGACACGCCCCCTGTCACCAAGGTAGCTACGTAGTCTGCGTATCTGTCTGAAACTGGTTCGACCCAGCCTGTGAAGTTTAACCACAACCCTATCCCCTGAAGGAGTCAGGGCGTCGTAAACATCCGATTCCTTACCGAGGCCGACTTCGCGTCCAAACGCACCGATAACGTCAGAATAAACAAGAGACCCGAGAGCCAAGCTGTCGTATCCCTGAACCGTTAACTTATAGCCGACGTAGGGACCGGTCCAGCGGACGAGAAGATTCAGCTTATGAAGACGATCCAGTCTATCGGTGGCACCCTCCAAACCATGCTTGTAGCGTTTCACTATGTAATCTACTGGTACATACTCGTATCTACGCATCCCTTTCTCAACAATTGAAAGAACTCGGAAGTCTTCGGACTCCAGCTGTTTAAACTTTCTAATCGTTTTCTCCATCGGCAACACCAGGAAAGGGAAAAACGATGCCCCGTTAAAAACTAAACAGTATTCGTTTTAAATCATTTTTATTGAAGATATATTTTTGCTGTACAAATTAGAAGCGAAAAATGGTTAGTTTTGCACAAAAATAATCAAATTAACAAAACAAATGGAAAGTTTAACCAAGGGAAAAAAGGTAAAATGGAAATACTTAAACATATGCAAATATTTTAAAGTTATACTAAAAAGAAGAAAAAGTGAGAACATAAAGGACTAATTTCAAAGAAAATTATAACACCCAAAAGATATGCTAAAAAACCACCAACAAATAGGATAAATTTATAAAGACTTATAAGGTACTGTCTTCATTAAGAAAAATAAAAAGGTGAAGATAATGGCGGAACTCACCGTCAAAAATGAAGAAGTAGCGAAGATAGCAAAGGCCTTAGCATCCCAAACAAGATGGGAAATCCTGAGACTCCTCAGAGAGAAGAAGATGGACGTGAGCAGAATAGCGGAAACACTCAAGCAGACAGAAGCCAACGTCTCAGCGCAGGTGAAAATCCTGGAAAAAGCCGGCCTTTTAAAGAGCCACTACGAACCCGGTGAACACGAGGGTGCCCTCAGTACATGTGGGTAACCCAAAGGCACAAACGGAGTTCGTAAAGTGTGCGAGCCGGCTGTTGAGAAGATACTGATCGTCATCTCCTAAGGGGCATCTTAGACATCTCTGTCTAACAGTAATGAGCTGGAAGGACTTTAACTCAGGGCTTAAAGCGGACCTAACCGTGGAGGGGGCTCTCCAGATTATTTGGAACACCAACGTCCTCAGGCTGGTCAGCGTGACTGATGATTCTGAGGGCGCCACACTTTTGTTTCTACAGACGTTCGCAGATTCCACCAACACAAGGAAACTAACGCCAAACTTGAAATAGGAGTTAGAGAGTCATGAAAGAACGCCTAAGACCTCCAGAAGCGCCGCAGTGTCGGTAAAAACGACTCCAATGCTCGTAGACTACAACCTCTACTTGGGATTCCCCACGACTTCCCGTAGCTGGTCTCCTTCCCTTTGAAATTCTTTTTCTATTCTCATTTTAGCTTTCTGATAGCTTTCGCTACTTGAAAATCTGAGAGTTCTTCGCTGAGGCTTCTAGCCTTTAGTGTTTACGAGACTACAGAAAAAAGGTAGAGAGATTGAACATTGGTCAAACTAGAGGGTGAAAGTGGTTCCAACGATTCCTAGAACGGATGATTCGGGTATTTCGTTCATAAGCCGGGCGGTGAAATTGAAACCGCTGCAGTGCATTGCACAGAGAATTTCTGGGTTTAGCTCCTTGAGGAATTTTATTGTTCTGTCGATTCTCTCCTTGCTCGCCCAGTTCATGTGGTAGCCGCCGATCAGCGCATAAACCTTACCGATCCCGGAGAGCTTCTGAGCCATTTTGACCGTGTTAATTATGCCTGTGTGTCCGCAGCCGGTGAGAATGACTAGGCCCTTGTTCTTTACGTTTATGAAGATTGAGATTTCGTCTCTGAAGTCGTCGAAGACGATTTCGCCGTTTTTTTGGACGTACAACCCGGTGGATAGCTCGTCTTTCATAGGTGTTTCTATTTCGCCGCTGGTCCACACTCCCGAGGCAAGCTCTATGGGTTCGTTCGTCTCGATCAGCTTTAGATTGTTGTTCTTTATCTGCTCGTTGAAAAGCTCCTTGTTGAGGCCGGGCAGCTGTCTTATTTTGTTCTCTTTTTGGAGTTGTTCAAATTTTTCTCTGTCGAGTTCTATTGATTCTCCCAGCAGCTCGCCCATGAGCGCGTACTTGGGTAGAAACGCATTCTTGGCGACGATGATTTCGGTTCCCGGGGAAAACTGGTTGATTATGTGGTTGAGACCGCCGAAGTGGTCGAAGTGACCGTGGGACAGAATAAACTTTTCAATCTTGGAAGGATCGATCTGGAGAGCCTTCATGTTATTTGAAACGGAACCCAGTGGCCCGCCGGCATCCAGCAGGAAGGTGTGAGTCGAATCACCTGAAGTTACTTCAAAAAGCATGGCGAGACCGTGCTCCGCCCAGCACATTACTGTTGAAGGGCCCGGCTGCTGAACCTTGTCCTTAAACCTTTCGTCTGTCTTGAGCGTTATGTCCGTCGTATTTTCAGTTAACACTCTTATTTTTACTCTATCCACTCCTTCACCAAAATCTAGACTCATGACGCTGAATCCCCTTACGATTGATTTACTATCTTATTGGATTACTAACATAAATAAATCATTCGAATCTAGTTTATATTTTAAACTCGAAAACTCATTTGGTGATTTCTGAGAGGCAACTCTATTCAGAATTATTATTCTGTTTCCAAAGCTGGTTGCTCTTCGTAGTTCTTAGCTGCTTGTTCCAGATTTATTTCGTAGGTGGATTCCTTGGTGTATCGCCGCCGGATTTTCACAAAGACTGGATAGTTTACCGCGCTGCCTACTATTAGGGCCTCGCCGACCGGAAGGCTGGATATCATTCCGGCTGTTTCTGAGGTTATCATTTCTGAGCTTGCCTTTATAGTGTCTAGGTCGTTGGGGTTTGTGATTCGGAGTATGATGTGTGTGTTGGCCTGGCTGAGAACGGTTGTTGAGAGCCTCACGGGCCTCTGGCTTATCAGGCAGAGAGACGCGTAGAACTTTCTCCCCTCCCTCGCTATCTGCTCTATGATGCTTTTGGAGACTGCAAGCTCCTGTCTAGCCTGCGGGCAGAACTGGTGAGCCTCCTCAAGAACAAGCATGAACGGGGGAATCCTGCCTCTTCTTCTGAGAGCGAAAAGTCTTGATGCGAGGTAGCTTACGATTAACTGTTTTTTCTTGAGGCTTGTGGTCTCACTCAGGTCTAGGATAACCGCGTTGCCCGGTTTGACTATAGTTTCTAGGTCTGGCGCTTCCTCTGTTCCAAATAGTTTCGTGTCTTCCAGCTCATAGAGCCATCCAAGAAGCGCCTCCTTCGTCCTCTGAGACATCCTGTCATCGTTCTCTATCCGTGTCAGCAGCTCCATAAGAGAGTATGATTTTCCTTGGTATTCTTTTTTCATCTCGGTGATGATTCTTCTAAGTTCACGGAGCTGTATCGGAGACATTTCCGGCTGAAACGCTCCAAACCACCTGCTTGATATGAGGGGGGTGGCGAACTGTACGAACGAGCTTTTCACAACATTCACTTTATCGGAGAGATCAAGCTGGCCATTCTTGTCGGGTTTATCCGCAAGGGAAGCGTATTCACCGTGAACGTCAACAATTACAACCGCTACCCTGCCGCTCTCGGGTCTTCTCGACAGCAGTTCCTCGATTAACACTGAGGCGAGGTAGGATTTTCCACTCCCACTCATGGCCAGGATGGCTAGGTGCTTCTGCAGGAGCCGTGTCATGTTGAGAGAAACACGCACATCGTGGAAACGCAGGTCACCCAAATAGAGTCCGTTCTCAACGTCGAGACCCAAGAAGTCCACGAGGATCTCGTCGTCAGCCATGTAAACCCGCTCACCCGGCGAGGGTGGGAAACTCACCTTGTCAAAAAACCCATTGGAGAAAACGCCTAGAGGCTTCGCGTTCGCGATGAGCATATCCCACCGGTCACACGGAAAGATCGAAGTTAAGGGTTGTCCTCCCCGTTCATATTCCTTAACGTACTCGGCGTGGGAGTAGAAGCGATTGGTTTTGATTATCTCTTGAACCATACCCAGCAGTAATCCGTCCTCAGTACTGATCTGAACATACTGTCCCTTTCTCACTGGGACCGGCTCATTATTGGTTATAACGAAACTGAATTCTGAAGTGGTTGGACCCGGTGGATAATTCGAAGTGATCACAGTGCCTAAGAACTTCATTCCCATATTTCTCCTCACAAACAATCTAGTGACAAGATATTTTAAGGATATCTTGTCATAGTATCTCTCTCTTAATAGCGAGTAAGGAATTATAAACCAAACGTTTTTCTGGTCTTCATGAGAGAAGGAGTCATACCTGCCTTCTGTATTATCTGGTCATAAATGAAGTCCAAGTCGGTTTCCAGAAGCCTCGCCTGAGCGTGGGCTTCAACCTGCACCGAGGGTAATCCGAACTCGGAGTGGTGGCAGGAAAGGGAGTAGATGAGCGAGGAGATTTTTTGAGCGGTTTTTATTGTATCCGGCCCGCTCGATAGGAATTCGACTCTTAAGGGGCTGTCCAGTTCAACAGGCTTGATATAAAAGACGTTGAGTCTCTCCGCCCATTCTTGCCCAATATCTTTCAGTGGGGCGTACTTCTCACTGTTCTCCGCGTACCTAAGGATCGCCGTTCTCTCACCCACATCCAGGAAACGGTACAAAAACTCCGTGTCCATAGTGCGTTGAATCACCCTCCTGTAGTCGAATGCCAGCAGGTCTTTCAACTCTTCAACCTTGTCTAGGAGCACAGGGGCCAGCCGGGAGAGTATCTGAATGAACCTCGTGCTCCGACTATCCTTAACAACACCGGCAAGGAGAACCCCGTTGTCGAAGGACACACGGTAAAGCTTCTCAAGCGCCTTCAAAACCCTTCCATACTTCTTAACAAGCGGTGGAGATGAGGGCCTGTCACTCGTCTGGGGAAGTATCGCCCCATCCAGAATAATCATATCCATCGAGTGGCGTAGTTGGGCGTCGGTGGCAACCTTGATTTCAGCCATCAAACGCTCCAGAGAAGCAGAAACCTCAAAATCGCTTCTAGACAGAGGCTCCAGATTCGAAACAATCGAGGGGGGAGGATACTCCTTCGGAAAGTACTCAACCTCAACACGCCCCTCAGCCCCGTAGATAAAAATCGCGGCGACTGCCCTAATGAGCATAAGGTCAATTCCCCGAAACGACCTACTTATCAAACCCCCATCCACAGCGGCAACCCTCATCCCCTCAAGCCCAACGGGACTAACAGGGTAAGCCAGCTTCTTCTCGAAAATATCCAGAAAACCAGCACGACCCAACAAGCCTGAAATATCCATATCCTTAATTTTACGGAAAACCTCAGCAAGCCTCTTGCGGCTCCTCTCAACCTCCCGAATCTCAGAAGCAATCCGAGAAATGTGACTCTCCAAAACCCAAGGGCGAAGATCAACCAAACACAACACCCTCCAATGAGAATATACATACAAAACATTTTAAACCATACGCACCACAGAAAGACAAACAGTCACCCCTCCAAAAAAGCAGTAAAAGACCTTATGAAAGCATATCAAAACTTCACAAAAGAAAATATGCGGGTTAGCCCCCTCACCAAAGGAGGAAGGTTTACTCCCTGGTAGCTTACACTTCCTCACCTGTTCTCTCCCTTATCTCCTTCCTAAGCCATTCCAAAGCCTCTTCACCGTGCAGAAGACTCTTTAGATCCTCATCCAAATTTGAGGGTTCAATCACCACAAACCATCCCTCCCCATATGGATCGCTGTTCGCTAGCTTGGGATTATCCACCACCTTTCCAACCTCCCTGATTACTCCTCCAACCGGGGCGTAGAGCTTCCCCACCCACTTCCCCGTCTCTATAGAGCCGAAAACGTCTCCCTGATTAACCTCTGCACCCACATCTTTTACTTTCACGTACACGACCTTACCCGCAATCTTCTGGGCGAAGTCACTCCAGCCAACTCTGACACTCCCATCATCCTCAACTTTCACCCAAAGATGATCCTTAGTATAGTACAAATCCTCAGAAAAGAGATACTTACCAACTTCCTTCATACGAAAAACTCTCCTCAGAACCATTAAACCGCACACTAAAGATTCAAAAGCACCGCTCGAAACAATTTTATGAAGCAAATAATAACTGTTTCGCTAGATTTATATTGGTACAATTACTTCTACGCTTTAAAAGTAACCCTAAGACCCCTTTTAAACCCGAGACAAGGAGGGAAAAAAGTGCCCCTCGACGAAATCGTGATAACCAGACTAATAATCGAATCCTACACAAAGGAACTTTTGGAAGCAACAGACGTAGACGTCGTAATAGCAGGCTCCGGACCTGCAGGACTCACAGCAGCCAGATACCTCGCAGAGGGTGGAGCGGACACGGTAGTCTTCGAAAGAAAACTAAGCACAGGCGGAGGATGCCACGGAGGAGGAATGATGTTCAACAAAATAGTAGTACAAGAAGAAGGAAAAGAAATCCTAGACGACTTTGGTATCAAATCAGAAGAACTCGAAGAAGGCTACTACGTAGCAAACTCCCTAGAAACCGTTGCAAAGCTAACAGCAGGCGCAATAGACGCAGGAGCAAAAATATTCAACCTAATAAGCGTCGAAGACGTTATGATCCGAGAGGCAGACAAAATCACAGGCGTAGTAATCAACTGGACCGCCGTAGAAATGGCAAAACTACACGTAGACCCCATGACCATCAGATGCAAATACGTAGTCGACGCAACAGGCCACGACGCAGAAATCTGCCACGTCGTCCAAAGAAAAATCCCCGGAGCCAGACTAGAAACAGAAACCGGAAAAATCATAGGAGAAAAACCAATGTGGACCGAAGTCGGAGAAAAAATGCTCATAGAAACAACAAAAGAAATCTACCCAGGACTCTTCGTAGCAGGAATGGCAGCCAACGCAGTCTCAGGAGGCCCCAGGATGGGCCCCATCTTCGGGGGGATGCTCATTAGCGGTAAGAAGGTTGCGTTGGATATTTTGAAGAAGTTGGAGAAGTCGTTTGTAATCTGATTCGTGTGGTTGAATTAGCTTACCTTTTTCTCTGGTAGTTGCTTTTCTTTTCTATAAAAGTGTAAAAAATAGGGGTAGAGAAAAGAGGGGGTTATTTTACTTCGCGTATTTGTGTGATTATGCAGGCGGCTGTGAGTGTTGCTAGTATTATTGTGGTTAGGATTGTGGCTGCGAGGGTTGGGTCTATTAGCTGTCCTAGGATTAGGTTGGATAGGAATCCCGCTCTTGTGATTATGTTCCATACTGCTCTGTAGTAGTCTATTCCCATAATGTTTACGTTTAGTATGCTGTTCGCTAGTCCTGAGAGGTCTAGGTATTTTAGTGATTCGGCTACTGATCCTAGGAACACTATTAGGATTCTTGAGAAGAAGGAGATTACCAGTAGGTATACTAGGGATACTACGCCTGCTAGGATTGGGCGGTCTACGAGGGAGGAGCAGAGGGTGGTTACGGAGCCTACGGCGAGGATGAACACCCATGTGACTATGATCATGTTGTTTGCAGCGTATATCGTGTAAGTTAGTCCCTCTAGGAGTATTCCTAGCGGGCCCAGGATGGAAAGTGCGAGCGCGAGGTACATGGTGTAGAACACGAAGGCTGTGAGGATTAGGCTGATGAATGCGAATGCGAGATACTTTGTTAGTACGAGTTGGGTTTTGTAGATTGGTTTTGCGAAGTATACTGGTAGGGTGCCTTTGTCTCGCTCGCCCGCGATGATGCCGGATGTTAGGATTGTTACCACGGCGATTATGGGAACGCCTGTGTAGTATAGCGTTGCGAAGCCTGTCATTTGGAAGCCTACGCCCATGGTTTCTGCGAAGACGTCTCTGAAGGTTAGTATTGCCCCGTCCTCGAGGAAAACGCCGTTTAGGAAGAGGCTTATCTGCACCCTGTTAAACATGGTGGGGTACTGTGTCACCGCGTATGATATGAGAATTATTAGCATGGGCAGGACCATTAGGGCTGCGAAGGCGAGGAAGGATTTTGTTCTGTAGGAGTTTTTTACCTCTTCCCAGAAGAGCCTGGCGGACTGGCTCAGGATTTTGAGTACCCTTTCACTTAGTGGCTCCTCTTCCGTCAGGCGTTTTTCGGGTATTTGCTGGGTTCTAACCCTTTTCGACATTTTGCATCTCTCCCATTATCTGTAAGAAGACGTCTTGGAGGCTTTCGCCTAGGGGAGCGAATTTGATGAGGCGAACCTTGGCGTCGAGTAGCAGCTTCGGCAGATTCCGACCCAGTTTGTCCTCGTCGGATGCTTGAATGAGTATGCTTTCGTCGCTTCTGGCGACGTTTGATATGTAGGGTGCCTTTTGGAGTTCGTGCATGATTGCTTCGGGTCTGTCTACTATGAGCTCGTAATTGTGTCTTCCTCGCTCTATAGCCTCTCTTTTTATGTCTTTCAGCTTGCCCTGCTTTATCATCTCACCCCTGTGTATGATTCCAACGTAGTCGCTGACGACTTCGATCTCGGGGAGAACGTGGCTGGACATGAACACCGTTCTTCCCTCCCTCGTTATGTCTCGGATTCTTTCGAGTATCTCGCTTCGCCCTATGGGGTCAAGGTTGCTGGTGGGCTCGTCAAGGATAACCAGCTTGGGGTCGCCCATCACCGCCTGAGCCAGTCCTAGGCGCTGCTTCATTCCTGCGCTCAGGTTTCCTATTGGTGACTCACCCCATCCGCCTAGGCCAACCCACTCCAGTAGTTCCTCTGCTCTCTCATCCAACTCGCTTGACTGCATGTTTGAAAGTATTCCTATGTATCGGAGGAAGTCAATAACTTTGATGTGGTCGTGGAATCCTATCCTCTCGGGCAGATAGCCTATCTTTTGCCTAGCTTTGAATGAACCCGCCTTGTACCCGAATACTCGGGCTTCGCCTTCTGTTGGTGTGAGCAGCCCTAGGATGATTTTGATTGTGGTCGACTTTCCCGCACCGTTGGGCCCTAGGAGCCCGTAGCATTTCCCCTCTGGCACCTCAATGTTTACTCCCTTTAGAGCGTGGAAATTTCCGAACACCTTCCTCAGGTTACGAGTTTCGATCGCTAACATGGTTCACGTCTCCTAGATTTTCCGTCTCAGGAACCTTTGCAAGCTTTTGCTCCATCTCCTCCAAGGCCATGGAAGCATCAGAAGAAAGATGGCAAACGATGGTATGAACAGGCAGAGAAAGATTACACGTGCGTAGTAGTAGTTAGAAACCCCTAGAGATGCACCCAGTGTGGACTGTAGTTGGTATATTTGCATCTGATTCCCCTCCCGGATTTCCAGCTGTATGAGGAAGCCGCTGTGCGCATCGTAGTTGGCGATGATTGCTCTGTCCGAACCCGAATAGAAGACCACCTTAGTGTTCCTGACCAACTGCTGTACACTCAGCTCGCTTTCACCGACGACTAATCCGGTGTTGTTGCCTATGCTTACGGGAGTCCCTGTTGACAGCCATGGGGGAATCCACCACAGGAAGTACTCCCCGGTGGTGTTTGTCTCTCGCGTGAAGAGGTTCACTTCACAGTACCGAACCTGGTCGAAGCCGTCTCTCTCAGCCACAATTACAGTGTTTGGATCAGAGTGGCCCTGAAACCAAACCACACTGGACGTTAATCCGCTGATTTTCGCGGTGCCATTGCTTTGCACCGTGTACTCCTGCCGAAGGTAGTAAAGCACGAATGGCGTGTTCGGATAGGTGGGTGCGGGTTCCGGCTGGAGATATACAGCGAAGGTGATCCCAAGAATCACTGCAAGTATTATCAGAAAGGTTACGATTCTGTTTCGCATCTCACATTACACCTCTGCCACACTTTCCCTCTTCAGCTTCCGGAGTTTCAGCCACCGGTTCACAAGGACGAAGGACACAGGCAAAAGAAATGCCAAGAGATAGGCAACCAGCAGGTAATAGTTGACCTCGGGCGGTGCTTTGCCCGGATTCGGAAGCACGAAGGAAATCACCGGAACGTCACTTGCAAGGTAAACAGTTTTGCTCCCAGAAAACGTTTCTATTGTGACGCTGAGGTTGAATGAGGTTTGAGACGGAAGCCCGGCGGTGTTTTCGGGTAACAGTACGTTCTCATACTTCACAGCTGTGAAAGTCATGTTAAGAGGGGTGAGCGACATCATACTTTCATCCGATTCGAAAGCGTTAGACACCGGGAAAAACAATCCTCTGCTTATCTGGGTCCCGTTAGACACGCTGTTTATGGTTATGCTCTGCAGTGAATCGTTACTGCTTGCGTAGATCCGCATGAACCAGCCCGCTATGTTACCGTCTATAAGGACTCCTAGGTCGACTGTGATGTTGAAGTCCACTCGAGTCCCGTCTAC
>Ga0190363_1000871_pt1 | contig 18049 bp, 20 predicted proteins | sample 48721867_MG_FD_161272 | JGI IMG/M metagenome (GOLD analysis project Ga0190363, IMG submission 161272) | Hydrothermal vent microbial mat bacterial communities from Southern Trench, Guaymas Basin, Mexico - 4872-18-6-7_MG | ecosystem: Environmental > Aquatic > Marine > Hydrothermal vents >... | reverse complement strand
ATAGGCGATACGCCCTAGATCTGAGAAGGGGGATATGGTGCTGCCCCCTCTGCCTCCACGTCTATCAGCAGATATGGAGCTATTACTCAAAGAAAGGCTACTCAAGGGAACGATGCATATCCATACTTCGCAGAGTCGTCGAGAGGCAGAAGCGGGAGGGTAAATGGAGGCCGAATGCCGTTTATAGCACCAAATCAATAGAGGAGTGAGATGATAATCGCGAAGGCCAAGATCGGGAAGGATTTCAGACTGACCCTTCCAAAGGAGGTCAGAGAACACCTCAAACTCGAGGGAGGCGAGGAGCTCATCTTCTACACCGTCGAGGGGCTTGAGGGGAGGGTGTGCATCAGAAGGGGGAGCTGAACCCGGAACAGAAAAAATAGATATGACTTAGCGAATTATCGGCTGGGAGGAAGGGTTGAAGGCGTATGTGCTGATGAACACGGAGTTGGCGAAGGAGGAGGAGGTAGTTAAGGAGCTGATGAAGATCGAAGGCGTTAGGGAGGCCTACGCCCTCTATGGAATCTACGACGTCATCGCCGAGGTTGAAGCCGAGTCGATGGAGAAGATCAGGGAGATAGTTCTCACACGTATAAGGAGGCTGGAGAACGTAAGGACGACTATAACCCTCATCACCATGGGTCAGGCCTTCTCCAGGAAGTGAAGCGCTGTCCCTGGGCAGCCATCATCCAGGTGACGCTAAATCAAAGTAGGTGTCATCGAAGTCGAGATCGAGATGAATGGCGAGGTTGAAGCCGGATTATTAAGGCGTATCCCACCCAAACCCAGGCCCTCCACACCCTACATGGATTTTGAGGCGAAGGTTCGATACCTAGCTTCAAGCCTCATCGTCACGATACCCGCGAGGGTTGCCAGGGAGATGGGCATACGCCTAGGCGATAGGATCATCGTGAGGGTGAGGAAGAAGGAGGCTAAGCCGGCATCAACGTCTCGAAGCCAGGCATCATCTCGGAGAAGACTCCCTCGATGAGGAGATCCATCCCCATCCAGACGGCTCCACTGAGAATTAGGAGAACACCCATCCTCCAGAGGATGGTTCCCCAAAAGCCTGAGGAGAGCTCCCGCCCCGCGACGGCGTTTAAAATCGATAGGTAGAGGGCTACAGCTAGATTTCCAAGTTTTATGAAGCCTATTGGAATCTCCCCGAAGGAGAAGAAGGGTAGAGAGGTCATGGTTCCGGAGAAGTAGCCGCAGAGGAAGATCAGGAGGTCGAGGAGGGCGACGATCATGGCCTGCATGATGATGGTGAGGCCGTCGAAGCTCTTGGCGATAGCTTGCCGCCGCTTCCTGAACTCCAGGAACTTTATGATGTGATTCCCTAGAACCTTCCCCACCTTAAGGGGGTCTCCACCATAGCTTACGGCGTCGAGGAAAACCTTGTTGGCTATATAGACGCAGTGGGAGGCCGCCTCGGAGGCCATCATCATCAAGGCCTTGCGATTGCTTATCCCCAATCTTATCCTATTGAGGGCCTTCTCTATCAGATCTCGGAGGGGGCCGAGCTCAAGGTCTAGGATGTAGGTGAGGGAGAGCTTCATATTGGCCGTGGAGGCCATATTCTCCCCGAGGGCCTTGAGGAAGGTTGGATAATGTTCATCGATCTTGTTCACCCTCTCCTCGATCCTCCTGGCGAAGAAGCCTGGGATGATTATGCCTCCGCCAAGGGTCAATAGGAGGGCTGGAGGCCCCCATCTGAGATAGGTTGGAATCGCGATGAGTGAAGCTGGCATCAAGGCGATGAGGCCTATCTTCATCGCCTTATAGAGCCTTGGGGGATCCTCGCCGATGTGGATGAGAGGCTCCTTCGCCGAGATGGCTTTGAGGCCTAGGAGCATGGCGAGGATCGCCGCGGCTGATAGGGCGTAGGCGTAGTAGATGACGTTGGGATTCGCCATGAAGACCGTCAGCATGGAGAGGGTCATGATGATGAAGATTATGGCGCTCTGAAAGGTGTTGAAGACGCCGCCTATCACCCTCAGAGCCTCAAGAGTTCGGGTATAGGATCCGGCGAACTCCTCCGTGATCGTTGAGGCCTCCATCTCCAGGTATCCCTCTGGGTCTAGGCTGGAGAAGACGCTGACGCATCGGATGAGGACATCCCTCAAAGGCTGTTCAACCCCCTCAGCCACCAGCGTCGTCGCCTTGGTGAAGCCATAACCCAGATCGCGGGCTAGATACCTGATCCTGCTGAAGACCTCCGCATAGCGTCCATACTCCTCCGTCTCAGCTATCGCCTTGATGAGGTCGTCAGGGCCGATCTGACCCATGGAGAGGGCATACATGTGAACTATCGCATCCACAAGTCTCCCATCAACTCTCCGCCTCCGCCTCAGTCTCAGCAGCCTTAAGGCTGGGAGGGTGAAGAACGCTGACGCCGCGGATACGACGGCTCTCAGGGGCTGCCATCTCCAGAGATAGTAGATGGTCAACGCTATGGAGGGGAGGATCAGGAGTAGCTCTAGCCTTCTACGATCCAAGGTGGCTCTCCCTCCACGGCCCTTTCATATACGGGATCCACGCCGAACCTCTCGACGGCGATGACCGTTCTCCAGACGTCGAGATAGCTGGGGTAACGTTCACGGAGACATCTTATGATCTCAGCTCTCCTCCTCATCTCCTCGTATAGCTCTGGAAGCCGTTCTCGCCCCCAGCCCCTGAAGGGTAGAACCTTCGTCTCCATGAGATAGCTGGAGCCTAGGAATCTCAGGTGGTCAGCGTCCGCGTCGTAGAGGAAGACGGGGAGATAGTTGAGCTGCCCCTCCTCGGCGTCGTAGCCTATGATCTCCATCACCGATGTGACGCGTCTAACCAGCTTTGTTCCCCGCTCCATGCGGGCCTGAAAGATTGTTAGGTTCAAGCCATCTATGTGAGACTTCGGGACATTAATCGGATCCGAGGTGAGTCTCTGGAAGAGCTGTCCGAGGTTTCCGGCGTGCATCGTGCTGATGACTGGATGCCCTGTCTCTATGGCTTGGAAGGCGATGCGCCCCTCCTCCCCCCTGATCTCGCCGACGATGATGTAGTCAGGCCTCTGCCTTAGGGCTGCCTTCAATAGGTCGAACATGGTGACGTTGCTCCCCGTATGCATCCTGGTGACCTCCCTCACCCAGTTCTTGTGGAAGATGTTGACCTCTGGGGTCTCCTCTATGCTGACGATCTTCATATCCGACCTGACTAGGCCGAGGAAGGCGTTTAGGCTGGTGGTCTTCCCCGATGCGGTCTCGCCGCAGAAGAAGCATGAGACCCCTATGTCTAGGAGTATCCACATGTAGGCTGCCAGCTCCTCGCTGATTGTTCCGAAGCGGCAGAGATGGGCGACGGATATGGGTTCCTTACTGAACTTCCTTATGGTGAAGTTGCTTCCCTTGAGGCTTATGTCCTCTCCGAAGACGATGTTGAACCTGGAGCCGTCTGGGAGATGTATGTCGAGTATTGGATGCGTATAGCTGAGAACCTTCCCATAGCGCTCCGCGATGCTCTTCAGCAGCTTATCTATCTCCTCCTTGGAGACCACGACATTGGAGATGAGGCTTCCGAAGAGCTTGTGATAGACGAAGACGTTTCCCGCCCCTGGGACGCTTATATCTTCAAGCCATGGATCCTCGAGGAAGCCGTCTAGGAATCCGTGTCTAATCTTCTCCCTTAGGAAGTGGTAGAGGGTGTACTCCTCCTCCCCAGGAGGTATCTTAACCCTCCCCTTGATCCTGTTGAAGAGGTTGACGAGAACCCGCTCTCTCCCCTCCGGATCCTCTGGTATCTCGATGCGTTTCATGGAGGCTACCATCCTCGCGATCTCCGTCTCTACGGCGTCGAGGATCTCCCTGCTTGGAGCCGGCGGCTCTATGAGGTTGTAGCGTCCCATCTCGCTTCCGCTCTCCACGTGGACGAATATCCCCATTCCAAGGGGATACAGGACGTTAGGCTCCTCGACGCCTGCGGCGAGGTCTAGCTTTGGGTAATACCTCGGCTTCCTATCCAGCTTCTCAAGGTATTCGGCGAGGTATGGATGCCTCTCCACCGCCTCCTCTAGGGTCTCCGGCTTTCCCTCTCTTAGTAGCCTCAATCCCTCCTCCCATAGCTGCTGCTCTCCCCTCCCCCTTCCGCCTAGGAGTCTCATGCTCCTCAGCCTCTACAGCTTAACTCCTCCCAGGGGGATGACCCTCAAGCCGAGGTGTGGATTAACCTCTAGGGTGATGGAGTCAACTCGCTCGCCGGTGCTTCCCCAGAGCTTCACGATCCTCAGCGACTTCACGTTGATCCCCGAGACCCTGGCGTTGCTGAGGGTGAGGTAGACATCGGATGAGGCTCTGAGCTTCATCGCCGACGCCTCGGGGAGGAAGCCTGGATGGAAGGTTAGGATGACGGTTTTACCGTCGGAGATGAGGTTCTTCATCTTCGTTATGAAGGTTAGGAGCTCGTGAACCGGCGTGTCGACGGTTAGGACGCTGAGGCTGTCTATGACGACGGCGTCGAAGCGTCGTCGGTTGAGTTCGAGGAAGCTGCTCGCCACCTTTAGGAAGAAGCTGGATAGAAATCTACTCCACTGTCCTCCCTCGACGTGGAGGGGATATATGGAGAGCCTCCCCTTCAGGTAGGCCTCCCGAGCATCGAGTTTAATCGACCTCATCATGTTGAGATACTCCTTCACCGTCGCCTCGCTGGTTATGACGAAGACCTTCAAGCCTTCACTCAGCATGGAGTGAACCATCTTCATCGTGAGAACCGTCTTCCCCGAGCCGTGGTCTCCCTCGACGCTGACGAGGCTTGGATGGGGAATTCCCCCTCCCAATCCCCTATCGAGATCCTCTATCCCCAATCGGATCAGCCTCAACCCGTTCTCACCCCCTCATCGGCCGCCGTCACCCCGTAGTGGGAGGCGAAGAGAACTAGGACTGCCTCCCCTGGGGATATGTCTGGAGCCTCATCGGGTAGCTCGACGTGGATGACTGCCTCCTCCCCTGGGGCGATGTAGGGGTGCTCTCCGGGGTTGAAGGTCTTATTGGCTTCGGAGACCCTGATCTCCAGCACCCTGTAGTCGTCTACTGGATAGCTCTTTCCTCCATAGGCGATTATGACGGTGTTCCATCGGTAATCCCCCTCGGAGTGGAGGAAGATGGTTCTTGAGCCGGTGTTCTCGACGGTGAAGTTCAAGTCTCTGGCGTCGATGGATTCAACTCTCAGCCTAAGCTCCACCTCCAGCTTCATCCTCTCCCACATCCCCTGGGCGTGGAGTAGTCCCCTCAGCCCGATCGTCATCTGTATCATGGCCCCCACGAAGAGGCCTGCTGAGGTTAGGAGGGCGAGGAGGAGGATGGCGGAGGCGAGGGGGATTGAGAGGCCCATGGCATCACCTCACGGCCCTGAGAAGAGGTAGGTGCTTCCAACGCCTCTGAAGGGTTCAAGCCTCGCCTCGAAGATCCCCCCGCTAGGCTCCTCCCTTGGATAGGCCCTTAGAATAGCCGTCTCACCGCTCTCCCATACTCCATCGCCGTCGACATCCTCCAGGGTGAACTCGCCGCTCCCAGGGGTGGCCGAGGCATTATAGCTGTAGAGCTCCGCCTCCCTATAGGGGCCGACGTAGAGATCTAGATGTTCATAATCCGTGACGGAGAGCGGCCCGATGTTCTTGGCGTAGACGACGTAGTGGCTCGGCGACGTGGAGCTATCTATCGTGGCGTAGACGATCTCCAGTTGTATGGACATCTCCCTTCGAGCGGTTTCAACGGCCTGTAGGATGTCGCTCTGGAGTAGGCTTCCGGTGTAGACGACGTATCCGGAGACGCCGCTCGCTAGGACTACGGAGGCGATGACGATGATGACCTCGCTGAGGGTTGAGGAGAATCCCATCTATCTACACCTCGGGGCTGCGCTCAGCCTCAAGGCGTCGAAGACCGCCTCCATAGCATCCTCAGGTCTGAGGGCGATGCCCGAGGCGGCGGCCGCCCCATAGATGTTGAGTATGAGCTCCTCGACGCTGATCCCCTTAACCCGAGCCTTCTCCACTATCGGCGTCAACCTTGAGATGAACCAGCTTGATCCCTCCGGCAGATATCCGAGGTGTTCACAGTATTCCGATAGACTGTTGATATCCTCCGGCTCTAGGCCTAGGTCAAGGAGTGACCATATCCACTTTAGTATGGTGAATCTTCCCCTCAGCGATATCGGCCTCGGTGGAGCAGCCTCAACCGGCTCCTCGTAGGCCTCGACATCGACGTCCTCCAGCTGCTCCTCCTGCTGCTGGGGTGGCTGCTCCACTCTGGGTGGGGGCTGAACTCCCTTGAGTCTGTCAAGCTTCTCTATATCCTTCTCCGTCGTGATGACTCTGAGGATGTTGAAGGGATTCTCTATCTCGCTGATCGCTGATCTGATGTCAACTATGGCGTCTCTCAGTGCTGAGACGGTCTCCTTGAGGTCTGAGGTGGTCTTCATGACGTTCTCACTCAGCCTCCTCAACCCCTCCTCCAATCCCCTTATCCTCTTCTCGATCCCTCCCTCCGCCTTTTCCTCCTCGCTCCGCTCCTCCCCGCTTTCCATCCCCCTTGACACCCTCCAACCTTGAACGTGAGAAAAAGGGGGACTAGCCGAGGTCTATGAAGCTGTCCGCGCTCATCCCTCCAGGGGCTGTTCTAACCACCGTTAGGGCTGCACCCCTAGCCGTCTTCACCTCTATCTTCACCTTCTCATAGTCGTCGACGCCGTGTCCAGAGCCTAGATGGATGACGAGGAAGGCCTTCTCCCTCGACTCCAGCACGTTGTCGCCGTCGTCGTTGTAAATGAAGAACTTCGCCTGATCGGCTCCGACGTCGTTCAGCAGCGTGGAGGACACTTCCTTTGGATCATCGAGGCTAGACGGCCCCGCATAGATGTCTAGGAGCTCCGCATCTGGGAGGTATATGGAGACGACGATGGAGTCGTTGTTGAGGTCTACCTCGGATCCGCCTACGCTGAGTTTCACGGGGAAGAAGATGTATTCGATGACGCCTGAGGCGTTGGTCTTAGCGGTGACGACGCCGTCGAGCTGTAGGGCGCTGGTGCTCTCCCCCAGACCCTTGTTGATCGCCTCCTTAGTCTTCTGGGTGGCGAAGAAGCCCATGTTTATGACGACGTAGCTGAGGGCTGCGGCCGTCACGATGAAGGCTATGAGTATTATGGCCGCCTCGATGCCGACCATTCCCCTCCTAGACCTCAAAGCCCTCATAGGCTTCACCTATCCGACCAGAACCCAGGTGCTCTTCGGCATCGTCTCCGGTATGGTGAACTCTATCGAGAGGGGCGCCGTCTTCTCCAATCTGATCTCGACGACGATCCGTGTTCTCACTGAGGCGGCGTCGCTGCTGCTGAGATGGATCATTAGATAGCCCTTCTCGAAGGAGTCTAGTGTTGAGTCACCGTTGCTGTTCTCTATGAAGAGCTTGGCCGCCGTGCTCGTCGTATTCATCCGGGTGACTAGATCGTCGAGGGTCTTACTCGTCGGGTCATAGTCCTCATCGACGCCCTGATAGATGTCGGCGTAGGCCTTGGATCCTATCTTGAGCGTCACGACGGTCTCATTCTTCCACATGGCGACGTACTTGACGCCGAAGGCCCTCAGCGGGATGACGAAATCGGTGATCGTATCGCCCGTCGAGTCCGTTTTGACGAAGATGCTTCCATCGACGGTTAGCGGCGTGCTCGCCTGTTTCAATCCCTCCTGTATGACTGTCTTACCCCGCTCCGTGGCGAAGAGGCCTTGGTTGACTACCATGAAGCTGAAGGCGGCGGCGATTATGACGAAGGCTATTAAGACGATGGCGGCTTCGAGGCCGACTATACCTCGGCTACCTCTATGCTTCTTCACCCTCCGCACCTCTTTCCCCCTTTACGGCCCTCAGCTCGGCCCTATAAAGTGTTTGTGTAGATTAAATGTATATGGCAACGAGCTCGATATATCCAACGGATCGATATTCCCAGGCCCCAGCCGTTGAACGATAGGCATAAATAATATCTCTCTCCTCTACCTCCACACCACGAGGAGTCCCCCTTGTCGAGGGAGGTAAGGCAGATAGTCAGGCTCCACGGGACGAGCCTAGACGGCACCAAGCCGACCCCCTACGCCCTCATGGGCATTAAGGGGATCGGCCAGAGGATAGCCTGGGCCATCGTCCGCAGGGCGGGCATAGACCCCAACACCAGGCTTGGCGCCCTCTCAGAGGGTGAGCTGAAGAAGTTGGAGGCCATCATCGAGGATCCAGCCTCCTGGGGTCTCCCCACCTGGCTCTTCAATCGACGTAAGGATCCTAGGACTGGCAAGGATCTACATCTATTGGGTTCAGACCTGGAGCTACAGGTGAAGGCTGATATAGAGTTGATGAAGGAGATACGCTGCTGGAAGGGTGAACGCCATGCCAGAGGCCTTAAGGTTAGGGGTCAGAGAACTAAGACGACGGGCCGTAAGGGACGCACCGTAGGCGTCGTGAGGAAGAGGAGGTGAGGAGTTGGGGGATCCTAAGAAGAAGAGGAAGCGTTATACGACGCCTAAACGCCCCTACGACGTTGACAGGCTGAGGGAGGAGCTTAGGCTCATAGGCCTCTACGGGTTGAGGAATAAGCGGGAGCTATGGAAGCATCGAACGGAGCTGAGGAGGATTAGACGTATGGCGAGGGAGATGCTCGCCCTCCCTCCTGAGGAGAGGGCTGAGCAGGAGAGGCAGCTTATGACTCGTCTCAGGCGTTTAGGCCTCATAGGTGAGAAGGCCACCCTGGAGGATGTCCTCGGACTTAGGGTTGAGGATATCCTTGAACGGAGGCTTCAAACCATCGTCTATCGCAAGGGTCTGGCCCGCTCCCCCTATCAGGCCCGTCAACTCATAGTCCACGGCCACATAGCCATAGGGGGTCAGCGGGTGAGGGTTCCCAGCTATCTCGTGGAGGTGGATGAGGAGGATAAGATCACCTACGCCGAGACCAGTCCCCTCGCCGATGAGAATCACCCCCTCAGAAAGGAGCTTGAGGCGATGAAGATGGTGGGTGAGGCGAGATGAGCGAGCGGAAGGAGAAGTGGGGGGTGGTTCACATCTACAGCAGCTTCAACAACACCATAGTCCACATGACGGATCTCACAGGAGCTGAGACCATCGCCTTCGCCTCCGGAGGCATGTTCGTCAAGGCCGACCGCCTTAAGCCCTCAGCCTACGCGGCGATGAAGGCCGCCCAATACGTAGCTGAGAAGGCTAAAGACCGAGGAATAACAGCCATACACATAAAGGTTAGAGCTCCAGGGGGGACGAAGTCCAAGACTCCAGGGCCTGGAGCTCAGGCCGCCATAAGGATTCTAGCGAGGCAGGGATTCAGGATCGGCCGTATAGAGGAGACGACTCCCATACCCCATGATGGGACGAGGAAGAAGGGCGGTCGACGGGGGAGGAGGCCGTAAGATGCCGATGGAGGTGAAGCTCCTCTCCCTAGAGGGAGATACGATCCGCTTCTTGGTTAAGGGCTGCGACACGGCCTTCGCCAACGCCCTGCGGAGAACCATGATCGCCGAGGTTCCAACGATGGCCATAGACGACCTCTTCATCTTCGACAACTCCTCCGTATTGCCCGATGAGGTCATAGCCCACAGGGTCGGCCTCATACCCCTGAAGACAGACCTAGACAGCTACGTCCTCCCAGAGCGATGTGAATGCCAAAGCGACCTCGGATGCAGCCTCTGTAGAGTAGTCCTCACCCTCGACGTTGAGGCCGGTGAGGAGTCGAGAATGGTCTACTCCGGCGACCTCGTCTCCGAGGATCCAGCCGTCATCCCCGTCAGCCCTAAGATACCCATCGTGAAGCTGGCGCCCGGCCAGGCTTTGAGGTTTGAGGCCTACGCCCGCCTAGGCGTCGGCAAGGATCACGCCAAGTGGCAGCCTGTGTCGATGTGCATCTATCAGAACCTCGCAGATATAGGCATCGACGAGGATCGATGCACCGGCTGTGGAGCATGCGTCGAGGCCTGTCGATATGGGGTTCTCACCCTTGAGGATGGGAGGCCGAGGGTTGTCGACATCTACTCCTGCCTCCTCTGCGGCTCCTGCGTCGAGGCCTGCCCCCTGAAGCCTCCCGCTATAAGGCAGGATGTGGTGGAGGACGCCTTCATCTTCAAAGTCGAGTCAACGGGGGCGCTGCCCCCTGAGCGCATAGTCACCGAGGCGGTTAGGGTTCTATTGGAGAAGCTCGACGAGTTGGAGGGGAAGGTTAAACGCGGCGAGATGGATGAGGAGATCGAACCCTTCAAGGGATTGGAGGAGGAGTTAGGCCATGCCCAAACATGAGCCAACTAATCCGCTGCTACTCAAGACCATTAGGGCTCTGAGGAAGGCCTCCAAGGAGGGGCCCCGAATCTGGAGGGCCTTAGCCGAGGAGTTGGATAAATCAAAGAGGCGTAGAAACGCCGTCAACATCAGCAAGATCAACCGATACACCGAGCCTGGAGACATCGTCGCCGTCCCTGGGAAGGTTCTGGGGGCCGGCTTCCTGGATCACCCCGTCACCGTGGCGGCCTTCAACTTCTCCAAGACGGCTAGGGAGAAGATCGCCCTGGCGCAGGGCAGAGCCATAACGCTGCTGGAGCTCCTAGAGGAGGGTGTGGAGCCCTCTAGAATCAAGATAATCAAATAATTCTCATCTCAATAGTAGAGGTAGTAAACCCTATGCCTCCTCGGAGTTCCGAAGAGTCTAGCGATGGCTAGGCCTGTGATGAAGCCTCCGATGTGGGCCCAGTAGGCTACGCCGAGGTTGAAGGGTATCATCGCGAGGAAGAGTTGGTAGAGGAACCATAGGCCCAGCATTAGATAGGCCGGAAGCCTGATGATCTGCCAGAAGAATCCGAATCTGACGAGGGCTCTGATCCTCGCCTCGGGGTAGAGGACGAAGTAGGCTCCCATGACTCCGGATATGGCTCCGGAGGCTCCTACAGCGGGGTATCGGGCGCCCCAGGAGGTGGCGAGCCAGAAGAGGGAGGCGGCGACGCCGCAGATGAGGTAGAAGAGGAGGTATTTGACGTGGCCGCATGCATCCTCCACGTTGTCGCCGAAGATGTAGAGGAAGAACATGTTGCCGAGGAGATGCATCCATCCGCCGTGGAGGAACATGTTCGTCAGCAACGTATAGTATCCCTCCCCCATCATCAATCGCGCAGGTATGAGGCCGTAGGTGTATAGGGTGTAGAGGAAGAATCTCTCTCCATCTGAGATCTGCCAGAGAAATATAATGAAGCAGGCTGCTATGAGCATCCAGTTGACGATCGGCGTAGTCCTAGTCGGCTCCTCATCTCCGAGGGGTAGCATACCCTTCTCTATTTCTCAACACTGAAAGATTAATAGATAGGTTGAGAGGCCGCCTTCCCTCATCGACTCCTCTGGAGGAGGAAGAGGGCTCCGATGAGCGTTAAGGCTCCACCGCTTAGATAGGTCATCGCCTCGATGAGGGATCGAGTGGCTGAGCCGAAGAAGCCGGAGATGAAGGCTCCAAGGCCAGTCCCCGTGATGGAGAATCCCAGTAGAACCATCGCGACGCCAGGTATGATCATCGAGAGGGCGAACCATCTCTCCGGCAGCTCCTCTCTAAGGGTGTGGTGGGCCACCTCCTCTGGGACGAGGGAGGGATAGGCCGAGGCAACCGCCCTGATGAGGGGCGGCGTAACCAGCAGGACGAAGGGGAGCATGGTTACAAACCACCAGATTGTTAGGCCGAAGATGAGGAATATCAAGGCGTTTAGGGGGAGCCTCAATTGGCCTAGGTAGAGAACCTTGAACACTAAGATGTAGAGGGCTGCCACGAGTAGATTGGCCAGCGTCAGCGTCAGATGGGATGCGGCGATGAAGCGGCTCCAGGTGAAACGGCGCTGGAGGATCCAGCCGAAGAGGTAGAAGCCTAGGAAGTTGCCTGGAACCGCCGCTATGAGGCTGCCGAGGTATAGGCAGCCATGCTTCACGGAGTCGGCTATAAGGGTTCCAATAGCGGCGCCAACGGCGGCGGGGAGAGGCCCGAAGATCGTGGCGAAGAGTGCGGGTATGATGACAGCCGGCCTAAACTGGCCGAAGCCCCATGGAGAGGGGATATAGGCGGTGGAGTAGCATCCAACGGCGTAGAGCGCCGCGCAGATCGCCGTCGCCATAAGGCTTCTGGAGGTGGAGCCCCGAGTCATCTTAGGGTCTTTTAACTGCTAATTCTTTAAATTTACATATCAAAAATTTAAATTGATTTAAAGATGTATGGGGAGGGCTGGGAGCTTAGAAGGGTTCAGAGAACCGGTGGAACCTTCTTCATCACCCTGCCGAAGGATTGGGCGAGGAGATGGGGCATTAAGAAGGGGACTCAGATAGCGATGAGGATGAGGGAGGATGGATGCCTCATACTAGATCCCTCGCTAGCCTATCGCAGAGACCTGAGACGGGTATTGGTGAATCACCATGGAGGAAACGTCGACTACATCGATTGGGGTGTAACCGGCGCCTACCTGCTGGGATATGATGACATCTGTATAAAGTTCCCTAGGAGCATAGAGCCGCGGGAGAGGGAGCGTATTAGGGGGGTTATCCGCCGCCTTATAGGATTGGAGATAATCGAGGAGAGTTCGAACACCATTCGAACTCAATGCCTCCTCGATCCCTCGACGCTTCCACCTGAGCGGATGCTCAGGAGGATGAGCCTGATAACGCTGAGCATGTTGAGGGACTCCTTCACTGCTCTGAGGGAGGGGAAGCCAAACCTCGCTGAGGTCGTCATAAGTAGGGATGATGAGGTTGATCGCCTCTACTTCCTACTCATCCGCGTGATCAGAAGCGCGATACAGAGTCCTAAGCTGGCGGAGGAGCTAGGCGTCACCCCGATAGAGTGCCTAGACTACAGGGTTGTCGCCGCGTTGATAGAGACCGCCGCCGACTACATCTCGGAGATGGCGGGGGAAACCCCAAGCCTCATCCCCCTCCCCCCTCATAGGACTCTGCTGAAACGACTTAGAGAGGTTGAGGAGACCCTAAGCGGGATGCAGCTCTCCTCCATAGAGGGCTTCCTAACCAGGAGGCTTAAGGCCCTAGAGGAGACTAGAAGGGGATACCAATCCCTATTGAACACCCTCTCCTCCATAAGGCGTGGACTCGAGGATGTGAAGTTTCCCTCCCTCCTCCCCCTCCTCTCCCTCCTCGATAAGATCGGTAGATGCTACGTCGATGTAGCAGACCTTATCATGCCCAGGGAGATACTTATCGACGTTGAGGCTCAGTGAGTTAAAACCCCTAGGAGCAGCCTATAGGCGATGCCTCCCAGTAGGAGGGCGAACCCGATCTCGATGAGGGTTATGATGAGCGCCCGTTTAAGGCCGAACTCCCTCACTAGGACGGCGATGGTGGCTATACAGGGGACATAGACCATCACTACAAGCGAGTAGACATACATCTGTATCGGCGTCATCACCGCTGAGAAGTCGCTGGTTCCGAAGAGGGAGGCCAACATCACCAGGGCTAACTCCTTTCGCAGCAGGCCGAAGATGAGGGTGACCCCCGTCTCCAGTGGTAGCCCCAGCCACCAGACCGTCACCGGCCTCAAGGCGTCGACGACAATGGGCAGCCACCCCATGATGGCTGAGAGATAGATAACGAAGTTTCCCAGCACCATGATGGGGAAGGCCTTGAGGATGAAGTCCCTAAGCTTAAACCAGGTCTTGCTAAGCGTCACCCGCGCCGTGGGCCATCGATAGGGTGGCATCTCCATTATGAGACCCAGAGGCTCGCCAGGGATAACCCTGAAGGCCACTCGCCCCAGGGCGAAGATGATGAGGAGATCCAAGGCGTAGAGGGTGAGGGCCCACTGGAAGCCGATGTATCTGGAGACGAGTCCCATGATTACGACGCCTCGGGCCGCGCAGGGTATGAGGCTGGCGGCGAAGGCGCAGAGGATGCGTTCACGCTCCGTCTCCATGATTCGACAGCTGAGCATCGCGGGGACGTTGCAGCCGAAGCCTAGGATGAGGGGTATGAACCCCTTTCCATGCAGCCCGATCTTATGCATAGCTGAGTCCATCAGGTATGCTATGCGGGCGAGATAGCCTGAGTCTTCGAGGAGGGAGAGGGCGATGTAGAAGGGGATTATGTAGGGGAGGGCGATGGTGACTCCGGCAGCTATCCCCTCTATGACGCCGCTCCATAGGAGCTCCGCGAGGGGGCCTGAGCCGAGATGTGTGACGTATAGGCCTCTAAGACTCCCGAAGCCGGCTTCGATGAGCTGTGAGAGGTAGTCTCCTAGGGAGAAGACGCCATAGAAGATGGCGAGGACTACGAGGATCATGATGACATAACCCCATAGGGGGTGAACCGTCAACTCCTCCAACTTCTCGCCGATCCTCCTCCTCGGCGACTTGAGGGTTATGACCTCTACAGCTATCCTACTGGCGATGGCGTAGCGCTCGGAGGCGATGACGCTGGGGGCGTCGTGGCCATGTATCTCCTCGATCTCCCTCCTCAGCCGTTCTACCTCCCCTCTGAGTTCAGGCTTCAGCCTGTAGACGATGCGTTCAACCTCCTCGTCTCCCTCCAATAGCTTAATCGCGATCCATCTCCTCGGATAGGGAGTCTCCACGTCTTCTAGTAGCTCCATGAGGGTTTTGATCCTCGCTTCCACCTCTGGGCCATAGACGGGAGGCTTCACCGCCTCACCCTTCTCAGCCGTCTCGATGACTTTATGCATCAGCTCCGTTAGGCCTATACCCCTCGTCGCTATCGTCGGCACAACTGGTACGCCCAGAAGCTTCGACAATTTCTCTGCGTCGATGTATATCCCCTTATCCCTAGCCACATCCATCATGTTCAGGGCCACCACCATCCGCGGCTCCAGCTCCATGAGCTGGAGGGTGAAGAAGAGGTTACGCTCCAGCGTCGAGGCGTCGACGATGTTCACGATGACATCCGGCTGCTCAACGGCGATATACTCCCTGCTGATCAACTCCTCCAGGGAGTAGGTGGAGAGGCTGTAGATGCCTGGGAGGTCTATGACGTCGATGATGTAGCCGTCGAAGCGCAGCGTCCCCTCAGCCTTCTCAACAGTCTTCCCAGGCCAGTTCCCGATGTGTTGATGCAATCCCGTAAGCTGATTGAAGATGACGGATTTACCGACGTTGGCGTTTCCAGCTAGGGCGACCCTCAGCTTCCTCGTCTCCAACCTCTACCACGTCTCCATCTATGGGGTCCATGGGGTGGCAGCTCGACGTAGACGTTGCCGGCTAGACCCCTTCCAAGGGCGAGGGTTGAACCCCTAACCTCGATCTCAAGGGGGCCTCGGAAGGGGGCTGCATTCACAACCTTAACCCTCGCCCCCTTGGTTAGGCCCATATCGAGGAGCCTCTGCCTCGCCCTCCTACCCCCCTTTACGAAGGCCACTATCCCCTCCTCACCTGGCTTCAGGTTTGAGAGCTGGGTTAGAAGCCTAGACTCCTCGAAGGAGGCGGTCTCACATTCGTCGCAGCTCTCCACCTCTAGGGTGCAGGGGGGTATCGGCTTGTTGTCGTCTGGACAGGTGGTGGGCCTCTTTAAGGCTCTGCAGAGGGCTGCGGCCGCCTCATCTGATAGTCCATGCTCCAATCGGCAGGCCTCCTCATGCACCTTCTCCTTCCTCAGCCCTAGGAAGTCGTGGAGGAATCTCTCTAGGAGCCTATGCTTCCTTACAACCCTCTGGGCTATGGCGGCTCCCCTGCCGGTTAGGGTGACGCCCCTATAGGGGGAGTATTCGACGAGGCCCTCATCGGCGAGGCGTTTAAGCATCTGGGTTACGCTTGGCGGGGAGACCTTCAGCCTCTTGGCCAGCTCCGTCGTCTTCGCGGGTCTCCCCTCCTCGTTGATGGAGTATATGGCCTTGAGGTATTCCTCGACGCTCCTGCTCAAATCGGCTCAGAATTTAGGATAACCTAAAATATTTAAGCCTTTCAGCCCCCGGCGAGGGCGTAGGTGAATCGGGGAACTCCCTCAACGCCCGCCTCTAATCGTCTATCCACTCGACGCCGGATGAGGCCCTCTTCCACGAGCTCCTCCAAAACCTCGAAGTAGGGGTTCCCAATCGTTATTCCCTCCCCCCTGATCAGCTTCCTCGCCTCCTCCGCTGATACCCCTAGAACCCTGGCCCATCCCTCGGGGAAGAGCTTATACCAGAGATCTCGGACATCTGTCTCCCCTTCACGTCTCAGAACCTCCAGGATCAGCTCCTTCAACAGCTCTCTATCCAATCTCAGCTGGGGCATCCTCCTCCCCGGGTCTAGGGGCATGACGGTCACCCTTCCCCTCTCCAGCTTTATTATGGAGTTCTTAGGAGGCTCGAAGAAGTGGTGGAAGCGGTCTCTGACGTGTTCAAAGCCTATTGGGGTGCTGCAGAACATCGATTCCCCATAGCCGACGGCGATGACGCAGGGCTGATGCCAATTCGCAATCCAGACTGCCTCAGGCTCCTCAGTCCAGATGCAGGCTAGTAGAAATGAACCCTTAAGCCTTGAGGCAACCCTCCGCAGGGCCTCCTCCATTGACAGCCCCTCAGCCAATGCATCCTCCAGTAGGTGGACGGCCACCTCGCTGTCGGTGATGTTATCCACCTCCTCCTCATAGGAGGTGAAGGTGTGCCGCCCCCTAAGCTCGTCCCACAGCTCCTTATAGTTGTTGATGGTGCCATTATGCATTAGGGCTAGTTCTCCGGTGCAGTCTGGGAATGGATGGGCCATCCGCTTTGTGTTATATCTTGGGTCATAGAAGCCGTAGCCGAAGCGGCTGTGGGCTATGCCTGCTGATCCCTCTAGGGATTCGATCTTCGTCGTCTTCCTCACCCGTTCGACGGGGCCAATGTCCTTCTCAATCTTGATGACTCCATCGTCGATGACTCCGAGGCCTGAGGCGTGGCCTCCGAAGTAGGGTTCCTGGAGCTCTATGGCCCTGAGCAGCAGGGGGGCGATGGGGCCGTCGCCGACGTAGGCTGCCAGCTGACACATATCGCCTCCCATTTCCCTTAAGGATAGATAAGGGTTGTCTATCCTCTCTCCCCATAATTGGCCATACGCCTGATCTCTCTGCCCACCCTCTCGATCTCCAGGTTTTCACACTCTTCCAGCAGTCTCTTAAGCTCTGGGCATCCCCGCTCGTATTCGTCGATCCAGCGCCTGGCGAAGCTTCCATCCTGGACGGCTTTCAAGGCTCTGCGCATATTCTCCTCCACGTGGTCGTCGATGATCGATGGGCCTATGGATAGGCCTCCATACCTCGCGGTCTCGGAGACGGCTCGATACATTCCGCTGATGCCATGCTTGTAGATGAGGTCGACGATGAGCTTCAACTCGTTGAGTACCTCGAAGTAGGCGAGCTCCGGTGGATAGCCGGCCTCGACGAGGACTTTGAAGCCGCGCCTTATGAGCTGGTCGACGCCGCCGCAGAGGACGGCCTGCTCCCCGAATAGGTCGCTCTCAGTCTCCTCCCTAAAGGTGGTCTCCAGGATGCCCACCCTCCCCGAGCCGATGGCCTTAGCCATGGCGAGAGCCTTAGCCCAAGCCTCGCCGGTGTAGTCCTGATACACGGCCACAAGGGCTGGGACGCCGAAGCCGGATTCGTATTGACGCCTCATCTCCGGCCCAGGAGCCTTCGGGGCGACCATGGTGACGTCGATGTTCTCCGGCGGCCTGATCCTCTGGAAGTGGATGTTGAAGCCGTGGGCGAACTGCAGTGTCTTACCCTCGGTGAGGTTTGGCTCTATATGCTGCCTATAGACCTCCGGCTGAGCCATGTCGGGTATCAGCATCACTATGATGTCACCCCTCTCAGCGGCCTCCGATATAGGGTAGACGTCGAATCCCTCCTCCCTGGCCCTGCTCCAGGATTTTCCACCCCTCCTCACGCCTATGATGACCTCTAGGCCGCTTTCCCTCATGTTCAGGGCCTGCGCTCGACCCTGGCTTCCGTAGCCTACGACGGCGATGACTCGCCCCTCTAGGATGGTTAGGTCTATGTCCTCGTCGTGGTAGACCCTCATAGCTTCAACTCCCCCT
>Ga0190363_1000870_pt1 | contig 18051 bp, 14 predicted proteins | sample 48721867_MG_FD_161272 | JGI IMG/M metagenome (GOLD analysis project Ga0190363, IMG submission 161272) | Hydrothermal vent microbial mat bacterial communities from Southern Trench, Guaymas Basin, Mexico - 4872-18-6-7_MG | ecosystem: Environmental > Aquatic > Marine > Hydrothermal vents >... | reverse complement strand
GATAGATTATCTATCTACTCTAGGATCAACGTAGCCGATGAAGAGTATGGCGGAGAAGGCTAATTGATGGCCGGCAGGCCGGCTTAAAATTTATCTAGCTGAGGCAATAACCTTTAACATACCCTCTCTAAACATTCTCTACGAGGAATTCCTATGAAGTACCGTGTTAAACGTATAGATATCGATGGAGACCCCATCATTATAATGAATTACTCGGATGCTCTAAGAGAAAATATACCTCCAAGTAAAAGAGCACGTGTAATTAATGATGATAGAACAGTATATGTACATGTACTTGTCTCAAAGACTATAGTTCCTCCAGGATATGTTGCTTTAAATGATAAAGCATTAACAATGCTACGTGTTAATGAAGGAGATGAGGTAACGGTTAGAATTCCACCGGCACCTAAAAGCATAAGGGTTATACATAAGAGATTACATGACGATAGACTATCAGAGGATGAGATAAGGGAGATCGTCGAAGAAGTAGTATCTGGATCACTAGGAGAAGCTGAGATAGCTGCATTTCTTGCATCCCAAATACCGATTCCGTTAAGTAATGAAGAACTAACCAGTCTCATAAAGGCAATGGCTTATGCCAGCGAGGTTTTAGAATTCGATGAACCAGCATATGATGAGCATAGTATAGGTGGTGTTCCAGGTAATAGCAAGGTTGCATTAATAGCAGTTCCCACCATTGCCTCATCTGGTGTACTGATACCTAAAACAAGTAGTAGAGCAATAACTAGTCCTGCTGGAACAGCTGATACCATGGAGATATTAACTAGAGTAGACTTAAGTCCTGAAGAAATTAGAGGGGTAGCTAAGAAGGTTCGTGGAACAATAGTCTGGGGTGGTGCGCTCAATATAGCTGTTGCAGATGATATTTTTGTTGAAGTTGAAAGAAAACTCATGATAGATCCTATTTCACAAATGATTGCTAGTATTCTTTCAAAGAAGGTTGCTATGGGTATAAAAGGTTTAGTAATAGACATACCTATAGGTAAAGGAGCAAAAGTTCAAGACTATTCATCGGCTGATAAAATAGCTGGACTATTTATAAGCCAATGTGGTAGACTAGGAATTAATGTTAAGGTAGCATTAACTTTTGGTGGAGAACCTATAGGAAGAACTATAGGTCCAGCACTAGAGGCCAAGGAGGCGCTTAAAACACTTATAGAAAGAAAGGGAGCACATAGCTTGGTCGATAAAGCAGTTAGTATTGCAGGTCTAGTATTAGAGCTAGCAGGTAAAGCAGAGAAAGGAATGGGTGAAACATTGGCAAGGGAATTATTTATCAGTGGTAAATCATATGAAAAAATGAGGCAAATAATAGAAGCTCAAGGCGGTAATCCTAACATAAAACCAGATGAAATACCTATAGGACCTTACAAATATACTGTAGAATCAAGTATTGAAGGAGCTATAACACACATAGATAACGTAGCTATGAGTTTAATAGCAAGAGCTGCAGGTGCACCATCAGATAAGGGAGCGGGTATATACCTTCATGCAAAACTGGGACACAGGGTAAGGAAAGGGGATCCCTTATTCACAGTTTACTCTTCAAGTGAAACGCGTTTGGATGCAGCTATAAAGTTAATAGAATTATATAAACCCGTAATAGTTGAGGGTATGTTAATAAAGGCTTTACCCTAACTTAGGATATGGTGTTGATGAGGCTAGACGACGCTGAACTAAGTGATGAAGAGCGGAAGGGCTGAACTTCTTTATCCTAAATCTCATCTTCTTTAGAAACATAGGTCAATACTATACCTTGTAATCTATTAGCATACCATTCAAGGTATTCTTGTATCCTTCTTCGCTCACTTTCATTAATCTTAAACTTTCTCTTCGCCTTATCTATGACCTCCTCAGATAACACACCATTACCTATACTTGCTGCCAAACGTATTAGTGCATCTATTTCAGCATTAGTAAACCATCTAGTTGATTTTGCTATGTACTCAACTATATGATCGTCACTACACGATATAGCATAACGTCTTAGAAGCTCTCTAACTATTATTTTACGGAACTCAAGATTGGGGTAACCCATTACGATTACAAGATCTATTCTACCAGGTCTTAGTAATGCAGGATCTATTATATCTGGCTGATTAGATGTAAATGCTATTAGCGGTCTATCACTACGTTGCAAAATATTTAAAAGCATTGTTATTTCGGATAGGTGTACTTCATGTATAGATTTAGCCCGCATTGATAGAAACTCTGCATCATCAATTAATATTATTAAGTCTCTACGTTTCCTAAGCTTCTCGAAGAGTCTAAGTAATATTTTTTCAGTTAAACCATACCACATAGACCTATATGTTCCAGGGGATAAGTCAAGTATTCTGAGACCTAGTCTTTTCGCTAATGCTTCTACTAGTACAGACTTACCTACGCCAGGCGGACCGATGACTATTAATCCCTTGATAGCATATTTGGCTGAACTCCTAATTGGATTAATGACTACTCTCTCTAATTCTTCAACAATGTTCTTAGGGAACGAACTAAGACTCCATTTAGGCTCTCTTAACGGAAAAACTACATTTATTGTTTCAACACCATCCTCTATTACTACTCTAATAATATCTTCAAGAGATGAGAAGAAAATATCCATTAATACTAATGGTTTCTCAGCTATGTAGTAATAACCATAGCCAGCTTTACTTACTATCCTTCTTATATCCATCAATGGCTCGTGTCTAAGCTTGTAAAGTACTTGTTTATGTAGGTTCATGTTACTATGCTTATGTATAGTTACATGTACATGCATGAATGTTATTGATGAGGAATTATTTTTGTTTATGGGTAATATTATTAGTTCACCTATGTTTTGAGTAGATAATGTATCCTTATGTTTTCTTACGACTTCTTTAAGAGAAACAATGAAACCTATATTGTACTTTATTGCTAAATTAGACAACATGCTTTGAGCTAAGGGTATAAGGGCGAAGGCTATCTCTCCATTAGTGATAATCCTAGGATACTTAACCTTAACCCTAAGTGGTGCTCTTCTAATAGCTTTCTTAATTTTTTCATATATTTTCCACGCAATCATGTATGCTGTGCTACTTTCCTTTAATGATATATTTCTAGGTGTGGCAACTACTCCTACCAGATCCTTGGGAAGTCTTAAATTTGTTAACCTATAGCTTGGTAACTCTTTTCTCTTCTTCATATGGGTCAGCCTCGCCCTCATTTCTTCATCTCTAATACTTCTGGCGCGTCACCACTCTTCATCCCCTAATATCTAAGAGGTCCAGGCTATAGAGTTAATTCGTAATCAAATGTTTATTAGAAGATGACTTAGGTGATAGGTTTTATCGGAAAATAAGAATATAATATATTATAAAATAATTAGGTTAGTTTAGAAATGATTACTCCAATTTTTCTTTAGCTTTCTCTAGGAATTCGTCTACCATTTCCTTTACTGTTAATCCTTCAATAACCTTTAACTCATAACTTACTCTTACCACAGGCTTATTGATCTTTATTAACTTTGATATATCGGCTGGTGTACCTAAGACTACTACATCTGCTTCTATGCTATTTAATGTCTTCTCAAGATCTTTTAACTGGTCTAGTGCGTAACCCGTACTTGGTACTACGGGTCCCATGTGTGGATATTCTTCATACATCTTCTTTATTATGCCTACAGCATGTTTCTTGGGGTCCACTATTTCAGCACCATATTTCTTTGCAGCTACATATCCTGCCGCGTAAGGTAAGCCTCCATGTGTAACCGTAGGTGAATCTTCTACTACTACAGCTTTCTTACCGCTTAGAAGTTCGGGTTTGTCCACCGTAACCTCTAGGTCTGCTAACACTATTTTAGCACGTGGATTAACATCCAATACATTTTTACGTATGGTTTCTACAGCTTCTCTCGATGCCTGGCTTACCTTGGTTATTATAACAACATCAGCTAATCTTAGATTAACCTCTCCTGGAAAACTACTAATTTCATGACCAGGCCTCATTGCATCTGCAACAGTTATCATATAATCTGGTTTGAAGAATGGCCAATCATTATTACCTCCATCCCAATGTATTACATCTGCTTCTTTCTCAACTTCAACTAGTATCCTATTATAATCAACACCTGCATAGACTACTACACCCATTTTTAAGTATGGCTCATATTCTTCTCTTTCTTCTATAGTTAATTCGTATTTATCGAAGTCCTCAGGTTTCTCGAATCTTTCAACTGCTGCTTTCACAAGATCTTTAGCATAAGCCATTGGATGACGTACCACAACAACTTTCAAGTTCCTTGATCTTAACTCCCTTACTATAGCTCTACTTACAGTACTTTTACCAGCACCTGTTCTTACAGCTGTTACTGCTATTACAGGTTTAGATGAAGGTAGCATTGTTTCTCTAGGACCAAGTATTCTAAAATCTGCTCCGGATGCTAGTACAGTTGATAATATCCTACCAACGTCATTATACAATAGGTCACTGTAAGCTAATACGACTTCATCCACTGCATGTTCTACTACAAGTTTCTGTAACTCTCTTTCAGATATTATAGGTATACCATTAGGGTAAAGCTTACCTGCAAGTTCTGGTGGGTATCTACGACCAGTAATACCTGGAATTTGTGTTGCAGTAAACGCTACAACCTCATATTCTGGATTATCTCTAAATACCACATTAAAGTTATGGAAATCCCTACCACCAGCTCCCATTATTATGACACGCCTAGGCCTAGGCATGATATCCTACACCACGTAATAGCATAAGACGGCCCCCTAAAATAGTTAAGTTTGCACAAGTAACAATTGTGCAGAGGATAGTATAGAAGTAAGGGTAAATGAATTGATCAAAGTTGCTGATACTAGAGAGGTCCTTGAAGAACTAGGCTACGACATAATATGCATAGAGGAACCTATTGAAAAACCTGAAGTTACCGAAGTAAAGTTCAAGGACCTAGTACCCTCTTTAGAAAAGGGTGGTGAAAGAAGCAGGAATATTGCTGATAAGAATCTCTATAAACACCAGTTAGAATCTTATAGAGCCTTAGAAAAAGGATACAATGTTATATTAACAGCAAAGACAGGTTCCGGAAAAACTGAAGCATGGGCTATCTACGCGCTAAAGAGTAGAAAACATGTTCTAGCCATATATCCAACGTTAGCTTTAAGCAGTGACCAAATAAAAAGATTAGAAGACTATTATTCATCAGCTGGTCTACGTGATTACGTAGTAAAGGTCGACCGACCTACTGTAGAAGAGGAAGGGGCAAACAGATTATTAGAAAGACTAAGAAGAGCTTTGCTAGTTATAACCAATCCAGCATTTCTAATGTCTGATGTAAAAAGGATAGCTCAGTCAAAGAGAACATCCATGTTGATAGATTTCCTATCAAGAATAGACTTAATAGTATTAGATGAAATAGACTTCTATGACCCACGTAGTTTAGGATTATTATTCGCTTTAATAGAACTAATATCATCATTCATATCAAAGAAGAAACCTCAAATAGTAATCCTAACTGCAACACTGGGTAACCCTGATGAAGTTGCAAAATACTTAGAAAAGATTACTAGAAGAAAAACAATTATATTAGAAGGAAAACCTCTCCATCCTGAAAATCACGTAATAATAGTTTTTGGAAAGAACCTAGAAGAATTATGGTATAGAGCTAAAAAGCATATTGATCTAGTTGATGACCCCTTTATAAGACTAGCATTAGAGGATCTAGATGTTTTTAAGAAGAATGCTTATGAAGTAATAGAATATCTTAAAGCCAAAGGTGTAAACATACCTAAACCATATCTTGATATAGGTGAAATACTATCAGCCATAGCTCTTCAAAAAGAGGAAGGCGTAACATTAGTATTTACTAGAAGTATAAGATTGGCTGATAAAATTTATAGAGAAATAAAATCAAGAATAGAGCCTTTATCAGAAGATCTAATAGCATTACACCATCATTTAATACCAAAACATGAACGTACACGAATAGAGGAGAGAGCACGAAAAGGAGAGGTAAAACTAGTAATAACTGTTAGAACACTGGCACAAGGAATAGATATAGGATACATTACTAGAGTAGTACATATAGGATTACCTGAAGACCTTAGAGTATATAAGCAGAGAGAAGGACGAAAGGGTAGAAGACTAGACATAAACTTTACTGAAACAATAATAATCCCATTAACAAAATGGGATTACAAACTACTGGAATACGGAGTTGAAGCATTAAGCGAATGGATTCAGCTACCACTAGAGAAGGTATACATTAACACAGAAAACGATTATGTAAAATTGTTTAAAGCATTATGGAAGCTTCACGCAAGGGTAGAGTTAGATAAGTCAGAGGAAGAATTACTACTTAAACTTAAACTAGCTAAACCTATGAAAACATTAATCTCGGAATACCTAAGATTAACTCCTAAAGGCAAAAAGGTATGGAGCAACTTAAACTTCTATGAATATGGGTCTCCATACGGAATACCTAGAATTCTTGTGAAAGGAGTGCTCAAAGAAAGAATAGATGAAGTCTCACATAGAGATTTAGTAGAGAAGTTTCAACCAGGAACCATAGATTACTTAAACGACGCTATAGTGGTTTCAATAGATCATAAAACTATACGTGAAGAGCCATTGCTGAAGGCTTTGCAGCGACACAACTACTTAATGGAAGCATACGACGACTACATTAGGATAAAAAATGAATGGGGAGAAGAACCGGACATACTATCTGATATAAATTATGGTAAGCTATCCTCAATAATAACCCTAACCGTAAAACCTCCTTACCAAGGTTTTGGAAGAATAGTAATTGAACCGTATAGTGTAGAATGGCAAGTAGAATCTAGAAATCCCGTAATAGTTAAAGGATATAGGAGGAATAGAGTTACATATCGAAGAGAGAAAATCCTGGTTACACTCAACACCTACGGAATGTACGAGGATTATACCTATGGCTTCATGTACGAATTAGATCAACAAGAAGATATTAACATGATTAGACTAGGGTTAGCTGGATTAATGGTAGCATTAAGACTTATAGATCATTACCGTATTCCACTACATCTTATACGCTATGTTGTCTCACCACTAAAGAATTTGAAATATTTCGTTATATGGGAAGATAGTGTTAGTGGTATATTAAATCAGATAAATTGGAGTAAAGTAGAAGAATACGTCAAGGCCTTAAAACCTCCTAAAATATATGAGGCTTTAATATGGGCGATAGACCAAGATGCCGCACAGATAATAACATTCTATGATCTTGAGTGGGATGATATAGTAGAAGCTATACTCAAGGTGACAAGGTACCTACGTAGAGTTGACATAGTAGATCTAAGAGAGATAGGTATAACAAGAAGAATAGAAATACCTAAACCATCTCCAAATCTAGGGATATTAGCCATAGCCTTAATAACCATAGAAAGAGGGTCAGAGGCATACATGGTTTTAGCCCTATACGATGGTAATGAAGTACTAAAATACATTGTAAAGAACTCTATTATTAAGTCAAGAGAACAAATCTCGCAAAAGCTAGTCGAACTACTGGGTAAATATTATACCAATAAGGAATGGGTATTAGTACACTTTGGTGAAGAACTAAACTCATTAGCCGAGTTAAACATCGTCTTAAGTACGTTCCTTAAACAATTAGCTAGCAAGGGTAAGCTAATAGATGTATATAATGAGTTAAAGAAAAAATACAATTTAAAGCAGATAACCTTAGACACTCTAGCTAGAACTTTAGGAATAGATAAAAACATTCCCAGATACATTACATCGTTGACCTCCACTTTAAAAAGGAATGAAGAAAAAGCTTTGGATATACTAAAGAAAATAGCTGAAACTAAAGCTAAGACGACTTATACACTATATCTCGCACTAAGAGAATTGGAGAACGAAAGAAAGGGTAAGTAATTAACCCTTTTAAAGGTATAGGCGTTAGATTCTGCACCAGTATAAGGTGTGGCCTAGGTGAAATTTAGAGGGTACGTTGTATTAGAATTCAATAAAGTAATACCAAATGAGTTACAAAACAAACTCAATGAAATAGTTGAATATCTAAATAACAATGTATTAGTTAAAGGTGTAAAGATTAGGGAAGAAGCTGGCAAAATAATTGAGTTTAAAGTCCAAGATAATAAAATAGTATTCTACACTGAAGCTGGACGGCAAGTCAGAATACATAATGCTGCATTAAGAATAAAGAATTATTTCTTAAGCAATGTTAGCCCTAAGTATCGTCTTGGAATTAGAGGCTTAAGGATAGAGAACGGTATAATAGAATTAGATGGCCAATACACGGTCTCACTCAAACTACCATTTATTAAATCAATAGAGGTTAAAGAAGGAAGAACAATAATATTATTAGAGGACATAAGTGAAAGTGAAATAAAGAAACCATACATAGATAGACTACTAAAACTACTTCATGAAAAAGAGTTAAGAACTAAGTGGGGCGGTAAGGCCGAGCACTGGGAGCTCTTAAGACAAAGCAAGATAAAGTTTAAAGAACCAAAGTTTACCGAGGATCCCAATAAGATTTTAGAGGAAATAGGATGGATTAAGAGGTTTAGCGTAGGACAATGGTTCTATACACCACCATTCACATACCTATTAAACATGCTTAAATACTTCTTCATAGAAGAGGTCGTGAAGCCGCTAGGCTTTCAAGAAGCAATGTTTCCTAAAATGTATCCATTAGAAGTAGGTCTAAGGACTGGACACCTAAAGGGAACAATAAACTCAATGATATTTGCATCATTTCCGAGATCATACGATATTAGTATATATGAAGAACTAATAGACTATATGTACGTAACCGATACAGCCCCACCTGAAGAATTACAAAAGTATGTCAAACCACCAACACACTTCCTATGCTTCGCCCAATGCGAACCCTTCTACCAATTCTTCTCAAAGGAGGTACTAGATGACAAAAACCTACCAATAAAAATGTATGATCACAGCGGTCCATCATTTAGATGGGAAGCAGGAGGCCTACATGGTGTTGAAAGAGTAATAGAGTTCCATAGAGTTGAAGTAGTATGGCTAGGTAAACCTGAACAAGTAGTAGAAATAAGGAATCAACTGCTTGAAAGATACGAATACTTTATGGATAAGGTACTGGACTTAGAATGGAGATGGGCATGGGTGACTCCTTGGTACTATGAACAAGCAGGTATAGTTGAAGAAGAGAAGAGAGAATTAGACATAAACCAGCCAGGAACCATAGATTTTGAAGCATGGCTACCCTATAGAGGTCCAAGAGAAGATAAGAAGAATTGGCTTGAAATAGGAAACATATCAATACATGGTACAAAGTTTACAGAACCATTCAAGATAAAACACAATAAAGGGGAAACACTTTGGACAGGGTGTTCAGGTTTTGGCACAGAACGTTGGACTATAGCATTCCTAGCACAACATGGCTTCAACCCTGAAAACTGGCCCGAAAAACCAAGAAAATACATAGAAGAGAACACATTCCCCACACCAGTACGAGGAGTCACTTACCCCAAGACTGAGAAAGGAAGAAAACTCCTCGAAGAGATAATAAGATACTTTAAGAAGTAAAGAATACCAGAATTTCATAGAAGAAAATACTATTTTATCTCCCTTTTCTACTTTAACACTGTGTAATACGGGTTGAAGGTGAATATTATGTCTAATTCAAAGAAGTTAAACATAGTTATAATAGGCTATGGAACCGGTGGTATGACGGCTGCAGCATATGCAAAGAATACTTGTAGGGAATGCAATATAATAGTGTTTGAAAAAAGGCCTTATCCTGTGTATCATCCATGCGCACTACCTGATGTAATAGCAGGTTATCTGAGGCCAGAAGATGTTATCGAGCATAAGCCATTAACTCCTGGTATAAAAGTGCAAACATCTACTGAGGTTAAGAGGATAGATTTAAATAATAGACGTATACAATATCATTCAGTTAATGATGAAGGAGTAGTAGAATACGATAAACTAATCTTGGCTATGGGTTCTACACCTAGTGCCCCAGGACCTCTCAGGGAAGCATTGAAAATAAAGGATGTGTATACTTTGAAAACACTCGAAGACGCTATGACTATTAGGAGAAAAGCTCTATCATCCAAAGAGGCTGTTGTTATAGGTGCTGGACCTATAGGAATAGAGACTGCTATAGCATTAAGGGAATTAGGACTGAAAGTTTATCTCATAGAAGCATTGTCTGAGGTACTACCAACAGCATTGGATAAGGATATAGGCTCCATAGTTAGAAGAATGCTTGTTGAAGAGGATATAGAAGTATTAGTTAATGCTCCTGTTTCTGAAGTAAGTAGACAAGGAGACAAAGTGCTAGTAAAAGCATCTGATAAACAATTCCTTGTCGATATGGTGGTCTTAGCTACGGGAATGAAGCCTAATAGTAAGTTAGCTGTTGAAGCAGGTATAAAAGCCAATGAGAAAGGATTCATAATAGTAGACGAATACTTAAGAACAAGTGATGAAGATACCTATGCTGTTGGAGATCTAATACAAACATGGGATTACATAACGCGCAAACCAACGATAAGCATGCTGGCAACAACAGCGTTTCATCAAGGGAGAATTGCGGGTATAAATAGTGTAGGAGGAAACGAGAAATATCCTGGGACATTATCACCATTCATCCTAAAAACAGGTAAGATTGCTGCTGGGAGTACAGGTTTAACCAAGACGAAGGCTGAACAATTAGGGTTCAAAGCTTATTCAGCTAGAGTATTAGGATGGGATAAACCGCACTACATGCCTAATGCAGACAAGGTTTATGTTAAGATAGTATATGATGACAAACAAAGGATTATTGGAGGCCAAGTAGTATGTAGAGAATGTGATGTATCTAAGTATGTGGACATCATATCAACGCTAATTAAACTTAATGCAAACGTAGAGACCCTTATAGAGCTTGAAACGAGCTATATGCCGAGATTAAGTGATGTATACACACCACTCTATACAGCAGGAGAAGCAATACTTAGAAGAATTAAGAGAAAGAAATAGACTAAAAAACCCTAACTTATACAAAGCTGAAGCAGGACAACAAGCATTAACAAGAGGGCATCCTCTATGAGCCTAGCTGAAATAAGATTCCTCCAGAGGAAATTAAAGGAAAAATATGGAGAAGTTGGTGTAGTAGCAGGTAAGTACCTCGAAGCCGGTTTTTCAGTAAACATTAGAACGATAAAGACCCCAAAGGGAGTAATAGACATAGTAGCAATTAAGGGTGGAGAGAAGTTAGCAATAGATGTTTATATTAAATCAGGTAAACTACCATTAAACGTTGTTGAAGAAGTATATGAGAAAGCAAAACATATTGATGCAAAGCCGGTCTTAGCCTTATGGGGTAGAGGAGTAGAAGTAGATGAAGATGTTATAAAGAAGGCAAATGAGTTATGTGTAAAAATACGGAGATTTTAATAACAATCAATCCTTTTATCTCAGCAGTAAAGCCAGTATAGCCTTTTGAGTATGTAATCTATTCTCTGCTTGATCCCATACAACACTCCAAGGACCATCAATTACTTCATCTACAACCTCTTCTCCTCTATGTGCAGGTAAACAATGCATAAATATTGCATCCTTCTTTGCATGTCTCATTAGGTCTACGGTAACTCTATATGGTTCTAATAGCTTAACCTTACGTTCACGTTCTGCTTCTTGACCCATACTAACCCATACATCAGTATAAACTATATCTGCTCCTCTAACAGCCTCATAGGGGTCTTCATAAAACTCTATTACTGCACCAGAGTGTTCTGCCGCTTCCTCAGCGTGTTTTAATATCTCTTTATTAGGTCTCAACTCCTTAGGCGAACCTATACTGATGCTTACACCAAGCTTAGCTGATGCGAGAAGCAGGCTATGCAATACATTGTCCGTACCATCACCTACAAATGCTAGTTTTAAACCACTTAATTTACCTTTCTTCTCCCATATAGTAAACATATCACTTAATGCCTGTACTGGATGTACTAGATCACTTAAACCGTTAATTACTGGCACATCGGCATACTTGGCTAATTCCTCTATATCCTTTTGAGCATAAACTCTAGCCACTATTCCATCAACATATCTGCTTAGGACTCTAGCTGTGTCAGCTATGGTTTCACCACGTCCAAGTTGAAGCTCCTTCCATCCTAAGTACATAGCATAGCCTCCTAATTGGTACATAGCGACCTCAAAGCTAACACGTGTTCTAGTACTTGGCTTCTGAAATATCATTGCAAGAACTCTTCCTTGAAGCACAGGAATTACTCGTTCACCCGAATAGAATCTCTCCTTAAACATTCTCGCTGTATCTAGTATAGCCCATATCTCTTCCGGAGTATAATCAACAAGCCATAGTAGGTCTCTTCCTTTCAAATTCCTAATAGAAGACCAGCTACGAACGCCTACAGCCATGTCTAGACACCTAAAGTATATTTCCAACACTACATAATCATACAAGAAAATAAAACAATACCCTAATACCACCTTAGGAGACAAGATATTAATACAATAAAAACATACTATGAAAGTGGATAAACATGAAAAACAGTACTTATGAAATACTTAGTATATTAGAGAAAATAGCAGAAGAACGTAGAGGTATAAAACCCAAATTCACTAGAGCCGATGTATACCTAACCCTATATTACATTTACTCCATGGGGCCTTTGGGGAGACTAAAGATAGCGTCTATGTTGAGCTTAGGAGAAGCAAGTACAAAGACATTAATAAGAAGATTAAAGGAACAACAATTAGTAGAAACAGACATAGCTGCGGGTGTATACCTCACTAACAAAGGAGAGGAATACATTAAAGCATTATTATCGATAATACCGCCACCAAAACAATTAAACTTAAGAGAGCTAGTAAAATGGGATAACGCTTATGCATTAAAGCTAAAGAAAATGGCTAAGAAAGTAGAAAAAATAGGAATCATAGACATAAGGGATAACCTAATAAGATACGGTGCCGATGCAGCATTAATCATAGCTGTAAAAGAAAAGCCTGTTCTATTAGGAGCAGAAGAGTACTATCACCCAGAACTAGACAAAATAGCTAGTACACTAAATACCCAATTAGATGACCTAATACTAGTCTCATGGAGCAGAGAGCCTCTAAAAGCATTAAAAGCGCTTATCGAGGAAGCATTAGACCTGGTAAAGGAAGCCATTAAGCGGTGATCAAGTGGCGAAGAAGAAAGCCCTAGCACTCTATACAGGAGGAAAAGATTCGCATTACGCAATACTTAAAGCACAAGAAAATGGTTACATCATAGATTTAGTAGTAATAGTACATTCAGCTAGAGAAGACTCATGGATGTTCCATACAGTTAATACCAGATGGGCAAAACTACACGTAAAAGCTATGGGCAAGCAATTAGTAGAATTAAAGGTAAGCGGTGAGAAGGAAAAGGAGATAAATGAACTATTAGAACATTTAAAGAAATTAAAAAACAAGTATGATTTTGAAGCCATAGTAACAGGAGCTGTAGCCAGCAAGTATCAGAAGAAGAGAGTAGACCTAATAGCGGAAAACCTAGATGTAGAACATTTTTCTCCTCTATGGGGTTTGAATCAAGAGGATGTGTTAAGGGAAGAAGTAGAAAGAATAGAGTTCATTATAACAGCTGTACAAGCATACGGATTAACAGATAAATGGTTAGGCCAAAGAATAGATAGGAATAACGTAGAGGAATTTCTCATGGTTTGTAGGAAATATCAAATAAGCCCCGTTGGCGAAGGCGGAGAGTTTGAAACATTCGTTTTATATTCACCACTAATGAGTAAAAGGATAAGAATACTAAAAGCAAGAAAAGAATGGTATCCTCAAGGTTATGGATACTATATCATAGACGAAGCCGTATTAGAATAGAAGTGATAGGAGGTATCATTAATGAGGAAAATAGGATTCATAGTCAATCCCATAGCTGGTATGGGTGGAAGGGTAGGATTAAAGGGAACAGATAATGAAGCCTACAAGAAAGCTTTGAAGCTAGGAGCTAAACCCGTTGCCCCCCAACGTGCAAAGAGGTTTATCAATGAATTATTGAGATTAGGTGTAAGCAAATACATAGAATTTTATGTAGCACCAAGTATTATGGGTGAAGAATACCTAAGGAATACTAACATAAAGTTAAGAGTAATAGGGGAGCTGAAGAGCAAAGAAACAACTCCTGAAGATACGAAGAATATATCATGCTTAATGAAGGAACTCGTAGAAGTAATAGTTTTTGTTGGAGGCGATGGGACAGCAAGAGATATAGTAGAAATAGTTGATAAGGAGAAACCTATACTAGGAGTACCGAGTGGTGTAAAAATCTATAGCTCTGTTTTCGCTACTACTCCTGAAAACGCGGCAAGAATATTAAAGTATTATATTGAGGGATTAGCACAGATACGTGAAGGCGAAGTACTAGATATAGATGAAGAAGCTTTTCGAAGAGATGAACTGGTTGTAAGACGACATAGTACAGCTCTAACAATATACGTACCAGAACTTGTCCAACCAAGTAAAGAACCAACAATACCGGATGAGGATGAACAAGAAAACCAGAGGGCTATAGCTAGGTATATTATGGAAAATATGGAAAAGAATACACTGTATATATTAGGACCTGGAACCACCACTAAAGCTATAGCCGATGAACTGGGTTTACCAAAAACTGTTCTTGGCGTAGATGCCATATATAATAACCAGCTTATAGGTAAAGATTTAAACGAAAAACAAATATTATCATTGATAAATAGATACGGAAGAGCTATAATAATTGTTACACCAATAGGAGGTCAAGGATTCATATTCGGTAGAGGTAACCAACAGATTTCCCCAGAAGTCATAAAGAGAGTAGGTAGAAACAACATCATAGTTGTTGCAACGAGAAGAAAGATCAGCAAGCTTAGAGCATTAAGAGTGGACACAGGTGATCCCGAAGTGGACTCGATGTTAAAAGGATACATTAGAGTAGTCGTAGATTATAATGAGGAAATAGTCGTTAGAGTAGAATGAAAATATTTATTGTACCAACACTTATTAACCTCTCTAAACAAAATATTATCAATGGGTCTACCGTATGCACCCAGTTTCTAGTAAAACCAAACAAGAAGTACTAGATCTTATCATCAATGGTGGACTATTAGAGGACTTTATAGAATGGGCTAGAAGAAAAGGAATAGCGATAGACTTCGCTACGAAACTAGATGAAATAGACCCCAATATAATAAAGGAATATGCTGTAGAGAAAGGATTACTTGATGACACGCCAACAACATTGGAGGATGATGAATACATAAATATAGAGCCATTTGAACCCAGAGAAATCAGGCCTAGAACACCACCAAGGGTAAAGTAAATACGACAACATAATATGTTAAACGTCTAAATACTATGTTACCCGATCTACCTGGTGGTATTATTCTTAGATAATACTTTATTAAGTATTACACATAGCATAACAAGACTTCTCTTTTATTCTTGAAACAAGAGTATATACCAAGTTTGGGTGTCCTATCAGTAAACATAGCTGTATTTTGCTTCTATCAAATTATGGTGATATTGTAATGACTTTCAGGGATGAGGAAATATTAGAAGTACTGGCCAAGATAAATAAGCAGTCAAAAGGTTACGGACCACGTTCTAAGATTATGGAGGCTATAATTGTTCTCTTATATGCTAAGCCGATGCGTTCAGCTGAGATAGCACAACATTTAGGCTATACCAGTAAATATGTAAGCAGCTACCTAAGCTACTGGAAGACACGCGGCCTAGTAGAATACAATAATGGTTTGTGGCAACTTACACCTCAAGGCGAATTACTAGCCCAACAAATAATTGCTAAATATAAGAATAAGCAGATAAACGAATACCTACTCTTAGCCCAGCAAATAATTAATGAAAAGATAAACTTGGCAACAAACAACAATAATATCCAGGTAACACAGCAGCATTCTAGTCAATCTTTGTCGTTTATTGCTGAACAGACCAGTCAAACAATCCCCAAACTAGAACGTAGAAAACATGTAACTTGTCTTAAAGAATCAATAAGTTATGATAGTCTAACTGAAGAAGAACAAGAAGTGCTCGACATTCTCCTTGACCACTACATTAACTGGGGGTCAACATATATGTATGTAGACCAACTAATAGAGGTTCTCCAAGCAAATGAAGCATGGCTGATGAGAATTTTAAGGATGCTACAAACGAAACACATCATATACCTATATCAAGATCCAAAACTTGGTACACGTGTTGGTTTTTCCAAATATCTGAGGAAGATTCTACAGAAATGCCAGCTAAATACATAGTGTTTCAAGACTCCCTATAACTAAGATACTACCACATTATTGTCATACAATCTTAGCCTCTATATGAAGATAATACTATAACTTTTTGTATAAACTACACCATATTGAAACAATAGTGTTACCGAGCAGAATAGCATATTCATGTACCAGCAAAACATAGAAGTTGTATAATACTATATTGCAAGAGTACCCGACACATAGGGTGACATGGGGCATGTCTCAGTTTGAGTTAGTCTATGAAAGAAAAGGTAAGTGGATTAGGTTTTACGGGCCAAAAGCCGATCCTCAAGAAATTGCTGAAGTATGTAAGAAATGTAAACAAGAATCATTGAAGGGTAAACCTAGTTCCATAGCTATGAATTGTTGGAAAATTGTAATTGAATTTGAAGAAAAGAAGCGCAAAATGGTAGAAGAATGGATTAAGGATGCAATTAAGAAGTATCCGAAGCTAACAGGGGAGTTCTCTAATGATAACGTGCTTATATTATATTTCCAATCGGGATGGAATAGTATGTGGAAGTTTAGAGAGTACATGGTTAATGAATGGTGTAGAAGAGGGCTCTTACCCGTAAAGGGTAGATACTTCATACCATATAGACGTGGAGGCTCTTATTATGATTCTAAATTTGGTTCCTGGAGATATTGGGGTAAGAACTACTATAGTGATAAGGTAGATTACTCGTTGGTAAATGAGGTTAAAGCAGAATGTCCGTATGACGGTGCTTTACTTGAGTGGAGCAACACTAAACTAATTTGTCCTTTATGTGGTTTAGTCATTCCATTAGGTGTTATCTATGAAGTGCTAGAGAATGGAGTAGCCGAATATGAAGTTAAATCTGGGCCACGTAGTGGTAAAATATATAGAGTTGCATTAATGGATAAGAGATTAATTGTAGAAGAGGTTAACCCTTGTAGTGAAAGGGGATGATGAAGCCCTTTTGCCCTGAAAGACATAATGTTGAGTGGAGACCTCGCTGACCCATAAACATCTAGGTGGAAAGGAAAAGAACATTCAAGTAATACTTCTTAGCCTTTCCTCTATGATTTTACGCGCCTCTTCTATAGGTATTTCTACCGGACGATGTTTTAATACTATGTCGATGATCTTCTTTGCATCTTCTTTAACATCATCTATGGTTATAGGTGCTTTACTTACATATATCCTGTACGCTTTTCCTTCGCCCACAATTATTGTGTCGATTGCAATGTTTCCTGCTTTCTCCTCTATCGTGGCAAGTCCTATATTGTCACCCTTATCGTTTTGTAATGTAACTACATAGCCACCATAGGAAAGTTCTCCAAGTAGAACTGCGTCAGCAATAGTGACTGGTAATGCTTCTATTCTTTCAAGTGGTTTTTCTTCTGGTTTAGCTTCTTCTATCTTTTCCTCTATTTTTTCTTCTACTTTAACTTCTTCTTTCTTTTCTTCTACTTTTTCTTCAACTACCTCAACGAATTGTTTAAGTGCTTCAGGTAATGCTTCCTTTAACACTTTTTCTACATCATTATCTGGTACGCGTTTAAATGCTTCAACTCTTAATGTCTTATAATTCCATATTATTTTACCATTGGTTATATCGTAGTCTATGCGAACTCTAACCACGTCTCCTTTGTCTATCTTTAATTTATTTACAAGAATTTCATATATGATTCGGTTTAGTTCTCCTGCTGCTTTTGCTACTTCTTGGTTTGTTATTTCTCCTTGTTTTATCTTATCCCTTAGCTGAGCAAATAATGTACGCCTAACCTTATCAGC